>ERZ501064.191-NODE-191-length-16716-cov-6.841306_pt1 | contig 16716 bp, 16 predicted proteins | sample MGYA00510851_ERZ501064 | MGnify/ENA primary metagenome ERZ501064 (study PRJEB25958, sample SAMN03398529) | human skin metagenome | study: EMG produced TPA metagenomics assembly of the Human Skin Microbiome Metagenome (human skin metagenome) data set. | reverse complement strand
CCGCAAGATGATCGACGCGATCCATGCACGCTGGGCGACGCTGCCGCCCGATCGGCGGCCTCGGCTGCTGCTCTACGGCGAGGGGCTCGGGTCGATCTCCGGGCCCGGAACGCCAGTGGGGGTGGGTTCGATGTATGTCATGGTTGTCTCCTGTCCTTAGCCAACGCACGCGTGACGCCGCCGTTCACAAGGGCAGACACAGGAACCGCCGATGTGCTGGCGGGTTGTTCGCCCGACAAAGGACAAGCCTTTCAACGGAGACGGCAATGACCGACAGCTATCCCTCGACCACGCCCGACGACATCATCACCGAGGGCGACGACATGTCGCGCCGACTGGAGCGCGACGCCGACGCTTTGCTGGCCGGTTCCTCCACGGGAACCGAAGGTACGACCGCGATCGGGGAAGGCGTCGCCTCGCTGCGGCAGGCGGTGCGCGAAGACGCCGGCAAGGTGAAGGCCCTGGCTCAGACCACGGCCGCCGACACGCGCGACCGCATCGTCGAGGAGCCGCTGAAGGCCACCTTCTATGCTTTGATCGCGGGCGTGCTGCTGGGCGTGCTGATCAGCCGCTGACCAACGCTTCAGGCGGGGCCGGTCGCGGGTCGCTCGACCGGCGTCCGGCGCAGCGCCGCGTCCGATACGAACGGATTGCTGCGCCGCTCCTCGCCGAATGTGGAATGCGGCCCGTGCCCCGGCACAAAGGTCACGTCGTCGCCCAGCGGCCAGAGTTGCTCGACCACCGAGCGGACGAGCGCGGCGGGATCGCTTTGCGGAAAGTCGGTGCGGCCGACCGATCCCTTGAACAGCACGTCGCCGACCTGGGCGAACCTTGCGGCGCGATTGAACAGGATCACGTGACCGGGGGTGTGGCCGGGGCAGTGCCGCACCTCCCAGCTCGTCTCGCCCAGCGTCAGCGTGTCGCCGCCTTGGAGCCATCGATCCGGCGTGAAGGTGCGCGCCTCGGGCAGCCCAAACATCTGCCCTTGCGCCGGGATGCCCTCGATCCAGAACAGGTCGTCCGGGTGAGGTCCTATGATGGGGACGCCGGATTTCTCCTTCATCTCGGCCGCGCCGCCGGCGTGATCCAGATGTCCGTGCGTGATCCAAATCTGGTCCAGCGCCAACCCCCGCCGGGCGACCTCGCCCAGCACCGCATCGACCGAGCCGCCAGGATCGATCACCGCCGCTTTCCGGATGTGCGTGCACCAGACGACGGTGCAGTTCTGCTGAAGCGGAGTGACCGGCGTGATGAAGACGCCGATGGGAGAGCCGGTCTGGGTCATGCCGCCTGTCTAGCAAGGCGGAGGCGCGCGCAAAACCATCGCCGCGTTGACCTTTGAACTCCGTCTCGACATAAGGGCGGGCTTCGAGGCGCCGCTCCTGACGGGGGCGGCTCTCTTGCTTTATCCACTCCGCGCCGGCCGTTCATGGCCCCGGCGCCCCAGAGCGTCAGAATCCCGACCATGCAAGTCGTCGAAAAGTCGAACGAAGGCCTCAGCCGCGTGATCGCGGTGACCATCCCCGTGGCGGAGCTGAACGCCAAGCTCGACCAGCGCATCAAGGAAGTCGCCCCCCAGATGAAGCTGAAGGGCTTCCGTCCGGGCAAGGTGCCGGCCTCGCACGTGCGCAAGACCTTTGGCCGCGACTTCATGGGCGAGATCATCAACGCCCAGCTGAACGAGACCAGCCAGAAGGCGCTGGACGAGGCCAAGCTGCGTCCCGCCGCCCCGGCCGAGATGAAGCTGGTGTCGGACATGGACAAGGTCGTCGCGGGCCAGGAAGACCTGTCCTACGAGATGGCGCTGGAGGTGATGCCCGACTTCACGCCCGTCGATCCCAAGACGCTGAAGCTGGACCGTCCGACGTATGAGGCGTCCGACGCCGACCTGGACGAGGCGCTGACCGAACTGGCCGGCCAAGCCAAGACCTACGAAGACAAGAAGGGCAAGTCGGTCAAGGCGGCCGACGGCGACCAACTGACCATCGACTTCGTCGGCAAGATCGACGGCGAGGCGTTCGAAGGCGGCTCGGCCGAGGACGCCGACCTGGTAATCGGCTCCGGCCGTTTCATCCCCGGCTTCGAAGAGCAGCTGACGGGCGCCAAGGTCGGCGAAGACAAGACGATCGAGGTCACCTTCCCCGAGGATTATCAGGCCAAGCACCTGGCCGGTAAGGCTGCGACCTTCGACGTCAAGGTCAAGGCGATCAAGGCCGAGGCCGAGTCGAAGATCGACGACGAGTTCGCCACCCGCATTGGCTTGGAGTCGCTGGACAAGCTGAAGGAACTGCTGAAGTCGAACCTCGACCAGCAGTACAGCCGCCAGATACGCTTCAAGCTGAAGCGCGCCCTGCTGGACCAGCTGGATGAAGCGCATGACTTCCCGCTGCCGCCGAAGATGGTCGAAGCCGAGTTCGACGGCATCTGGCAGCAGGTCGAAGCCGACAAGTCGGCCGGCCGCCTGCCTGAGGAAGACGCCGCCAAGTCCGACGAGGACCTGAAGGCCGAATACCGCACCATCGCCGAGCGCCGCGTACGCCTGGGTCTGGTGCTGGCCGAGATCGGTCGCGCCAACAACGTCCAGGTCACCGACCAGGAGCTGAACGCCGCCATCCTGCAGGAAGCCCGCAACTATCCGGGGCAGGAGCAGCAGGTGCTGAACTTCTACCGCCAGAACCCCAACGCCGCCGCGCAGATGCGTGCGCCGATCTATGAGGAGAAGGTGGTCGACCTGATCGTCGGCGTCGCCGACGTCACGGACAAGCCGATCACCAAGGAAGAGCTGCTGAAGGAAGACGAAGAGGGCTGATCTCCTCCGATCCTGGTCGATCGAAAGGGCGGAGTCGGCGGCTCCGCCCTTTTTCACGTGCGTTGTCCGACCTTGCGGCGCGGGCTGCGGAACGCGATATGCAGGGCAGGGGCAGGCGACCGAGCGAGTCGCGCCCACTCAACGCATCCGAGAAGGCCTTCATGCGCGATCCGATCGACTATCTGCAATCCAACCTCGTGCCCATGGTGGTCGAGCAGTCGAGTCGTGGGGAGCGGTCGTTCGACATCTTCTCGCGCCTTCTGCGCGAGCGGATCATCTTCCTCACCGGGCCGTTCGAAGACGGCATGGCGTCCCTGATCTGCGCCCAGTTGCTGTTTCTGGAGTCGGAGAACCCGAAGAAGGAAATCAGCATGTACATCAACAGCCCCGGCGGTCAGGTGACCTCGGCGCTCGCGATCTACGACACCATGCAGTACATCAAGAGCCCCGTTTCGACGGTCGTGATGGGCATGGCGGCCTCGGCCGGCTCTCTGATCCTGACGGCCGGCGAGGCGGGTCAGCGCATCGCCTTGCCGAACGCGCGGGTGATGGTGCACCAGCCTTCGGGCGGCTTCCGCGGTCAGGCCTCGGACATCGAGCGTCATGCCGAGGACATTCGCTACACCAAGCGCCGGCTGAACGAGATCTACGTCCACCACACCGGCCGGACGCTGGAGGAGGTCGAGAACACGCTGGACCGCGACCATTTCATGTCGGCCGAGGAAGCCAAGGCTTGGGGTATCGTGGACCACGTCTACGATCGTCGCGAACAGGCTGACGCCGATGGAGTAAAGACGCCCGGCGCCTGATCCGGCTGCGGTTGAGCACGGAAAGGCGCACCCTCACCGGTGCGCCTTTTTCTTTTGTGCTATCAGTGCCGGATGCAACACACGCGAGACCCAAGCGGCGTCGTCGAAGTCGATGGCGAGACCTATGAGTGGGAAATCCGCCGTCAGCCCCAGCCGAAAGGTGGGGGTAAGTGGGACGGCCTGGCACTATCGCTGCGCCTTAAGGGTTTCAAGCGCGAAGCTATCGTCCAGTTTCCCATGCCCATGCGCGCGAACGGGCACCCGGACGTGGAAAAGCAGCGCGTCAACGTCGACGCCGTCCGAAACGCCGTTGCGTCGGTGATTGAGGCGGGCTGGTCTCCCACTTCGCGCGGCAAGGCGATGGTGTTTGACGTGGACGCCGATGGGCGCTGACCGTCAGGGCCTCTGTGTGAACGCTCGGAAGCCGGGTTCCTCGGCGATGGCCAGCATCTCCGTGTCTCCGGATGTGTCGCCGTAAGCGGCGCGCAAGCGGACGTCGGGCCCGAAGGCGGCGCGCAGGCGGTTGACCTTTTCCGCGCCGCGGCAGTTCTCGCCGGCGAAGGCGCCCGTGACCCGATCTCGTTCGTCAAAGGCGATCTGAGTGCCCAGCAGCGCGTCGGCGCCCAGCCGGCGAGCGAACGGCGCCACGGTATCCTCCGGCGAGGCTGTGACGATCACGCGATAAGCGCCGCGTTCTCCCCAGCTGTTCCAGCAGGCGAGAGCGTCCGGACGCATGAAGCGCGACCATGAGTCAGCGGCGAATCTCTCGGCGTCGGCGTCGAGTTCCGCTCGCGAGAGGCCGCTGAGGAACTCCTTCACCGATGCCGCCTTGATCCGTCCGCGGTCCCGGTCGCGCGCATAGTGCGCCAACGCCGGCGCCAGCTTCACCAGGCCCAGCGCCCAGCCGCCCGGCCCCGCACGCCACCGAAGGAACTCGGTGAAACTGTCGCGGATCGTCAGCGTCCCGTCGAAGTCGAACGCCACAATTGCACGGCCCGCGGGATCGAACGATGGGAAGTGGCGAAGCGGCTCGGTCCTCCCCATGTCAGACATTCGCCGTGATCCTCGTTGAGTCTGACCCATTGTCGCCTCGCAGCATCCCCCGGTCGCCTTCGGGGTTGTGGCGGGACGAGCGATGGGTGATTGTCATTTTTTGAAGACCTTCGCGACCAGGATTACGGAATCAACGCGGAGTAAGCGCGTTTCGCCTCATGTCGAGGCGCATCGCGGGAGTGAAAAGAAGGGTCCATGACCAAAGCAGCCGGCGCCGACGCCAAGAGCACCCTGTACTGCTCCTTCTGCGGCAAGAGCCAGCATGAAGTCCGCAAGCTGATTGCGGGCCCGACCGTGTTCATCTGCGATGAATGCGTCGAACTGTGCATGGACATCATCCGCGAAGAGCACAAGATCGGCTTCGTGAAGTCCAAGGACGGCGTGCCGACCCCGAAGGAAATCCGCGAAGTTCTGGACGATTACGTGATCGGCCAGGCGCACGCCAAGAAGGTGCTCTCGGTCGCGGTGCACAACCACTACAAGCGCCTGAATCACGCGACCAAGAACAACGACGTCGAACTCGCCAAGTCGAACATCATGCTGATCGGGCCCACCGGCTCGGGCAAGACGCTGCTGGCGCAGACGCTGGCGCGCATCATCGACGTGCCCTTCACCATGGCCGACGCCACCACCCTGACCGAGGCCGGTTACGTCGGCGAGGACGTCGAGAACATCATCCTGAAGCTGCTGCAGGCGTCGGACTACAACGTCGAGCGGGCGCAGCGCGGCATCGTCTACATCGACGAGATCGACAAGATCAGCCGCAAATCCGACAACCCCTCGATCACCCGCGACGTCTCGGGCGAGGGCGTGCAGCAGGCCTTGCTCAAGATCATGGAAGGCACTGTGGCGTCCGTGCCGCCCCAGGGCGGGCGCAAGCACCCGCAGCAGGAATTCCTGCAGGTAGACACCGCCAACATCCTGTTCATCGTCGGCGGCGCCTTCGCCGGCCTGGAGAAGGTGATTTCGGCGCGGGGCGAGGGGGCCTCGATCGGCTTCGGCGCCAAGGTCAAGGAGATCGACGAGCGGCGGACCGGCGACATCCTGAAGGGCGTCGAGCCGGACGACCTGATGCGGTTCGGCCTGATCCCCGAATTCATCGGCCGACTGCCGGTTCTGGCCACGCTGGAGGACCTGGACGAGAAGGCGCTGGTCACCATCCTGACCGAGCCCAAGAACGCCCTGGTCAAGCAGTACAAGCGCCTGTTCGAGATGGAGAACGTCGGCCTGACGTTCACCGAGGACGCGCTGATGGCGGTGGCCAAGAAGGCGATCACCCGTAAGACCGGCGCGCGCGGCCTGCGCTCGATCCTGGAAGGCATCCTGCTCGAGACCATGTTCGAACTGCCCACGTTCGAGGGCGTCGAGGAAGTGGTGGTCAACGCCGAGGTGATCGACGGCAAGGCCCAGCCGCTGCTGATCTACTCCGAAGCCTCCAAGAAGAAGGCCGACGGAGCCGCCTGATCCAGGCGGTCGATTGGAACCGGATAAGGCGAGCCGGCGGGCTCGCCTTTTTCTTTGCGCGTGGCTTGGCAGCACGATGTGGCCGGCGCTCTTTCCGCCACGCTTGAACCCTGCCGCCCAGAGGCCACATACTCAGCCGAACGCCGTCGGAATCGACGGGCCGCTTCGATCCGCCAGAGCATGACGCCGAGGCGGACGCGGCGGCGGGCCGGAGATCATCAAGGGCCCAGGAGTGTGCATATGTCCGAGACCAAGATCCTTCCCGTCCTGCCCCTGCGGGACATTGTCGTCTTCCCGCACATGGTCGTGCCGCTGTTCGTCGGCCGCGAGAAGTCGGTGAAGGCGCTGGACGAGATCATGAAGGGCGAAAAGCAGATCCTGCTCGCCACCCAGAAGAACTCCGTCGATGACGACCCATCACCCGACGCCATCTACCCAATCGGCGTGCTGGCCAGCGTGCTGCAACTGCTGAAGCTGCCGGATGGCACGGTCAAGGTTCTGGTCGAGGGCAAGGGCAGGGCGCGGCTGACGCGCTTCACCGACCGCACCGAATATTTCGAAGCCGAAGCCGTCGAGATCGCCGACGAGCCGGGCGAGCCGTCACAGGCCGAGGCGATGCTGCGCGCCGTGGTCGAGCAGTTCGAGAACTATGTGAAGCTGAACAAGAAGGTGCCGCCGGAGGCGCTCAGCTCCATCCCGCAGATCACCGACGCCTCCAAGCTGGCCGACAGCGTGGCCGCGCATCTGTCCGTGAAAATCAGCGACAAGCAGGGCCTGCTCGAGACCATCGACGTACCGCAGCGCCTGGAGAAGGTCTACGGCCTGATGGAGGGCGAGATCAGCGTCCTGCAGGTCGAAAAGAAGATCCGCAGCCGCGTGAAGCGGCAGATGGAGAAGACGCAGCGCGAGTACTATCTCAACGAGCAGATGAAGGCGATCCAGCGCGAGCTGGGAGAAACCGACGATCAGCGCGACGAGATCATGGAGCTCGAAAAGCGCATCCGGAAGACCAAGCTGTCCAAGGAGGCGCGCACCAAGGCCGAGGCCGAGGTCAAGAAGCTGCGCAACATGAGCCCTATGTCGGCCGAATCGACGGTCGTGCGGAACTATCTCGACTGGCTGTTGTCCGTGCCGTGGGGCAAGGCCAAGCAGAAGCCGATCGATCTCGCCCGCGCCGAGGACATCCTCGAGGAGGATCACTTCGGCCTGGAGAAGGTCAAGGAGCGGATCATCGAGTATCTGGCCGTGCAGGCGCGCACCGGCAGCCTGAAGGGACCGATCCTGTGCCTGGTCGGACCTCCGGGCGTCGGCAAGACCTCGCTGGCCAAGTCCATCGCCAAGGCGACCGGACGTGAATACGTCCGCATGTCGCTGGGCGGCGTGCGCGACGAATCGGAGATCCGCGGCCACCGTCGGACCTACATCGGCTCCATGCCCGGCAAGATCATCCAGTCGATGAAGAAGGCGAAGACCACCAACGCCTTTGTGCTGCTGGACGAGATCGACAAGCTGGGCGCCGACTGGCGCGGAGACCCGTCCTCGGCTCTGCTGGAGGTTCTGGACCCGGCGCAGAATTCGACCTTCGGCGACCACTATCTGGAGGTGGACTACGACCTTTCGCAGGTGATGTTCGTGACGACCGCCAACAGTCTGAACATGCCGCAGCCGCTGATGGACCGGATGGAGATCATCCGGGTGTCCGGCTACACCGAGGACGAAAAGGTCGAGATCGCCAAGCGCCATGTGCTGCCCAAGCAACTGGTCGATCACGGGCTCAAGGACGGCGAGCTGGTCGTGCCGGAAGACACGATCCGCGACTTGATCCGCTACTACACCCGTGAGGCCGGTGTGCGCTCGCTCGAGCGCGCTCTGGGCGGACTGGCGCGCAAGGCCGTGCGCGAGATGGCCAAGACCAACGCGGCGTCCATCACCGTCGATGCGGACAAGCTGGCCGAGTATGCGGGCGTGAAGAAGTTCCGCTATGGCGAGACCGACGAGAACGATCAGGTCGGCATCGTCACCGGCCTGGCCTGGACCGAGTTCGGCGGCGACATCCTGACCATCGAGGCGATCAAGATGCCGGGTCGCGGCCGCATGACCGTGACCGGCAACCTCAAGGAGGTCATGAAGGAGTCGGTGTCGGCGGCGGCCTCCTATGTGCGGGCGCGCTCGCTCAGCTTCGGCGTCAAGCCGCCGGTGTTCGAGAAGACCGACGTCCACGTCCACGTGCCGGACGGCGCCACGCCCAAGGACGGCCCGTCCGCCGGCGTCGCCATGACCGTCGCGATGGTTTCCGTCCTGACCGGCATCCCGATCCGCAAGGACATCGCCATGACCGGCGAGATCACCCTCCGTGGCCGGGTGACCGCCATCGGCGGGCTGAAGGAGAAGCTGCTGGCGGCGCTGCGCTCGGGCATCAAGACGGTGCTGATCCCGCAGGAGAACGAAAAAGATCTCGCCGACGTGCCGGACAATGTGAAGTCGGCGCTTGAGATCGTGCCGATCTCCACGGCGGACGAAGCCTTGAGCTGGGCCCTGACGGGCGCTCTGACGCCAACGGAATGGGACGAGGCGGCCGAGCCGTTGCCTGCGCCCCAACCGCCGGTCGACGGCGCGGCCGTCGTCGTCAGCCACTAGGGCGATCCGACAAGTAAAAGGGCGCGCTCCTCGCGGGGCGCGCTCTCTTTCATGCGCTGGGCGGCTCAGGCCTTTTCGACAAAGGTGTCGATGACGCGCTTCTCGCCGGCCTTTTCGAAGTCGACCAGCAGCTTGTTGCCCTCGACCACGCGCACGTCGCCGTAGCCGAACTTCTGGTGAAACACCCGCTGGCCCTTGGTCCAGCCCGAGCTCGCCTTGGGGTCGGCCGTGGCGACCAGTCGACCCTCGCCCTCGATGACGGCTCGGCGAGCGTGGGTTGGGCGGGGAGGCTGGGCGGCGGTGAAGGTCTGAGCCCGCTTCCAGCCGGGAGAGGAGTAGCTGTTGCCGAAGCTGGGAACGTCGTCCCACCGGCTCTTGGCCTCCTTCATGCCGCTGGATGCGCCGTAGTAGCCGGTGTCGGACTGCGCCTCGACGTGGGCGATCGGCAGTTCGTCGACAAAGCGGCTGGGCAGCTGCGATGTCCAGCGGCCGTACACCTGTCGGTTGGCGGCGAAGGATATGCGGGCGTCCTGCTTGGCGCGGGTGACGCCGACGTAGGCGAGGCGGCGTTCCTCCTCCAACCCCTTTTCGCCCTTTTCATCGATGGAGCGTTGGCTGGGAAATACGCCTTCCTCCCAGCCGGGCAGGAAGACCAGCGGGAACTCCAGCCCCTTGGCGCCGTGCAGCGTCATGATCTGCACGGCGTCGTCTCCGGCGCCGCGATCCAGGTCCATCACCAGCGAAACGTGCTCGAGGTAGGCCTGCAGCGTGTCGAACTGCTGCATCGACTGCACCAGCTCCTTGAGGTTCTCCAACCGCGTCTGGCCGGACGTGCGGTCGGCCTTCTGCATGTCGGTGTAACCGCTCTCCTCCAGCACCGTCTCCATGACCTGCCAGTGCGGCGTGGTCTCGGACAGGGCGCGCCAGCGATCCAGGTCGCGCACGAAGTTGGACAGGGCGGTGCGGGTTCGGGCCTGCAGCTCGTCAGTGTTGATCAGGCCGCGCACCGCCGTCATGGCCGACAGGCCGTGCTGGCGGGCGATGTGCAGGATCTTCTGGACGCTGGTGTCGCCGACGCCGCGCTTGGGCGTGTTGACGATGCGCTCGAACGCCAGATCGTCGTCTTCGGACAGGATCAGCCGCAGATAGGCGTGGGCGTCGCGGATTTCGGCGCGTTCGAAGAAGCGCGGCCCGCCGATGACGGTGTAGGGGATCGCCAGCATGACGAACCGCTCTTCAAACGCCCGCATCTGAAACGATGCGCGAACAAGAACGGCCATGTCCTTGTATTTGCAGCCCGTGCGGCGGGCGGTCTCGATCTCGTCGGCGATCAGCCGGGCCTCGGCCTCGCCGTCCCAGACCCCACGCACCCGCACCTTGTCGCCGCCATCCGCTTCGGTCCACAGGGTCTTGCCGAGCCGGTCGCGGTTGGCCGCGATCAGGCCGGAGGCAGCGCCCAGGATGTGGGTGGTCGAGCGGTAGTTGCGCTCCAGCTTGACGATCTTGGCGCCGGGAAAGTCGCGCTCGAACCGCAGGATGTTGTCCACCTCCGCGCCGCGCCAGCCATAGATCGACTGGTCGTCGTCGCCGACGCAGCAGACGTTGCCGGTCGAGGCGGTCAGCAGCCGCAGCCACAGGTACTGGGCGACGTTGGTGTCCTGGTATTCGTCCACCAGGATGTAGCGGAAGCGGCGGCGATATTCCTCCGCCAGATCCGCATGCTGCGACAGGATCGTGATGTTGTGCAGCAGCAGGTCGCCGAAGTCGCAGGCGTTCAGCGTGCGCAGTCGCGCCTGATAGGCCGCGTAGAGGCCCTGGCCCTTGCCGTTGGCGAAATCCTCGGCCGGCGGCAGCTTGTCCGGGGTCCACCCCCGGTTCTTCCAGTGATCGATCAGGCCCGACAGCGAACGCGGCGTCCACCGCTTTGTGTCGATGTTGGCCGCTTCCAGCAGCTGCTTCAGCAACCGCTCCTGGTCGTCGGTATCCAGGATGGTGAAGGTCGACTTCAGCCCGACCAGTTCGGCGTGGCGGCGCAGGATCTGGGCGGCGATGGAGTGAAAGGTGCCCAGCCAGCGCAGCCCCTCCGCCTCGGGGCCGATCAGATGGGTGATCCGCTCGCGCATCTCGCGTGCGGCCTTGTTGGTGAAGGTGACGGCCAGGAGCTCCCAAGGCCGTGCGCGGCCCGTCGCCAGGATGTGCGCCAGCCGGGTCGTCAGCACGCGGGTCTTGCCGGTGCCCGCGCCCGCCAGCACCAGAACCGGCCCCTCGGTCGTCTCCACAGCCTCCCGTTGCTCAGGGTTCAGGCCGGCGAGATAGTCGTGCGTCGGCGCAAGTCCCGCGGGCGGCCGCGCGCGCGCCAGATCGGAGATACGGGGAAAAGGCAGGTCGGTCACGGCGGGCGGGTAACTTCACAAGACGGCTGAATCGAGGTGAGAACATAAGTAGCACATCGGCGGAAGTCAGCCCGGATCGGCCGCGAAGGAGCGATCGCCGCTCGCCCAGGCCAGCGCCAGAAGACGGCAGGCCGAGGCCAGGGGCCGACGCCCGCGTCTTTCGTCGATCCGGATCAGAAGCGCCGCGCGTGACAGCTGCATGGCTTCGGCCACTGCATCCAGGATCGCCCAGAACTCCGGCTCCAGCGCCACGGAGGTCGCATGGCCGGACAGGCTCACCGAACGCTTGGTCAATCCGCTCATGGGCTGGGTTCCTCCGCAGCGAGCGGTGACACATCTGGACGGCCGAAGGGAAGCGCCGCATTGAGCATCGGTGGCCGCGCCGCCGCCGTCGCACGCTTTCGAGGCCCCATGACCCACCCCGCCCGCATCCTGTCGCCCGCCGGCTTGGCCATCGGCGGCGTGGTCGTCTGCGCCCTGATCTGGGGCACCACCTGGTATGCGATCACGCTGCAATTGGGCGTGGTCGATCCCACCGTCTCGGTCGTATGGCGGTTCGGGCTGTCGGCGCTGGTGATGTTCGGCTTCTGCTTGGTTACGCGGCGGCCGGTGCGGATGAACCGGAACCAGCATCTGGCCGCGCTGGGGCAGGGGGCGTTCGTCTTCGCCGCCTCCTACGGCTTCGTCTACGCCGCGGAGGAGCGGGTGGCGTCGGCGGTCGTGGCGGTGATGTTTGCGGCGCTGGCTTTTTTGAACCTAGCGATGTTCCGCATCGTGGTCGGCCAGAAGGCGTCGCGAGCCGCCTGGGGCGGCGCTCTGTGCGGGGTCATGGGCGTGGCCGTGCTGTCCGGCGGCGAGATAGTGGCGGCCGGGATGGACCGCACCGCGCTGACGGGCGTCGCCTTCGCCCTGATCGCCACCCTCAGCTCCACGGTCGGCAACTACTTCGCCTGGCGCGGGCAGCAGGCGCAGGCGCCGATCGCCACCGCCACGGCCTGGGCCATGGGGTACGGCACGGGCATGCTGGCGCTGTACGGCCTCCTCACGGGGGTGGAGTGGCGGATCGAGACAGACCTCAGCTATCTGTTGGCCTTGCTGTACCTTGCGCTGTTCGGCTCGGTGATCGCGTTCGGGCTTTATTTTTCGATCGCGCGGCTGAAGGGATATGCGACCGCCAGCTATATCTCGGCGCTGACGCCGCCGATCGCCATGCTGGTCTCCGTCCTGTTCGAAGGGGCGCGATTCGGTTTGTCGGCGTTCCTGGGACTGGCTCTGGTGCTGGCGGGACAGCTGCTGCTGATCCGCTCGCCCCAAGCCTGAAGCGACCGCATTACGCGCCCCTCACTCGTCGAGCCTTGCGCCGTCCAGATGACTGGAGAGGCGCGCTTTGTCCGCCTCCGCCTGCTTGCGCTCGGCGCGGCTGCGGCCGTGGGCGGCGCGGTTTGCGGCGGCGCGCGCCTTGTCGTCAGCACGCGCCTTTATCTTGCGGGCCTGGTTCAGGTTCACGACCTCGCCCATGCGGCGTGCTCCTCCATACCGAAACCGCAAGGGCCCGGGCGCGTTGTTCCCGCAGGCAATCTGCCATGGCGCATCAACGCGAGGAACCCTCATGATCAACTCGGCCGACATCAAGGAACATCTGGAAGTGCTGGGCTCGGACGGCGGTCACGTCGGTCGCGTCGATCATGTTCTGGGCGACCAGATCGAACTGGCCAAGCTCGACCTCGCCGGCGGCTTCAAGCACCACCTGATCCCGGTGTCGTGGGTCCAGCGCGTGGACGACAAGCACGTCCACCTGTCGATCACCAAGGACGAGGCCAAGGAACGCTGGACAGAGAAGCACTAAGCGGCTCTCTCTCCGGAATGCAAAAGGCCCCGCCGGCGACCGGCGGGGCCTTTTTCGTTTTACAGCCGGTTACTGCGGAGAGATCATCTTCTCCGGCCGCACCGCTTCGTCGAATTCGGCGTCCGTCAGATAGCCGCCGCCGACGGCCTCCTCGCGCAGGGTGGTCCCGTTCTTGTGCGCGGTCTTGGCGATCTTGGCGCAGGCGTCGTAGCCCAGCTTGCCGTTCAGCGCCGTCACCAGCATCAGCGAGTTGTTCAAGCCCCGCTCGATATTGTCGATGCGAGGCTCTATGCCCACCACGCAGTTCTCGGTGAAGCTGACCGCCGCGTCGGCCAACAGCCGCACCGACTGCAGGAAGTTGTAGGCCATGACCGGGTTGAAGACGTTCAGCTCGAAATGACCCTGCGAGCCGGCGAAGGTGATCGCCGCGTTGTTGCCGAACACCTGCACGCACACCTGGGTCAGGGCCTCGCACTGGGTCGGGTTGACCTTGCCCGGCATGATGGAGCTGCCCGGCTCGTTCTCCGGCAGCGCCAGCTCTCCCAGGCCCGACCGGGGGCCTGAACCCAGGAAGCGGATGTCGTTGGCGATCTTGAACAGGCTGGCGGCGACCGTGTTGATCGCGCCGTGGGTGAAGACCATGGCGTCGTGCGCAGCCAGGGCCTCGAACTTGTTCGGCGCTGTGGTGAAGGGCAGGCCGGTGATGGAGGCGATCTTGTCCGCCACCCCTTCGGCGAAGCCGACGGGCGCGTTCAGTCCTGTGCCGACGGCGGTGCCGCCCTGCGCCAGCTGCATCAGCTTGGGCAGGGTCTGTTCGATCCGCTCGATGCCGTTCTCGACCTGCTGAACATAGCCCGAAAACTCCTGCCCCAGCGTCAGCGGCGTGGCGTCCTGGGTGTGGGTGCGGCCGATCTTGATGATGTCCTTCCACACCGCGGCCTTGTCATTCAGGGCGTTGCGCAGCATCTGAAGCGCCGGGATCAGCCGGTGCACCACCTCCTCGGCGCAGGCGACGTGCATGGCCGTGGGATAGGTGTCGTTGGACGACTGGCTCATGTTGACGTGGTCGTTGGGGTGCACCGGCTTCTTGGAGCCCATCTCGCCGCCCAGCATCTCGATGGCGCGGTTCGAGATGACCTCATTGGCGTTCATGTTCGACTGGGTGCCGGAACCGGTCTGCCAGACCACCAGCGGGAAGTGGTCGTTCAGCTTGCCCTCGATCACCTCGTCGGCCGCCTTGACGATGGCGTCGCCGACACCGGCGTCGAGCTTGCCCAGCGCCATGTTGGTCTCGGCCGCCGCGCGCTTGACGACACCCAGCGCGCGGACGATCGGCAGGGGCTGCTTCTCCCAGCCGATCTTGAAGTTGCCCAGCGAGCGCTGAGCCTGCGCGCCCCAATAACGGTCGGCGGCGACCTCGATCGGGCCGAAGGTGTCGGTTTCGGTGCGGACGTTGCTCATCGTACGGGCTCGACTTCAGGCGTGGCGGTGATGTGACGAGGCGTGTAGCACGAGAGCCATGCAGGGCAAGGCGAGGCCGTCACGATGACCACCGGCTGGATCGGCGCGGGCAAGGTGCGAGCCCGCGAGAACGGCGACGCCGTCGAGATCACTGTCGACGGCCTGACCACCCAGGCGAAATACTACAAGCCGCTGATCTATGAATTCATGCGCAAGGAGTGGCGCGGCGCGCGGCCGTCCTGGGGCGACCACGTGGTCGAGATCCGGATGGAGCACGTCGGCGAGCCGCCGATCATGGACCTCGACAATCTGGCCAAGGCCATCCTGGACGCCATCAAGGGGTACCTGTTCCACGACGACGCGCAAGTGGCGCGGCTGATCGTGGAGCGGTTCGAAGGCGAGCGCGAGCGGATCATGGTGCGGAGCTTCCCGCGCCGCTGATCCGCCGGGATCACTTCTTGCGAAACTGATCCAGCGAAACGACCTTGGGGCCGTCGGCGGCGGGCGCAGGCGCGTCCGGCTCCGGAGCCGGCGCAGGCTCTTCGATCACCTCAGGATCGTCCCACTGCAGCATGAACTGCACGCTGGGGTCGTAGAAGCGGGTCACGGCCGTGTAGGGCATGGCCAGCACGCGCGGGATGCCGCCAAAGCGCAGCTTGACGGAAAAGCGGTCGTTCTGGACGTCCAGATCCTCGTACTGGTGCTGGATCACCACCGTCATCTCGTCCGGATATTTGGCGAGGATGTCGGGCGGCACGGACACGTCGGCCGCGCGGGTCTTGAAGGTGATGTAGAAATGGTGGGCGCCCGGCAGGCCGGCGGGGGAGGCGGCGCGCAGCAGGCCATCGCGGATCACCGTCCGCAACGCCTCGTGCGTCATCGTCTCATAGTCCATCTCGTCGACCGGCGGGGTCTGGTCGGTCATCGTCACCTCGGCTGCTGGCGAGGCGACCCATAGACGCGCCCGCGCCCGGACGAAAGACGGGAGGGCGCGCGCGGGGGATTTTTGAGGAAGTGGAGGGCTTCTGTTGCCAGGCGCCCTCCGGGCCCCGCCCAGGGATCTGAACCCCTAGGACTTAAGATTCGAAATCAACCGAACCGCATTACGCGGCGAGGCGGACTTCTCCAGCGAAGTTATCGTTCGCAGTTAGATAAAGGCCCGATACGGTGGGCCAGGACGAGCGAAAGCAGTCTTCTTTACACGTCCGTCGATGCTAGTCGGCCCCATGCTCGCTCCGCCGATAACGCGGGGAAGGATGGTGGAGCCGCCGGGAATCGCACCCGGGTCCGGTCCGCTTATTACAAGCGCGTTTATCGCCATAGTCCGGGCGAACCCGGACAAGGCCAATATAGGCGTGTACTCGAAGATGCCAAGAGCTAGCGGCGCTGCGGACGCCCCTCAGCCGTCCACTCCGGTCGGAAGTCGCTGTTGGCCAGCCAGCGCAGCGGCTCGACCAGCGACTGGATCGCCTGGGTCATGAAGGGCAGGTTCAGGTTGGCGATGGTGTCTTCCGGCGTGTGGTAAGTCGGCGTCACCGCCCAGCCCGAAATGGTGTGGGCGACGATCCCCTGCAGCGCCAGCTGGTAGTTGTCGGACCGTTCAAAGAAGTTCTGCTCAGGGTAGGGGTCGGGCGCGACCAGGGCGCCGCGCGCCTTCATCTCCGACCCGAAGTTCGATCGGTCGAAACCGGTCATCATCATCACGCCAGCCGGCATCTTGGGGTCCTGCTGGCCGATCATTTCGATCTCGAGATTGGCCACGATGTCGGTCAGGGGCACGGGCGGGTTGGCGGCGAAATACTTGGAGCCCAGGAGGCCCAGTTCCTCGCTGCCGTAGCCGACGAAGAGGATGCTGCGCTTGGGCTGGCCGGCCGCCGCCATGGCGCGCGCCAGCTCCAGCACCGCCGCCACGCCCGAGGCGTCGTCGTTGGCCCCGTACATCACCACGCCGTCCGGCCGCACGCCAATGTGGTCCAGGTGCGCGCTGATCAGGATCACGCCAGCGGAAGGATCGCTGCCCTGCAGATAGCCCATCGCGTTGGTGGTGGGGCTCTCTGTCCGCGTGACCTCGCCGAGGTCCAGGGTCGCCTGAGCGTCGGCCAAGGCGGCAAGACGGTCGAACATCTCGGCCGAGACCACCGCGACCTCCGGGCTGCGCCGCGTCGCCGCTTCCGTGGTCAGGGCAACGGGCGTGCGGGTCTTGCCGCCGGCTGCGCTGATGCGCTGCGTCATCGCCTCGTTCTC
>ERZ501064.190-NODE-190-length-16724-cov-5.833283_pt1 | contig 16724 bp, 14 predicted proteins | sample MGYA00510851_ERZ501064 | MGnify/ENA primary metagenome ERZ501064 (study PRJEB25958, sample SAMN03398529) | human skin metagenome | study: EMG produced TPA metagenomics assembly of the Human Skin Microbiome Metagenome (human skin metagenome) data set. | reverse complement strand
CACTCATCCACCGAGCGAGCGCCGATACCGCTGCCGAGGTGGCGCGCGCCTACGTGCAGCTGATCGCCGACGGCCACCTCGACGAGGCGACCGCACAGGTACCGCCCCAGTCGTGGAGCGGATATCGGGGGCCCCGGACCTCGCCGATCGAGCCGACCACGGTGACGATCGTCCCGGATCTCCTCACCACCGCGGCCGTCGATGGGACCGGTGCACGGATCCAGGTCGAGTCGGTCGTGCAGCGGGAATCGGACGATCCCGATCTCGCCGTCATCCAGGTGCGCTACACGATGGACGGCGAACGCAGTCTCGCGATGCTCCGCGCGGCCCGGGTCAGCACCGCCTGGTACCGCCCGGTCCACTGGCAGTTGCAGGATCCGCTGCTGGTGCCGGTGGAAATCACCTCCGGCGATTCCAGCGCAGGCGCCGAGATCGCCGGCATCGCGGTGCCCGCACACGATGTCGCTGAAAGCTCGGCGGACGGTGCACGGATCGCGATGTATCCGGGTTCGTACCAGGTCGAGGCGCCCCGCCAACACTGGCTGGCCTCCAGCGTCAGGACGCCCAGCACCTGGCTGACGTGGCGCACGGGGATGGAGACGGAGACGACCCGGTCGCCTTCCTCGTTGCGGCGCAGGGTCTGCTGCGACTGGCCCGCCAAGGCGTTTGCGACCTCGGCGGTCAGCTCGCGGTTGGCGCGCTCCAGCCGCTGGGCGGCAAGCGTCTCAAGGCCGACATCCCGCTCAGGCTGCGGCGTGCCTGCGGGACGGGCGTCCGGCAGGGGCGCGCCGGGAATGGCTTCGGTCACCTGATAGCTGTCGGCGACCAGCAGGCCGTTGATGTCGTAGAGTCGAACCCGCTGTCCCTGCGGGATGAAGTTGTCGCGCAGCCAACGGGCGGCCGAGATCGGATCCAGCTCCGGCGACGGCTCGCCGCGCGTGATGCCCAGTTCGCCCAGGACGTTGGACAAGAGCTCGGCCTGCACCGACAACGATTCCTGGCGCGCCTGCACCAGGCCGCGCGACAACTCGTTCAGCAGCAAGGCCCCGCCGAAGAGGATCAGCAGGCTCAGCAGGTTCAGCGCCAGGATGAAGCCGCCCAGACGCGAACCGCCGAAGCGGAAGGCGCGCCTCGGCGGGGTTTCGTCGTCTCCGGTCAGGCCGGGATCAGCTTTCGCGGTAGCGGTAGCCGACGCCATACAGGGTCTCGATCGCGTCGAACTCGGGATCCACGGCGCGGAACTTCTTGCGCATCCGCTTGACGTGGCTGTCGATGGTGCGGTCGTCGACATAGACCTGGTCGTCGTAGGCGGCGTCCATCAGATTGTCGCGGCTCTTCACGAAGCCCGGGCGCTGGGCCAGGGCCTGCAGCAGCAGGAACTCGGTCACAGTCAGCTTGACCGGGCGGCCGTCCCACATGGACTCGTGGCGGGCCGGGTCCATGGTCAGCTTGCCGCGCTTGATCGCCTTGCCCGAAGCCTCGGCCGAGGGCTCCGGCTCCACCCCGTCGGCGCCGGTGCGGCGCAGCAGGGCCTTGACCCGCTCGATCAGCAGTCGCTGGCTGAACGGCTTGTGGATGTAGTCGTCGGCGCCGAGGTTGAAGCCCAGGATCTCGTCGATCTCCTCGTCCTTGGACGTCAGCATGATCACCGGCAGCTGCGAGGTCTGGCGCAAGCGACGCAGCACCTCCATCCCGTCCATGCGCGGCATCTTCACGTCCAATATGGCGAGGTCGGGCGGCGTGCTTTCCAGCGCGGCCAGGCCCGACGCCCCGTCATGGTAGGCGGTGATCTTGTGTCCGTGGCTTTCCAGCGCCAGCGAAACCGACGCCACGATGTTTTCGTCGTCGTCGACCAGGGTGATGTTCGCCAAGGGCCTGTCTCCTGCCATCTGTCGGGGGCGGACGTAGGCCACGCGGGGGCGAGCCCGCGCGCGTCCGCCGCAAAACGCGTTCACACTAGAACCTTGGCAGATGGGCCGCCACCCCGTCGGTTGCAATCAGGTCACACATCGACGTCAGCGCAAACCCCGTCTTAAGCCGCAGGGGTGCAGGTTGGCGTCATGGCCGGCCCAGTCCACTACGAAGTCTTCATCCGCCGCACGGCGCCCGCGCCCTGGACGCTGCTGATCGCGACGGAGGATCGCAAGCATGCGATGACCACGGCCGAAGAGGTCATGGCCGACAGCGGCGCGGCCGCGGTCCGCGTCACCAAGGAGACGCTGGACTCCGAGACCATGGAGTTCAACAGCCTCACCATCCTGACCCGCGGCGCGCCGGAGACCAAGCCGAAGCCGCGCAACGCCGCCGCCGCCGGACCCGCCTGCACCGGCCCCATGGACCTTTATGCGCCCCAGGCCCGGGCGCTGATCGCGCGGGTGCTGGAGGACTGGCTGGCGCGTCAGGGCGCGACGACCTTTGAACTGCTGCACCGGCCCGACCTCGCCGAGCGGCTGGAGGCGTCCGGGGTCGAGTTGCAGCATGCGATCCAGAAGGTGGCGGTGCCCGAAAGCCAGGCGACGGGGCAGCCGATCCACGACCTGATGCGCCATTACCAGCGCCTGGCCGACGCAGCCATCGACCGGCTGATCAAGCACGGGCGGCGCGAAGGCTTTCCCGATGCGGCGACGCAGCCGCTGGCCGGCATCGCCGAGCGCCTGAAGGCCGGCTCCGACCGCGCCTTTGTCATGGGCGGCGTCCTGTCCGCCGCGCTGAAGGACCTCCGCGGGGCTCGGGCGCGCCTGTCGAAGCTGGCGGACCTGATCGACGCCGCCCCGCCCGAAGGCGGCCCGCGCGCCCTGGTGCTGGTGGGCGCCGAACAGATCGCCAGCGAGATGCTGGGGGACCGCAAGGTCCTGGCCGAGGTTCTCGGCCCCGCCCTGGATCAGGGCGGCAGCCTGGCCGCCGTGATCCGCATGGTCGCCCCGCGCGAGGTCGAGGCCCTGACGCGGATGGACCCGCGTCTCGCCCTGTTGACGCCGACACTGGATGGACCGGCCGCACGGCTCGGGGCGCACTTGGACGCGGGCGAGTTTCCGCTGCTGGCGGCGTCCTTGGCCCGCATGGTGGTGCGCGAACTGATGAGCCCGCGCCGGCTGCGCCCCTCCGACGCTCGCGGCGAGATCGACATCCTGCGCGCGCTGGCCATGAGCCTGACGGCCACGGCCGGTCGGCTGCTGACGCTGGAGGAGGTGCAGAACGCCTTTGTGGAGCGGTCCAAGGCGCTGGTCGCGGCCGATTTCGTCCAGGCCTATGTGGCGCCCTGCGACACCGTGCTGTGCGAGGCCGAGCACCTGATGCGGCTGTGCGAGAACGTGACCGGCGCCGCCAACAAGCGGGCCGCCGCGCGCTGGCTGCACGCCTGCATCACATCGCTGCGGTTCGAGACCGAGATGCGGAAGAGCGCCAACCCCATGGCGGCGCTCGCCACCCTGGCCCGCCTGCAGAAGGCCGCTCAAGGCCTGCAGCTCAACGAGCAGGACGAAGCCCAGGTCATCGCGGCTCTGGGCGCTGTCGGCGGAGCGGTCGAGACCGAAAGCCGGCTGCTCGCCCAGATCGTTCGCGCCGGCGCGGCGCCCGCGCAGAAGCTGTCGGCCCTGCTGCGCCTGGGTGTCGGCGAGACGGCCCCTTTGGGGCCCGCGGCCGATCGCGCCAAGGCCGAGGCCCTGCGCCTGCTGCGCGCGCCCGAGACCCGCACCGCCCTGGCGGCTGCGCCGGCCGAACTGAACGCCATGCGCGACCTGATGACGGCCGCAGGCCTCGCCGCCTGAACAGGTCTCGACTGCACAAGAAAAAGGGCCGGGCGTCTCCGCCCGGCCCCCCTGAGATCGATCGCGATCAGGCGATCACCAGATGCGGACGCGCTGATCCGCCGGCAGGAAGTATTTGTCGCCTTCGGTGACGCCGAACGCCTCGTACCAGGCGTCGGAGTTACGCAGCGGGCCGATCACGCGGAACTCGGCCGGGCTGTGCGGGTCGGTGGCGACCTGCTGCTTCAGCGCCTCTTCGCGGTACTTGGACTGCCATACCTGCGCCCAGCCGTAGAAGAAGCGCTGGTCGCCGGTGACGCCGTCCAGAACCGGCGCCGGCTGGCCGTTCAGCGACAGGTGATAGGCCTCCAGCCCCACCGCCACGCCTGCGGCGTCGCCGATGTTCTCGCCCATGGTGAGGCCGCCCTGGACGTGGAAGCCCGGCAGCGGCTCGTACTGGTCGTACTGGGCGCCCAGGCGCGTGGTCAGGCCTTCGAAGTTGGCCTTGTCCTCGGCTGTCCACCAGTTGCGCAGCACGCCGTCGCCGTCGGATTTGGAGCCCTGGTCGTCGAAGCCGTGGCCGATCTCGTGGCCGATCACGCCGCCGATGCCGCCGTAGTTGACCGCCGCGTCACCGTTCGGATCAAAGAAGGGCGGCTGCAGGATCGCGGCCGGGAACACGATCTCGTTGTTGGCCGAGTTGTAGTAGGCGTTCACCGTCTGGGGCGTCATGCCCCATTCGTCCTTGTCCACCGGCTCGTCCAGGCGGGCGAGGTCGTAGTTCCACTCGAACAGGCCCTTGCGCTCGGCGTTGCCGACCAGGTCGTCGCCGCGGACCTCAAGCCCGGAGTAGTCGCGCCACTTGTTCGGATAGCCGATCTTGACCGTGAACTTGCGCAGCTTGTCCTGCGCTTGCGCCTTGGTCTCGTCGCCCATCCAGGTCAGGTTGTCGATGCGGTGCGACAGGGCGGTGCGCAGGTTGGCGACCAGCTCCTCCATCTTGGCCTTGGACTCGGCCGGGAAGTATTCTGCCACATACAGGCGGCCCGTCGACTCGCCCAGCTGGTTCTCGGCGAACGAGATGGCGCGCTTTTCGCGCGTGCGCTGCTCGGGCTGGCCGGACAGGTCGCGGGCGCGGAACTCCCACTGCGCGTCCGAAAAGCGCTTGGACAGCATGGGCGCCATGTCGTCGGCGGTGTGGAAGGCCTCCCACGCCTGCAGCAGTTCGACCGGCGTTTCCGCGTAGATGGCCGCGATCTTCGGCATGGCCGTGTCCTGACGCACGATCAGGCGCGGCACCCCGCCCAGTTCCGCGGCGTCATAGTAGGCCTGCCAGGCGAAGCCCGGCGCCTCCTGCGTCAGCTGCTGGATGGTGTATTCGTTGTAGGTCTCGTCGCGGTTGCGGTTCTGGATCGGGGTCCAGTGGGCCTCGGCGACCTTGGTCTCCAGCGCGACGATCTGGGCGGCCGTCTCGGCGGAGTTATCCCAGCCGATCATTTCCAGCATCCGGCCGACATAGGCCTGATACTTCTCCTTCTTGTCGGCGTAGCGCGCGTCCAGATAGTAGTCCCGGTTCGGCAGGCCGATGCCCGATTGGCCGGTCGAGACCACGTAGCGGGTCGGCTGCTTGGAATCGATGGTGATGCCGGTGCCGAAGAAGGACGAGCCGAAGCGGCCGGCCGTCTGGCCCATGTAGACGGCCATCTTGTCGTGGCTGTCAGCGGCGCGGATGGCCGCGAGGTATGGCTGCAGCGGCTGGGCGTCCAGCTGCTCGATGCGCGCCTCGTCCATATAGGCGCGGTAGGCGTCGGCGATCTTGGCCTCGTCCGAGCCCGGCGTCAGGTCGTTGCGAGCCGCGAGGCCCGTGACCAGCGCCTTCATGCGGTTGTCCGACAGCTCGCGCAGCAGGGCGAAGGAGCCGTAGCTGGTGCGGTCTGAGGGAATGACCAGGTCTTCCAGCGCCTTGCCGTTGGCGTACTGGAAGAAGTTGTCGCCCGGCTTCACCGAGGTGTCGCGGCCGTTCAGGTCGAAGCCCCAAGTTCCGTAGCGGGGCGCCTCGACACCCTGGAAGCCGCTGGCTCCTTCGGCCGGAGCAGTCTGGAACAGCGCCTGCACCGTGCAGACGTCGTCGACGCATTCATGATCGTGCCCGTCATGGGCGAAGGCCAGGCTGGCCGGAAGAAGAAGGGCGCCCAGAGCAGCGCCGACAAGCAGACGTTTCATACGCAGGGTCTCGCAAGGCCGCCTCACCGCGGGCGGGTCGATCGGACCCTAGGCCCCTCAGGCGCGAGTTTGTCTTAAAAAAAGTTCATGATCCGATTTCGGGCTTCGCTAGACCGCTGTCTTTTCAGCCTGATAGTTCAGCGACGGGGGGCAGGCGCATGACAGGTCACGGCGGCGGCGACTACAAGGATCTGGTGGTCTTTCTGGCGGCCGCGGGCGTGGTGGTGCCGCTGTTCAACCGATTCCGCATCAGCCCGGTGCTGGGATTCCTGGCCGCCGGGGTGCTGCTGGGCCCCGACGGCCTGGGTCGCTTCGCCGGTTCGGGCGACTGGCTGTCCTGGTTCACCATCAGCGATCCGGCCCAGCTGACGCAGCTGTCGGAGCTGGGCGTCGCCTTTCTGTTGTTCACCATCGGACTGGAGCTGTCGTGGGACCGGCTGCGCGCCATGCGGCGGCTGGTGTTCGGCCTCGGCCTGATGCAGGTCGTCGCCTGCAGCGCGGTGCTGGCGGCGGGCTTCATGCTGCTGGGCCAGACGCTCGCGGGAGCGGCGGTGCTGGGGCTGGGGCTCGCCCTTTCCTCCACGGCGGTGGTGATGCCGGTGCTGGCCGAGCGAGGGCGGCTGAAGGGGACGGTCGGCCGCTCGACCTTTGCGGTTCTGCTGGCGCAGGATCTGGCGGTCGCGCCCATCCTGGTCACCGTCGGCGTCATGGCGGCGCTGGCGTCCGGCGGCGGCGGGCTCGACCCGGCGGTGCTGGGCCGCTCGCTGCTGACGCTGGTTCCCGCCGCCATCGGCATGGGGCTGCTGGTGGTGCTGGGTCGCGTCGTGCTCAGGCCGATGTTCCGGTCGGTGGCGCGCGCCAGAAGGGGCGATCAGGGCGGCGAGCTGTTTGTCGCCGCCTGTTTGCTGGTCGTGGTCGGCGCGGGCGTCGCGGCCCAGGCGTCGGGCCTGTCGATGAGCATCGGCGCGCTGGTCGCCGGCGTGCTGCTGGCCGAGACCGAGTTCCGCCGTCAGGTCGAGGTGTCGATTGAGCCGTTCAAGGGCCTGCTGCTGGGCGTGTTCTTTGTCGGCGTCGGCATCGGGCTGGATCTCGACGCCGTGGTCGCCGCGCCGCTGGTCGTGCTGGCGCTGGCGGTCGCGATCATCGGGATCAAGGCGGCGGTCGTCTTCGGCCTGGCGCGGCTGTGGGGGGTGGGCGGACGATCCGCGATCGAGACCGCCCTGGTGCTCGGCCCGGCCGGCGAGTTCGCGTTCGTGGTCCTGGCGCTGGGCATGCGCGAGGGGGTGACCTCGCCCGACTTCACCCCGACCGTGCTTATCGCCGCCACCCTCAGCATGTTCGCCGTGCCGCTCATGGCCATGCTCGGAGAGCGTCTGTCCAAGCGCTCGGCCGCCGAAGCGCCCGCCGCGCCCGTGCCGGTCGTCCCGCCGTCCGGACCGGACGGGGCGGTGATGATCGTCGGCTTCGGGCGGGTCGGCCGGCTGATCGGCGAGCTGCTGACCGAACATGGCCAACCCTTCATCGCGCTGGATACGGACGCCGCGGCGGTGCAGCGCGCGCGGGCGGACGGCCACCAGGTCTTCTATGGCGACGCCGGTTCGGCGGAGATGCTGCTGAACTGCGGGGTGCGCACCACGCGCGCCCTGATCGTCACCATGGACGCGCCCGGCAAGGTGGACGAGGTGGTCCGCGCCGCGCGAGCCGTGCGCGAGGACCTGATCCTGATCGCCCGCGCCCGCGACGACCGCCACGCCGCGCGCCTCTATGCTCTGGGCGTCACCGACGCGGTGCCCGAGACGACCGAAGCCAGCCTGCAGCTGGCGGAGAACACCCTTGTCGATTTGGGCGTGCCGATGGGCCTGGTGCTGGCTTCCATCCACGAACGCCGCGACCGCTTTCGCCAGCTGTTCCAGGAAGCCGTCCCCGAAGACCGCCGCGCCCGCCCCACCCGCGCCCTGCGGGCCGCCGCGCAGCCGCGGCTCTGAGATCACGCAAAAGAATGGGCCGCTCGAACGATCGAGCGACCCCATGTTTCAACGAAGGACGCCTGGATCAGGCGGCGGTGCGCTCCGAAGCCTCTTCGGCCAGGATGGTCAGGCCGGCGGGGGTCACGTCGGCGAAGCCGCCGCGCACCTCGAACACCCGGCGCGCGCCGCCGTCGATCACGGTCACCGCGCCTTCGCGTAGCGCCGTCATGAAGGGCGCATGATCCGCCAGCACGCCGAAGTCGCCCTCGACGCCCGGCGCGTCCACCTGGTCCACGAGGCCCGAAAAGACCTCGCGTTCCGGCGAGACGAGGGAGAAGTTCAGCTTGCCGGCCATGATCAGGCGCTCGCAGCCATCTTGGCGGCCTTCTCGACGGCTTCCTCGATGGCGCCGACCATGTAGAAGGCGGCTTCCGGCAGGTGGTCGTATTCGCCGGCCACGATGCCCTTGAACGAGCGGATAGTGTCGGCCAGTTCAACGAACTTGCCCGGCGAGTTGGTGAACTGCTCGGCCACGAAGAAGGGCTGCGACAGGAAGCGCTGGATCTTGCGGGCGCGCGACACGACCAGCTTGTCCTCTTCCGACAGCTCGTCCATGCCCAGGATGGCGATGATGTCCTTCAGCGCCTTGTACTGCTGCAGCACGCCCTGGACCGAGCGGGCGACGTTGTAGTGCTCCTCGCCGATCACCAGCGGGTCCATGATCCGCGAGGTGGAGTCCAACGGGTCCACGGCCGGGAAGATGGCCTGGGCGGCGATGTCGCGGCTCAGCGTCGTGGTGGCGTCCAGGTGGGCGAAGGAGGTGGCGGGCGCCGGATCGGTCAGGTCGTCGGCGGGCACATAGATGGCCTGGACCGAGGTGATCGAGCCCTTCTTGGTCGAGGTGATGCGCTCCTGCAGGTTGCCCATCTCGGTCGCCAGCGTCGGCTGATAGCCCACCGCCGACGGGATGCGGCCCAGCAGAGCTGACACTTCCGAGCCGGCTTGAGTGAAGCGGAAGATGTTGTCCACGAACAGCAGCACGTCCTTGCCTTCCTCGTCGCGGAAATACTCCGCGATGGACAGGCCGGTCAGGGCGACGCGGGCGCGGGCGCCCGGAGGCTCGTTCATCTGGCCATAGACCAGGGCGCACTTGGAGCCCTCGGTCGAGCCGTTGTTCTCCTTCGGGTCCACGTTCACGTTGGACTCGATCATCTCGTGGTACAGGTCGTTGCCTTCGCGCGTGCGCTCGCCCACCCCGGCCAGAACCGAGTAACCGCCGTACGCCTTGGCGATGTTGTTGATCAGCTCCTGCATGGTCACGGTCTTGCCGACGCCGGCGCCGCCGAACAGGCCGATCTTGCCGCCCTTGGTGTAGGGGCAGATCAGGTCGATCACCTTGATGCCCGTGACCAGGATCTCCGACGAGGTCGATTGCTCGTCAAAGGTCGGGGCGTCCTTGTGGATCGGACGGTATTCCGAAGTCAGGATCGGGCCGGCCTCGTCGATCGGCTGGCCGACCACGTTCATGATGCGGCCCAGCGTGCCCGGGCCGACCGGCGCCTGGATCGAGGAGCCGGTGTCGGTCACCGGCTGACCGCGCGTCAGGCCCTCGGTGGTGTCCATGGAGATGGCGCGGACCATGTTCTCGCCGAGGTGCTGGGCGACTTCCAGCACCAGGGTGAAGGTCTCGCCCGTCTTCTGGTCGACGTTCTGGGTGTGCAGGGCGTTCAGGATCGCCGGCAGCGGGCCGGTGAACTCGACGTCCACGACGGCGCCGATGACCTGGGCGACGCGGCCGCCGGCCGAGGCGGCGACCGGCGCGGCCGAAAAGGCTTCGGCGGCGGGCTTCTTGGCGCGGGGGGCGCGGGGCTTGGGAGCGGTGGGGGCGACGGTGTCGGTCATGGCTGGGGTCCGTGTCGGAATGTCGTGGCGTGCGGGATCAGACGGCTTCCTTGCCGGCGATGATCTCGATCAGCTCGGTGGTGATCTTGGCCTGGCGGGAGCGGTTGTACTGCAGCGTGAGGGCGTTGATGAGGTCGCCGGCGTTGCGCGTGGCGTTGTCCATCGCGGTCATCTGGGCGCCGAAGAAGCCGGCTTGGTTTTCGTACAGCGCGGCCAGCACCTGGGTGGTGATGTTGCGCGGCAGAAGCGTCTCGAGGATTTCCTCCTCCGACGGTTCGTACTCGTAAACCGCGCCGTTGAGGTCGATGGGAGCGGCGTCGCCGTCCACCACCGCCGGGATCAGCTGCCTGCCCGTGGGGACCTGCGAGATCACTGACTGGAAGCGGCTGTAGAACAGGGTCACGACGTCGGCGCGGCCCTGTTCGAACTCTTCGGCGATCATTTCGGCGATCGGCTGGGCGGCGGGCAGGCCCACCGTCTTGTGCTCCGACAGCTCGAAGGTGCGCACGATCTTGTCGCCGTAGAGGCGCGCCAGCTGGTCACGCGACTTGCGGCCCACCGCGATGATGCGGACCTGCTTGCCGTTGGCCAACAGGCTGTTGATGCGCTCGCCCGCGGCGCGCACGACGTTGGTCGAAAAGCCGCCGGCCAGGCCCTTGTCGGCCGTGGCCACCACGATCAGGTGGCGCTGGTCCGAGCCGGTGCCGGCCAGAAGGCGCGGCGCGCCGTCGCCGGACACGCCCGCCGCCAGGTTGGCGATGACGGCGGCCATCTTGCGGGCGTAGGGACGCGCGCTTTCGGCCTGGTCCTGCGACCGCTTCAGCTTGGCGGCCGCGACCATGTTCAGGGCTTTCGTGATCTTCTGCGTGGACTTCACGCTTCCGATCCGATCGCGCATTTCCTTGAGGCTGGCCATCCGGCGCTACTCTCGCTTCGGTTGGGGGCTCAGGGTCAGGCGAAGGTCTTGGAGAAGGCGTCCAGGATCGACTTCAGCTCGGTTTCGAGTTCCGGCGTCAGGTCCTTCTTGGTGCGGATGCCGTCCAGCAGGCCGGCGTGGTTCGCGTGGACCCGAGCCAGGAGCTCCTTTTCGAAACGGCCGACGTCGCCCACCGCCACATTGTCGAGGTAGCCGCGCGTGCCGGCGTAGACGGAGACGACCTGCTCCTCCATCGCCAGCGGCGAGTATTGCGGCTGCTTCAGCAGCTCGGTCAGGCGCGCGCCGCGGGCCAGCAGCTTCTGGGTCGAGGCGTCCAGGTCCGAGCCGAACTTGGCGAAGGCGGCCATCTCGCGATACTGCGCCAGCTCGCCCTTGATGGTGCCGGCGACCTTCTTCATCGCCTTGGTCTGGGCCGAGGAGCCCACGCGCGACACCGAGATGCCGACGTTCACGGCCGGGCGGATGCCCTGGTAGAACAGGTCGGACTCCAGGAAGATCTGGCCGTCGGTGATGGAGATGACGTTGGTCGGGATGTAGGCCGACACGTCGTTGGCCTGGGTCTCGATCAGGGGCAGGGCCGTCAGCGAGCCGGAGCCGTAGTCGGCGTTCAGCTTGGCCGAACGCTCCAGCAGGCGCGAGTGCAGATAGAAGACATCGCCCGGATAGGCTTCGCGGCCCGGCGGGCGGCGCAGCAGCAGCGACATCTGGCGATAGGCCACGGCCTGCTTGGACAGGTCGTCATAGACGATCAAGCCGTGCATGCCGTTGTCGCGGAAATATTCGCCCATGGCGGTGCCGGCGAACGGCGCCAGGAACTGCAGCGGGGCCGGCTCGGACGCGGTCGCGGCGACCACGATGGTGTAGTCCAGCGCGCCGGACTCCTCGAGCGTCTTGACGATTTGGGCGACGGTGGAGCGCTTCTGGCCGATGGCGACATAGATGCAGTAGAGCTTGGCGCTCTCGTCGTCGGTCTTGTTGACGTTCTTCTGGTTCAGGATGGCGTCGATGGCGACGGCGGTCTTGCCCACCTGACGGTCGCCGATGATCAGCTCGCGCTGGCCGCGGCCGACGGGGATCAGGGTGTCGATGGCCTTGAGGCCCGTCTGCATCGGCTCGTGCACCGACTTGCGCGGGATGATGCCGGGCGCCTTGACGTCCACGCGGCGGCGCTCGGTGAACTGGATCGGACCCTTGCCGTCGATCGGCTCGCCCAGCGGATTGACCACGCGGCCGAGCAGGCCCTTGCCGACCGGCACGTCCACGATCTCGCCCAGGCGGCGCACGTCGTCGCCCTCGGCGATTGCGGCGTCGGCACCGAAGATCACGGCGCCGACGTTGTCGCGCTCGAGGTTCAGGGCCATGCCCTTCACGCCGGCCTTGGGAAACTCGACCATTTCACCGGCCTGGACATTGTCCAGACCATGGATGCGGGCGATGCCGTCGCCGACCGACAGCACCTGGCCGACGTCCGAGACATCGGCTTCGACGCCGAAGTTGGCGATCTGCGACTTGAGGATGGCCGAGATTTCAGCGGCGCGGATGTCCATGATGGGCTCTCTGTCTTCGGTCTCTTCGGCGCCGATGAGGCGCGGGCGTCAGTTGCGGGGCGCGGTTCAGGCGCGCTTGAGGGCGTATTTCATCGAGTCGAGCTTGGTCTTCAGCGAGGCGTCGAACAGCTTCGACCCCACCTTGACCTTGAGGCCGCCGAGGATCGACGGATCGACCCGGACGGTCAGTTCCGGCGCGCGGCCCAGCGTCTCGCGCAGGGCGTTGCGGATGTGGGTGATCTGGACCTCGTCCAGCGCCTGGGCGGACACCACCTCGGCGGCGACCAGACCGGTGTGGCGTGCATACAGCCGCTCGAAGCCGGCGAGGACGCCCGGCAGGTCGCGGGCGCGGCCGTTCTGCGCCAGAAGGCCCAGGAAGTTGCGGGTGGCGGCCTCGAACCCGGCCTGGGCGGCCACGGCCATCAGACCCCGCACCTGATCGTCGGACTTCATGACGGGGGAGATCGCCAGGCGACGCAGGTCGGCGCTTTCGATCCAGGCGGCCCGCAGCGACTTCACGTCCGCGCGCACGGCGTCCAGGCGGCCCGTCTCCAGTGCCAGATCGAACAGCGCCTGTGCGTAGCGCTCGCCGACTTCCGTCGTTCTGAAATCGTCAGCCACTAATATGGTCCGCGGTGGTTGCGTTTGGGTCGACACCGGCTGCGAACTTCCGCGCCGATCAAGGGCCTGAAATGCTTGTGGAAAGCACGACAGGGGCCGTCTCTACGGAAACGCCCCCTTCAAGCCGGGCGCCTGATAGCACGGGGTTTGGCGGCTCGCAACCAAGGCGGGCGGAACGATAACGCCGCACCGGCGCTGCTGTGGATTGCGGGCGCTCGCAGCCGGGCAGGCTGGGTGCGACCACGACGCCGCCGGCTTCGGCTTGATGGACGCTCACGCCCGCGTTACCGCTTAGCCTCCCAGTTTCATCGGACGCCTTATGCTCGACAGCATCCTTCCCCTCCTCTCCGACCCCGCCGCCTGGGCGGCCCTGGTCACCCTTGTGGTCATGGAGGTCGTGCTCGGCATCGACAACCTGATCTTTATCTCGATCCTGTCGAACAAGCTGCCGCCCGAGCATCGCCAGCGCGTTCGCCGCATCGGCATCGGCCTGGCCCTGATCATGCGCCTGGCGCTGTTGTCGATCATCGCCTGGCTGGTCGGACTGGTTCAGCCGGTCTTTTCGGTGTTCGGCAATGATTTCTCCTGGAAGGACCTGATCCTGATCGCGGGCGGCCTGTTCCTGATCTGGAAGGCGACCAAGGAAATCCACCACACCGTGGACCCCACCCCGTCGCACAACGTCCTGGACAAGAAGGACGTGGTCATCTCGAACGCCGGCGCGGCGATCTTTCAGATCATCCTGCTGGACCTGGTCTTCTCGATCGACTCGATCCTGACGGCCGTCGGCATGACCGAGCACCTGCCGATCATGGTGGTCGCGGTCCTGGCCGCCGTCACCGTCATGCTGCTGGCCGCCGATCCTCTGGCGGACTTCATCAACAAGAATCCCACTGTGGTCATGCTGGCCCTGGGCTTCCTGCTGATGATCGGCCTGGTGCTGATCGCCGACGGCTTCGGCTTCCACGTGCCCAAGGGCTATATCTACGCCGCCATGGCTTTCTCCGCGGGCGTGGAGGCGCTGAACATGCTGGGCCGCAAGTCCGCGTCCAAGAAGGAGCTGGCGGAAGCCGCCCGCATCCAGGCCGACCAGGCCGAGGCGCGCGCCCGGCAAGCCGAGGCTGAAGCGGCGTCCGAACGCTCCGGAGCCTGACGATGAACCGCGCCGCCGCCCTTGTCCTCGGACTTACGCTGGCGGTCGGCGCGGCCTGCCCTTCGAAGGCCGAAACGCCCGTCCAGGGCTATGAGGTGGTGCGCGCCTATCCGCATGATCCGGAGGCGTTCACACAGGGCCTGATCTGGCGCGACGGCCACCTGATCGAGACCACCGGCCGCCAGCCCTCGGTGCTCCGCCGCGTCAGGCTGGAGGACGGCGAGCCGGTGGCGCAGCGCACCCTGGCCCCGATCTACTTCGGCGAAGGCGTGACCGAGCTGAACGGCAAGCTCTACAGCCTGACTTGGCGCAACGGCGTGGGATTCGTCTGGAAGGCGGACGACTTCACGCCCTTGGGCGGCTTCACCTACGCGGGCGAAGGCTGGGGTCTGACAAGCGACGGTCGCCGGCTGATCATGAGCGACGGCACGCCGTTTCTTCGCTTCATCGACCCGGAGACCTTGGCCGAGACCGGGCGGGTGCGGGTGACGGCCGACGGCCGGCCCCTTTCAATGCTGAACGAACTGGAATGGATCGACGGCGAGGTCTGGGCGAACATCTGGCAAAGCGACCGCATCGCGCGCATCGATCCCGAGACGGGCGTCGTCACCGCCTTTGTCGATCTGAAGGGCCTGCTGCCCACCGGCGCGATCCGCGACCCGGCCGACGAGGTGCTGAACGGCATCGCCTGGGACGCCGAGAACAAGCGGCTGTTCGTCACCGGCAAGCGCTGGCCCCGCCTGTTCGAGATCCGGGTCCGTCCCTGAAAGACAAAGGCGCCGCCCGTGAGAGCGACGCCTTCCCTGCTTGAAGTTGAAGGAGTGATCAGCCCTTCAGCGCCTCTTCGGAGGCGACGATCCGGCTGGCGGCGTGGACCACGGCGCCGATCCGAAGAGCGGCCTGGACGTGGGTGTTGGGCACGCCGTGCTTGCGCAGTTCGCCCTCGTGCGCATCCAGGCAGGCGCCGCAGCCGTTGATGGCCGACACCGCCGTGGACCACAGCTCAAAGTCCAGCTTCTCCACGCCCGGATTGCCGATGATGTTCATGCGCAGCTTGGCCGGCAGGGTGGTGTATTCGTGGTTCTTCATCAGGTGCAGCGAGCGGTAGTAGATGTTGTTCATGCCCATGATGGCCGCCGCCGCCTTGGCCGCGTTCAGCGCCTCGGGCGACAGCTTCTCCGAAGCGGCCGCCTCAACCGCGCGCACCACCGCCGGCACGCCGATGGCGTGGGCCGAGGCCAGAAAGCACCCCCATTTCTGCTGGTCGTTCAGCAGCGTCTCGTTGGCGAGCGAAGACAGGTTCAGCGAGATGTCCTTGCCATAGGCGGGGATGAGCTCGCGCAGGGCGTCGATCGACATGGTCGGAATCCTTTGAATGGGTCAGGGGCCGGCTCGCACCGCGCCGCGCGCGGGAGCCGATAAAGAAAAAGGCGGCGACGGAGATCCGCCGCCGCCTTCTCGTGACGTTCAGGCGAAAACTGTTACGCCGCCAGGACGTCGCCGCCCACCGGGCGGTTGCAGGCGCACAGCTCGTCGGTCTGCAGCGCATCGACGACCCGAAGCGTGTCTTCCGGCGCGCGGCCGACGTTCAGGTTCGTCACATAGACGTGCTGGATGACGTTGTGCGGATCGACCACGAAGGTGGCGCGCAGGGCGACGCCCTCTTCCTCGTCAAGCACGCCAAGCGCGCGGGCCAGCTTGCCGCCGTTGTCGGCGAACTGCCAGATCGGCAGCTTGTCGAGGTCGGCGTGATCGCGGCGCCAGGCCAGCTTGGTGAACTCGTTATCCGTCGAGCCGCCGAGCACCACGGTGTCGCGGTCCTCGAAATCCTTGCCGAGCTTGGCGAAGGCGGCGATTTCGGTCGGGCAGACGAAGGTGAAGTCCTTGGGATAGAAGAAGATGACCTTCCACTTGCCCTCGAAGCTGTCCTTGGTGACGGTCTCGAAGGCGGAAACGCCATTCTCTTCGTGGCTGTTGAAGCCCGGCTTCACGCCGGTGATCTTGAAGTCAGGCAGGGTTTGTCCGACGCCGAGCATCGCGAACTCCGTTCAAGTTGAAGACTGAGGCGGCTCAAGGGGAGGAGCGCCGCCGACGCAGACCCATATGTGCGCCCTCCGGCTCGAAGTCAAATGGATCGTTCCGCCACTCGGCATAGATCGTTCTTATAGCTGCTGCTTGCGCATCGGGCTGACCGCATAGATTTTGTCACTGCAAACGGCAAAGTTTATCGATTGGCCTTTCATACGGTTCCGCCCCACAGTCCCATCTCCGGTCTCATCCAGGGAGGACATCATGGACGGCGAAAGCGCCCCCACCCCGCTTCACAACCCGCGTAAGGAGCCCGCCGCGCTGCGCTCGCTGCTGGGACGCACCAATCGCGACTGGTGGCCGAACCACCTCTCAGTCGACATCCTGCATCAGCAGGGCAAGACCGGCGACCCGATGGGCGACGACTTCTCCTACGCCGAGGCCTTTAAGACGCTTGACTACGCGGCGGTGAAGCGCGACCTGCACGCCCTTATGACCGACAGCCAGCCCTGGTGGCCGGCGGACTACGGCCATTACGGGCCCTTCTTCATCCGCATGGCGTGGCACTCGGCGGGCACCTATCGCACCGGCGACGGCCGC
>ERZ501064.188-NODE-188-length-16749-cov-9.254642_pt1 | contig 16749 bp, 12 predicted proteins | sample MGYA00510851_ERZ501064 | MGnify/ENA primary metagenome ERZ501064 (study PRJEB25958, sample SAMN03398529) | human skin metagenome | study: EMG produced TPA metagenomics assembly of the Human Skin Microbiome Metagenome (human skin metagenome) data set. | reverse complement strand
GCATACCCCGCAAGGAGCGGGATGCCGAGAAAGACCAGCACCGACTTCGCGATCTGCCACGCCGAGGTATCGATGGTGGTCTTCTCCAGCCCGAGCCACCCCGGTAGCACAGACAGATAAAACCAACCGAGCACGCCGAACATGACGACCTGGAAGATCGAGTTGAGCGCCACCAACACTGCAGCGGCCTCGCGGTCACCGCACGCGAGGTCATTCCAGATGACCACCATCGCAATGCACCTCGCCAATCCGACGATGATCAACCCGGTCCGATACTCCGGCAGGTCCGGCAGCAATAACCACGCCAAGGCGAACATCAATGCCGGTCCCACAACCCAATTCAGCACGAGCGAGCCAACCAACATCCTGCGATCGCCAGTCACCGAGTCGAGGCGGTCATACCGGACCTTAGCGAGAACCGGATACATCATGATGAGGAGCCCGAGGGCAATCGGCAGCGAGATCCCGTCAACCTCAACTGTCGCCAGCGCGTCCCCGAGGCCGGGCACGCCACGCCCCAGGAGCAGGCCGACGAGCGGCTCGCCGACCTCGATGGGCCGCTTGCGCTCGATCGTGTTCGTCATGTGGACCGAACCGACGGCGCCGAACGGGAACTCGTCGGACGTCATGAGCTTCATGACGACCGGGAACTGCAGCACGAACGGGTACGTCAGCGGCAGGGTGCCGCCGAACCGCTGCCCGGTCGCGTGGCAATACGCCTGCAGCGCAGTCGAATCCACCCGCACGCCGTCGAGTCGGTAACGCGTCTCGGGTGCGGTGGCGTCGGCCGGCACCCGTGGCGGCTTGCCGATGCCGGGCAGCAGCGCGGTGACCGCCTTGCCGTACAGCTCGGCGGTGCCGGGTGCGGACGGGAGGGTGATCGTCTTGCCCATCAGGCCCCCAGGAATCCCTGGCCGCAGACGCGGACCACATTGCCGGTGATGGCATTGCTCGCCGGGTTGGCGAAGTAGGCCACGGTCTCGGCGACGTCGACGGTCTGACCGCCCTGCTGCAGCGAGCTCATCAGGCGGCCGGCCTCACGGGTGGCTAGCGGGATGGCCGCGGTCATCTTGGTCTCGATGAAGCCGGGCGCCACCGCGTTGATGGTGATGCCCTTCTCGGCGAGAATCGGCGCGTAGGCGTCGACGAGGCCGATGACACCGGCCTTCGAGGCGCCGTAGTTGGTCTGGCCGCGGTTGCCCGCGATGCCGGCGATCGACGAGACGTCGACGACGGCGCCGCCCTCGCGCAGCGCACCCTTCTCGAGCAGCGTCTCGACGAGGGTCTGCGGTGCGATGAGGTTGACCGCGATGACCGCGTCCCAGCGGGAGTCGTCCATGTTGGCGAGCAGCTTGTCGCGGGTGATGCCGGCGTTGTTGACGATGATGTCGATGCCGCCGTGACGCTCGAGAGCGTGCTCGGCGAGCTTCGCGCCGGCGTCGGCCGCGGTGACATCGAGCGGGAAGGCGGTGCCGCCGACCTTGTTCGCCGTCTCCGACAGCGCGTCCCCGGCCTGCGGGACATCGGCGGCGATCACGTGCGCGCCGTCGCGGGCGAGAACCTCGGCGATCGTCGCACCGATGCCGCGGGCGGCACCGGTGACGACGGCGACCTTGCCCTCGAGGGGCTTGTCCCAGTTCTTCGGCGCGGTGGCGTCGGCGCCGCCGACCCGGATGACCTGGGCGTCGACGAAGGCCGACTTCGCCGACAGCACGAAGCGCACGGTCGACTCGAGGCCGGTCAGCCCGGTCTTGGCGTCGGGGGAGACGTAGACGAGCTGGACGGTGGACCCCTTCAGGAGTTCCTTGCCCAGCGAGCGGGTGAAGCCCTCGAGTGCACGCTGCGCGACGCGCTCGGAGGGGTCGGTGACCAGCTCCGGCGTGGTGCCGATGACCAGGAACCGCGCGCAGGCCGCGGTCGAGCGCATCGCGGGCTGGAAGAACTCGAAGAGCTGACGCAACTCGGCGGGAGTGGTGATTCCGGTCGCGTCGAAGACCAGGCCGCCGTACTTGTCGGCGCTGCGCCCGGTCGTGGCGTTCTGGATGAGGTCGTAGTCCTCGGTCGAGAGCATCTCGCGAAGCGGTTCGACGAGCCGGCCGGACCCGCCGAGCAGCACGGGGCCGGGCAGCGGCGGCTCGGAGGCCTTGTAGCGCCGTAGCGGCGGCGGGACGGGCAATCCGGCCTGCTTGGCGATGAATGCGCCGGGCGCGGAATGGACGAAGCTCGAGTACAGGCCAGTGTTTCCGTTGGCGGCCACGTTGATCTCCTCTGACTGTCGTTCGACAACGAACTTACTGATGAGTAAGAATACGCTATAGATACCGCACCCGACCCTTGGGAGATCGACGTGGCCGAACAGTCCAACCCCACCAGCAAGCCGAAGACCCGCAGCGATCGTCCCGTCGCGATCCTCGGCGGCAACCGCATCCCGTTCGCACGCCAGGACAAGGCGTACGCGAAGGTCGGGAACCAGGAGATGTTCACCGCCGCGCTCGACGGCCTGGTGAGCCGCTTCAACCTGCAGGGCGAGCAGCTCGGCATGGTCGCCGGCGGCGCCGTGCTCAAGCACGCCCGTGATTTCAATCTCATCCGCGAGTCGGTGCTCGGATCGGCCCTGTCGCCGTATACGCCCGCCTTCGACATCCAGCAGGCCTGCGGCACCGGACTGCAGGCCATCACGACGGTCGCCGACGGCATCGCCCGCGGCCGCTACGACGCCGCGATCGGCGGTGGCGTCGACACGACGTCCGACGCACCGATCGCCGTGGGCGAGGGCCTGCGTCGTCAGCTGCTCGAGGTCAACCGGGCGCGTAGCACCAAGGACCAGATCCTCGGCGCCGCGAAGCTGCTGACGAAGCTCGGCATCGAGATCCCGCGCAACGGCGAGCCCCGCACGGGCATGTCGATGGGCGAGCACGCCGCCGTCACGGCCAAGGAATTCGGCATCAAGCGGGCCGACCAGGACGAGTTGGCCGCCCGCAGCCACCAGAACATGGCGGCCGCCTACGACGCCGGCTTCTTCGACGACCTGATCACCCCGTTCCTGGGCCTGACCCGCGACCAGAACCTGCGCGGCGACTCCACCGCGGAGAAGCTCGCCAAGCTCAAGCCGGTCTTCGGCGTCTCCCTCGGCGACGCGACGATGACCGCGGGCAACTCGACGCCGCTCACCGACGGTGCGTCGACCGTGCTGCTCGCCAGCGATGAGTGGGCCGCCGACCGCGGACTGCCGGTGCTCGCCTACTTCGTGGACAGCGAGACCGCCGCGGTCGACTACGTCAACGGTCCCGACGGGCTGCTCATGGCCCCCACCTACGCGGTGCCGCGCCTGCTCGCCCGCAACGGGCTCACGCTGCAGGACTTCGACTTCTACGAGATCCACGAGGCCTTCGCGTCGGTGGTCCTCGCGACCCTGCAGGCGTGGGAGTCCGAGGAGTACTGCAAGGAGCGCCTCGGCCTCGACTCGGCACTGGGTTCGATCGACCGCAGCAAGCTCAACGTCCACGGTTCGTCGCTCGCGGCGGGTCACCCCTTCGCGGCGACCGGCGGCCGGATCGTCGCGCAGGCGGCCAAGCAGATCAAGGAGAACGGCGGCGGTCGCGCGCTGATCTCGATCTGTGCCGCGGGCGGCCAGGGCGTCACCGCGATCATCGAGGGCTGACGACCCGAAGCGGACGTCATCGAGAGCTGGAATCCCGATAAGTGAGACGGATCGGCGACTGATCGGCCGATCCGTCTCACTTTCGTGGGACGAATCGGGGTACTTCGTCACATATTCGACAGAATCGGCCGTCCGGGGATGCCTCCGGCCGAAAAGTAGCGTAAATATGTCTATAGCTCCGGCTGCGCTGTCAGACCCCCGACCCGACAGCTCGGCCGGAGCGCCTACTTTCCCGACCGTAGTTCTGCGGCCACCCCCTGATCGGTAAGTCGTCAGCCCGGCCGAGCTGCCAGCCCCGATGGATGGAGTTGTGACCCCAGGCTCTCGCCGAGCACGATCCGCGCTACGCGCCGTGCTCGCCGTCGTCGCCGTGATCACGCTCGTCCTCGCCGCGGAGTTCGTGGCCACCCGCTCCGATTCCCCACGCAACGCCGTCGTCGGCGGTATCGATGCGGGCGGTCGGAACTCCGCCGAACTCACCTCCGTACTCGACGAGCTGACGGCGCGTTCGCGACAACCGGTTGTCTTGCGGACGCCGGAGGGCTCGGCCGAGGTCGCGCCCGCCGAGCTGGGACTCACATACGACGCCGATGCGACGCGGGCTCGTCTCCTCGAGCAACCGCGCAATCCGCTCGTCCGTCTGGCCGCGCTGTTCGGCCGCGACTTCGACGTCGAGCCGGTCGTCACGCTGGATCGGACGGCGATGAACGCGGCGCTCGACGCCCAGCGCGCGTCACTCGAGAAGGCCGCGGTCGAGGGTGGTGTGCACTACGACGGCACCGAGCCCGTCGGGGATCAGCCCGCCAAGGGTGAACGCATCGCGCGAGACGCGGCCGCCGCGACCCTCGTCGACCGTTGGCTGGACGGCGCCCCCGTCGACCTGCCCATGGAACCCTTCTCGCCGACGGTGAGCGCCGAGGTCGTGGCCGCGACCGTCGCCGGACCGGCCGAACGGGTGGTCGCGGCTCCCGTGAGTCTCGTGGACCGCCGCAAACGGACGGTCGAGGTGCCCGCGGGAGACCTGGCGTCGATAGTGACCTTCGGGCCCGACGGCCGCGGCGGGCTCACCCCCCGAGCCGACGAGAAGGTGGGGCGCGAGATCCTCGCCCCCGACCTCGACGCCTCGCAACGGGCCCCCGTCAGCGCGACGTTCAGTCTGGCGTCCGGCCGTCCGCAGGTGGTGCCGGGCGTCGACGGCGCCGCGATCAACTGGCCGAAGACCCTCGCCGCCGTCGCCACGAGTGCGGCGGCCGACGGTGGCGATCGCAGGGTCGAGGTCGTCTACGACGACGTCGAGCCGAAGCTCACGACCGATGCCGCGCGCAAGCTCGGGGTCACCGAACTGATCAGCGAGTACACCACAGGTGGCTTCTCGAGCGCTTCCGGGGAGAACATCCGGCTCGTCGCCGCCGAGGTCGACGGGGCCCTCGTCCTGCCCGGAAAGGTGTTCTCGCTCAACGGGCACACCGGGCCGCGCGGTTCAGAGCAGGGGTACGTGGAGTCGACGATCATCGACCACGGTCGGGCGTCGAACGCGGTCGGCGGCGGGATCTCCCAGTTCGCGACGACCCTGTACAACGCGACGTATTTCGCCGGGCTCGAGGACGTCGATCACACCGAGCACGCGTATTACATCTCGCGGTACCCGGAGGCGCGGGAGGCGACCGTGTTCGAAGGCGCCATCGACCTGAAGTTCCGCAACAACACGCGGCACGGCGTGCTGATCGAGACCGCCTGGTCGCCGTCGTCGGTGACGGTTCGGCTCTGGGGAACGAAGGCGTTCGAGGTCGAGTCGGTCACGGGTGAGCGGGTTGCCCCCACCGATCCGCCGCGAGTCCGCGTTCCGCGCGGGGACGACTGCATCCCGAGCAGCGGGAGCAAGGGTTTCACGGCATCGGACACCCGGATCATCAAGGACGCGCGTACCGGACGGGAGATCGATCGGTCCACCCGCACTGTCCGGTACGCACCCGAACCCATCGTGAAGTGCATCTGACCCCGGGGTGATTCGGCGCGGGGTGATCTGATGTGGAGGATTTCGATGCGGGGTGTTTCCCCGAAGGGCTTTACCGAGCGATAGAACGCTCGATAGGCTCCGGGGCGTGGATATCAATGGAGCTAGTGCAATCGTCACGGGTGGCGCGTCCGGCATCGGCGCGGCTGCGGCTCGCCAGCTGGCGGCCAAGGGTGCAAAGGTCATCGTCGCCGACCTGAACGCGGACAAGGGCGAAGAACTCGCCAAGGAGATCGGCGGACAGTTCGTCGCCGTCGACGTGACCTCGACCGAACAGATCGAAGCCGCCGTCAACGCGGCCACCGAACTGGGCCCGCTGCGTGCGCTGGTCAACTCGGCCGGCATCGGCTGGGCGCAGCGCACCATCGGTCGCGACGGTGAGTTCGGGTCGGCCCACAACCTCGACGCCTACAAGAAGGTCATCGCGATCAACCTGATCGGCACCTTCGACTGCATCCGTCTCGCGGCCACCGCCATGAGCCGCAACGAGCCGCTCGACGGCCACGGCGAGCGCGGCGCGATCGTCAACATGGCCAGCGTCGCAGCCTTCGACGGCCAGATCGGCCAGGCGTCGTACTCGTCGTCCAAGGGCGGCGTCGTCGGCATGACCCTCCCGGTCGCGCGCGACCTGGCCGCGGTCGGCATCCGCGTCAACACCATCGCCCCCGGTCTGATCGACACCCCGATCTACGGTGAAGGCGAAGCGGCCGAGGCGTTCAAGGCCAAGCTCGGCGAGTCGGTCCTGTTCCCGCACCGCCTGGGTGCGCCCGACGAGCTCGCTTCGATGGTCGTCGAGCTGGTCACCAACAGCTACATGAACGCGGAGGTCATCCGCGTCGACGGCGGCATCCGGATGCCACCGAAGTAGGCCCGACACACCACCGAGGTACCGCGCGGACCCACCACCGGCTTGATCCGGTGGTGGGTTCGCTGTTTGTTCACCGGTTCTTTCCGTGAAAGAACTTTCATTCGCGCCTCATGAAGGTGTCACGCCGGCACCGCAGAGTGGTCGCCATGAACCTTCCGCACGCGATCGACCGACCTCCGGATCACCCGGGCTCGGTGACGATGTACGCGACGCGCCCACCCGTGCGCACGGTGACGCCGCCACCGCCGCCACGACGCACCCTCCTCGACGCCGTCGGCAGCGCGCTGTCCCCCTGGGCGGCAGCCGGTCTCGTCGTCGTTCTCGGCGCCGGGGCGTTCGTCGGACATGCCGGGTGGACCGGGAAGTTGCCGTTCGACGCCGTCGTCACCCTCCTCGTCTTCCTCGTCGCGGTGTGGGCGTGGATCTTCTCGCCGCTGGATGACACCTATGTCGCGCTGGGTGGCGGTATCGCTCTGGTGGTCTTCGGGATCATCGACGCCAACACCTTCGCGGGCACCCTCGGCTCCGGCGTGATCTGGTTGCTGATCGGTGCTTTCGTGATCGCGGCCGCGGTCACGGCGTCAGGTCTGTCGGCTCGTGTGTCGGCGCGGGTCGTCCGCCGGGCCCGGACGCCTCGTCAGTTGGTCCATCTGATCACCGCGGCCCTGTTGCTGACCACGTTCGCGATCCCGGCGACCTCCGGCCGTGCGGCCCTTGCCCTTCCGATCTTTCTCGCGCTCGCTGCGGTCCTGCGTGACCGACCCCGTCTGGTGCTGTGCCTCGCGCTGGTCTTCCCGATCGTGATCCTCTTCTCGGCGGTGGGATCGCTTCTGGGTGCCGGCGCGCACCTCATCACCGTCGAGATCGTCTCGGCCGCAACCGGTGGCGGTATCGGATTCCTGCACTGGGCGGTCCTCGGCGTCCCCCTGGCCCTCGTGTGGTCGCATCTCGCGGCCGAGGCGGCACTGTGGTTGATGACCGATCACGCCGAGCGGGCACGTCCGCTGTGCGTGCCGCCGACCGCTCTCGCGACGACCGGGACGGCGACCTCCGGACCGCTCACGTCTGCACAGCGACGGGTGTCCGTCATTCTCGGACTGGTTGTGGCGCTGTGGTGTTCAGAACCGCTGCACGGTGTCGACCCGGCCGTCGTCGCGGTGCTCGGCGCGCTGGCCGCATCGGCGCCGGCGGTCGGCGCGACGACGCTGGGCGCGGCGCTGAAGACCATCCCGTGGACGCTTCTGTTGTTCATGGCCGCCACCCTCGCGCTGGGGATGGCGCTCAACTCCAGTGGTGCCGCGGAGTGGCTGGCGGATCAGGCTTTCGGGTCCATCGCCGAGACCGGGCCGGCGGCGGCGATGGTGTTCGTCGTCGTCGCGGCGATCGTCTCGCTGCTCGCGCATCTGGTGATCCAATCCCGTTCGGCCCGTTCGGCGGTACTGATCCCGATCATCGTGGTGACCGCCCCGGCCGTCGGGGTCGACCCCGTCGCCGCGGCCTTCCTGTCCACCGCGGCCGCCGGGTTCTGCATCACCCTCACCAGCTCGGCCAAACCGGTCGCCATGTTCGCGGCGAGCGACGACGTCCCGGGTTACGAACCCCGACATCTGCTCACGATGTCGGCGCTGCTCGCGCCGGTGTCGCTGGTGCTGCTCCTCATCTTCGCGTTCTGGGTCTGGCCTTACCTGGGTCTGCCCCTGCTCTCGTCCTGACCGTCGCATCGCCGCGACTGTCCCGAATGTGCCTCCGGGTGCGAGTTCCCGTCTCCTCATCAAGACCTTGTCCGATCGATCAACAGGAGTGCCGATGTCCGTCCGAGTTCCGCAACGAATCCTGGTCGCCCCGAGTGGTTTCAAGGAGAGCCTCGACGCCGTGTCGGTGGCGACCGCCATCGCCGCGGGGGTGCGGCGCACGCTCCCCGGGGTGCGCGTCGACATCGCACCGATCGCGGACGGCGGGGAGGGAACGGCGCGCATCCTGGCGGCCGCGGGCAACGGGCGGCTCCACGAGCTGACCGTCCGCGGTCCCACCGGTGAGCCGGTGCAGTCGCACTGGGCCGAGGTCGGCGTCGGTCGGAACCGCATCGGCGTCGTCGAGATGGCCGCCGCCGCTGGACTGTCGCTCGTTCCGGCGGGGCAGCGAGATCCCGGTGCCACCACCACCTACGGAGTGGGACAACTGATTGCCGCGGCACTCGACGCGGGGGTGTCGGCGATTCTCGTCGGCTGCGGCGACTCGGGCACATGCGACGGCGGCGCGGGTGCGCTCCAGGCGCTCGGTGCGCGCGTCCTGGACCATGACGGTGACGAGATCGGTCGCGGCGGAAACGAACTGGCGCGCGCGGCGTCGCTGGATCTCACCGGCCTGCATCCGCGGTTGCGTGAGACCGAGGTGGTGGTCGCGGGCAACCCGCACAACGTCCTCTGCGGACCGAGCGGCGTCGCCCGCGTCTTCGGGCCGCAGAAGGGGGCGACGCCCGCACAGGTCGACTCGCTGTCGGCGGCGCTCGACGTCTGGGCGGACATACTGCAGCGGGATGGGCTGGCCGACATCGACTATCGGCAGGGGGCCGGGTCCGGCGCGTCGGGTGGACTAGGTGCGGGCCTGGCGGCAGCCGGCGGGAAACTGCGGTCGCGGTTCGACGCACTACTCGATTCCGGGCTGTCCGGCATCGACCTCGATCATCGGATCGGCAAGGCGGATCTGGTGATCACCGCAGAGGGTTCGATCGACTTCCAGACCCCGCGCGGCAAGGTGCCCGCGGAGGTGGCCCGCCGCGCCCAGTTGCGGGGTGTGCCCGTTGTCGCGCTGGCGGGTTCGCTCGGGCACGGTGCGCCCGCCGTCCACGACGTGGGGATCGGGGCGATCGCGTCGATCATCACGGTACCGATGCCGCTGTCGGAGGCGGTCGCCAACGGAGAGAAGCTCCTCGCCGACGCCGCCGAGCGCACCATGCGGATGATCCTCCTCGGCGCCGCGGTCTCCGCCCGGGCCGGGCAGCGGAAGCGGAAGAAGGCGGTCTGATCGCTGCGCAAACCCACCACTTTTCGGCATATCCACCCCCTTCAGACGGGGTGGATATGCCGAAAAGTGGTGGGTTTGCGGGTTCGGCCGCCGGTCCGGTAACGGCACCGGCGCACGGGTAGTCTTCGCGCGTGACCAACTCGCCATACCAGCCGGGGGACCCGCGATTCGGGCCACAACCGCAACCCGGGCAGTACCCGCCGAACGGCGGGTATCCGCCACCGAATCAGCCCTACGGTGCTCCGCCACCGAATCAGGGGCCTTACGGTGCGCCGCAGCCGTACCCGGGTCCGATGCCGGGCGGGATGTACCCGCCCGGGGCGCCGTTCCCGCCGCCACCGAAGAAGAAGCGCACCGGTCTGTGGGTCGCGCTGGGAATCGTCGGGGTGCTGCTCTTGATCGTGATCGCCGGTGGCGTGGCGCGGGTGCTGGTGTCGTCGGCGCAGGGAGGTGGGGTCACCGACACCAGTGACGTCGACGCCGGCGAGTGCATCGTCGTGACGGCGGAGCCGGAGACCCTCAAGGCCGACGAGGTGTCCTGCGGCGACACCGACTTCCACTACGTCGTCGCGGAGAAGTCCATCACGCAAGGGCTCTGCGGTCCCAACTACTCGCGCTACTGGGTCGCGGGCGAGGAGGGCGCGCTCTGTCTGGCGCCGGTGTACCAGGAGGGCCGTTGTTACTACATCCCGTCCGCGACCGGTGGTACCGCGCTCGCCGACATTCGTGAGATCGACTGCGGGTCGCCGGTTTCCGGCGGAACGAACATCCGCGTGGACACCAAGGCCGCGGGGGAGCCCGAATGTCCCGACTCGGACGGGACCTACTTCGCGGAGAAACCGCGCCCGGTCGGTTACTGCTTCAGCATGATCGAGTGACGATGCCGCACCGCGGGGTCTGAGCCGCGATGTGCGCGGGCTCGCCGCAAAGAAGAACTCCCACCGGCGGATTCGCCGGTGGGAGTTCTCAGTATGGTCGGGCTCAGAAGGCCGCTTCGTCGAGTTCCATGATGTCATTGTCGATGTTCTCGACGGTGACGCGGACCGAGGTGAGCAGCGGGAGCATGTTCTTCGCGAAGAAGCTCGCCACGGCGACCTTGCCCTCGTAGAAGGACTTGTCGGCGTCGGAGGCCCCGTTGTCGAGAGCTGCGAGGGCGACCTCGGCCTGGCGGAGGAGCAGCCAGCCGATGAGCAGGTCGCCGACGGCCATCAGGAAGCGGACCGAACCGAGTCCGACCTTGTACAGCTCGGCCGAGTTCTCCTGTGCCGCCATCAGATCGTTGGTCAGCGAGGCAGCCATCGCCTGCACGTCGTCGAGCGCCGTCTTCAGCAGTGCCCGCTCGGTCTTCAGCCGGCCGTTGCCCGCCTCGGAGTCGATGAAGCTCTGGATCTGTCCGGCGACATGCGCGAGAGCCTGGCCCTTGTCGCGGATGATCTTGCGGAAGAAGAAGTCCTGGGCCTGGATCGCCGTGGTGCCCTCGTACAGCGAGTCGATCTTCGAGTCACGGATGTACTGCTCGATCGGGTAGTCCTGGAGGAATCCCGACCCGCCGAGCGTCTGCAGCGACTCGTGACCGAGGGTGCCGTAGGCGCGCTCGGAGCCGACGCCCTTGACGATCGGGAGCAGCAGATCGTTCACGCGGTGGGCCATGTCGGGATCGGCGCCGGACACGATCTTCGCGGCGGCGGTGTCCTGGTGCGACGCGGTGTAGAGGTAGATCGCGCGCAGACCTTCGGCGTAGGCCTTCTGTGTCATCAGCGAACGACGCACATCGGGGTGGTGGGTGATCGACACGCGCGGTGCGGACTTGTCGGTCATCTGGGTCATGTCCGCACCCTGGATGCGCTCCTTGGCGTACTCGAGCGCGTTCAGGTAACCGGTCGACAGGGTCGAGATGGCCTTGGTGCCCACCATCATCCGCGCGTGCTCGATGACCTCGAACATCTGCGCGATGCCCTTGTGGACGTCGCCGACGAGCCAGCCCTTGGCGGGAGTGCCGTGCTGTCCGAAGGTGACCTCACAGGTGGCCGACGCCTTGATGCCCATCTTGTGCTCGACGTTGGTGACGAAGACGCCGTTGCGCTCGCCGAGTTCGCCGGTCTCGAAGTCGAAGTGGTACTTGGGCACGAAGAACAGCGACAGACCCTTGGTGCCCGGGCCGGCGCCCTCGGGGCGGGCGAGCACCAGGTGGAAGATGTTCTCGGTCATGTCCTGATCGGCCGAGGTGATGAATCGCTTCACACCGTCGATGTGCCAGGAACCGTCTTCCTGCTGCACGGCCTTGGTGCGTCCGGCACCTACGTCGGAACCGGCGTCGGGCTCGGTCAGCACCATGGTGGCGCCCCAGCCGCGCTCGGAGCAGATGGCAGCCCACTTCTTCTGCTCGTCGGTGCCGTTGTTGTAGAAGATGTTCGCGAAGCCCGCGCCGGCGGCGTACATGAACACGGGCGGGTTGGCGCCGAGGATCATCTCGCCGATGGCCCAGTACAGCGAACGCGGGGCGGGGAGGCCGCCGAGTTCCTCGACGATGCCGATCTTGTCCCAGCCGCCCTCGACCAGGGCGTTGTACGACTTCTTGAACGACTCGGGGATCGTGACGGTGTGCTCGTCGGGGTCGAAGACCGGGGGATTGCGGTCGGCGTCGACGAAGGACTCGGCGATCGGGCCCTCGGCCAGCGCACGGACCTCGCGCAGCATGTCGACGGCGGTCTCGTGGTCGAGGTCCCCGAAGTCGCCGGACTCCAGTACCTTGTCGAGCTCGAACAGTTCGAAGAGATTGAACTGCAGGTCGCGCATGTTGCTCTTGTAATGGCCCATGGTTGTTCCTTGTCTGGTGTGGCCGTCTGCGATGGCGTCCTCGACCCGGTCCGATCGCTCACGGTTGTGCGCGTACCGGCCGGATGAGGGGGCTGTTCGGTCCGAGCTATGTTACTCGCCGGTAACCCTAGAGTAGCCCCATATCCCCGCCGGATCAATCAGAAGATGTGTGATCTGCGCCGGTTGGCGCACCCGGAGCGCCGAGAAATCCGCAACGCCGGCGCAGGAACCGCGAGTACGTTCCAATGAACGAATGCGCAGACTGGTGATCGGACCCGCACGTCTCGGCGCGACAGGTTTCGTGAGCGTCGTGATCTCGATCGTCGCCCTGGCCGCCGGACTTCTGGTGGCTGTCGCCCCGGCAGACGCCGCGGCGACGCCCTCGTGGGACGGCGTGTATTCGTTGAAGCGGTTCGCCGCCTCGAAGACCGGAACGAGCCTCGCGGCCCGGCAGGCGGAGCCGGACTTCTCCGACGACTACACCTTCAGGACATCGTGCGACGGCGGTACGTGCGTGGCGACGGTGATCGACGGGCCGAAACCCGCGAATCCGACGCTGCCGCAGCCGCCGCGCTACACCTGGGAGGCAGGATCCTGGGTGCATCGTTATGACTGGGAATGGGACTGCTGGCAGGGCGCGGGTGTGCCGAAGGTGTGGCGCCCGGCGACGTCGATCGCGACCTACACCCCGCAGGGCGACGGCACGCTGAAGGGCGTGTGGCGGACCACGATCGACGGCGGGCCCTGCGACGGGACGGTCGTCATGAACGTCGCCGCATACCCGGTGACTCCGCCGGCGCCCGCCTGGAATCTGTCGTGATCGACGTCTTATAGCGCCGAGCGCAGGTACTCGAGATCGTCGGGGATGCCGTCGCCGGGTGTCTCCAGGATGACCGGTGCGCCCGCCGCCTCGGCGACGGCGACGAGCACCTCGGGGTCGATGTGGCCCGACGCGAGGTTGGCGTGACGGTCGCGGCCCGAGTCGAACTCGTCGCGAGAGTTGTTGAGGTGCACGAGATCGATCCGGCCGGTGATCTGACGGACGCGCTCGACGAGTCCGACGAGATCCTCGCCGCCGGCCCAGGCGTGGCAGGTGTCGAGGCAGAAGCCGGCCTGGTCGAAGTCGCCGACGGCCTCCCACAGACGGTCGATGGACTCGAGCGTGCGTGCCATCGCGTGGTCGCCGCCCGCGGTGTTCTCGATGAGGATCGGGACGCCGAAGCCGCCCTTGTCGGCCTGGCGGTCGAACAGCTTGCGCCAGTTGGCGAATCCCTCGGCGCTGTCCTCCCCGTCGCGCAGATGCCCGCCGTGGACGACGAGCCCGAAGGCGCCGAGTTCGGCGGCGGCCGCGGCCTGCTGCTCGACGGCCTTGCGCGACGGCATCCGCAGCCGGTTGTTCAGACTGGCGACGTTGATCTGGTAGCTCGAGTGCACGACGACGTCGATGTCGGACTCACGGAACTCCGCCGCGCGCGGGTTCGGCTGCGGCTTCTTCCAGCTCTGAGGATCCGTGACGAACATCTGGAAGACATCGATCCCGAGCTCGGCGGCAGTGGCCAAGGGGTCGGCGTCCTCGCGAAGATGGGCTCCGATGCGCATGCGACAACGATAGTGGCCCGCCCTGACACGCGGACGCGCCCGTCGTCATGGATCACGGGGACACGCCGGGGCGGTCACCTGCTTCGTCCAACCGGCTCTCCGCGGCGACGGGAGATCAGTCGCCCAGGCAGGGCTCGGTCTCGATGGTGATCGGGACTCCGGGTGCGATGAGGAGTCGACACGGTGCCGCGCTGTCGTGATAGAGGTTCAGCCACTCGTGACCGCGGGTTCCGTCGGCGTACACCGCGTCGAGGGTGCGGTTGAGACGGGCCTCCGCCTCCTTGTTGATGATGTAGCGCTGGTCGCCGTAGCGCAGGTAGCGATTGGGCACCGAGACCTCCTTCAGGGGATCGACGCCCTCCAGTGTGATCCACAACACCCTGATCGGCGAGGTGTCCGGCGAAAACCGCTGGCGGAGACCCCTCGCCCTGGGTCGCGGCGCCGGAAATGCTCAAATCCGACATGCCTGGCCGTCGGCTTGGCTCGCGAACAACAGATGGCCATTACACTGACGGCAGTTTAAGTGGGTGGTTGCCCTGCGGGGTGTGACGGGCGGGGTTGTGTCGGGTGAGTGTCGACGAGACGGTGGGCGTCCCGCAGCCGGGCAGACCCTCCAAGCGCGACGAGCGCGAGAGCGCCGAGACGACCACCTCCGACACCAAGGACTCCGTGGTGGCCACCGGTCGTGAGGACACCGACCGCGACGACACCGGGCGCGCGGGTGTGGAACCGATCCTCGACGACCTGGCCGCCGCCGCCGAGATGGAAGCCGATCCCGAGAGCCGTCGCGATCTGACGATGGTCCGGCGCATCGCGATCGGCGCCTGGATCGTGCTGATGGCGGTGCACGTCGCCCTCTACGGTCTGGCCTTCGACCGCACGCGCCTGATCATCCTGATGTGTCTGGGACTCGCGGCTGCCTGTATCGGCCGGCGCAAGTTCATCACGATCCTCATCGACTGGGCGCCGTTCGCGCTGATCCTGATCCTCTACGACTGGACCCGGGACGTCGCGCGCATCGTCGACATGCCCACCCACTGGCATCTGGCGATCGATTTCGATGCTTGGCTGACCGGCGGGGTCAATCCCACGGCATGGCTGCAGGAGCACCTCAAGCAGGCGAGTCCGCCCTGGTGGGAGGTCATCGTCAGCATCGTCTACATGTCGTACTTCATCATCCCGTACGCGGTCGCGGCCGTGTTGTGGCTGAAGGACCGCGCCGCCTGGCGACGCTACGCGGCGTGTTTCGTGGCGACGACCTTCCTCGCCCTGGTCGGTTACACCCTCGTCCCGGGCGCCCCGCCGTGGGCCGCCGCGCGATGCACCGCGGCCGAGGTCCAGGACTTCCCGCGTGACCCGATCTGCATGTACTCGCCCGAGGCCAAGGAGCCCGGCGGTCTGCTCGGGACGCTGGATAACGAGTATCCGGACGCCAACCCCTACGTCGAACGGATCTCGGCTCGCGGCTGGGGGTATCTCAACATCCACGCGGCGTCGAACCTCGTCGAGGTCGGGCAGGGCAAGTCCAACCTGGTGGCCGCGATCCCGTCGCTGCACGCGGGTCTGACGATGCTCCTCGCGCTCTTCATGTGGCCGCGGGTGAAGGCGCTCGGCAAGACACTGTTCATGGGCTACGCCCTCGCGATGGCGTTCGCCCTGGTGTACACCGCCGAGCACTACATCTTCGACATCGTGCTCGGGTGGCTGCTGGCCGCCGCGGTGATCGCGACCTACCAGATCATCGACCGCAAGATCTTGCTCCCGCGACAACGACGCCGAGCCGCCGAGGAAGCAGCGGCGGATTCGGGAGACGATCGGCGTCCCGACGACGCCAGGGCGTCGACGACGGCATCCTGATCTCGTAACCTGGCACCGTGAGCAGCCGCCGCAGAACCGGTCGTGGCGCCGTCGTCTGGCGCCGCGCACTCGTTCTCGTACTCGCTCTCGCCGTGATGCTCATGCACACGGTGGTGTCGGGTCATGGCGGGCCTTCCGGTGGCGGCGCCGGGAGCGGAGCGAGCGGGCCGGAATTACACGGCGAGAGCGGGATGTCCCACCATGCGGAGCATTCGGCGCTCACGGCATCGTCGACGATGACGTCAGCCCCGAAGATGACCGGAACCGACGACTGCGGTGAGCACTCGCACGACTGCGTGTTCATCCGTGCGGCGGGCGTCGATCTTCCGGCCGTGGTTCTTGTTCTCCTGCTCTGGTCGCTTGCGGCGTTTCCGCGGATCGTCGACACCGCTCGCCGTCGGACGACGATCCTGGGTCGTCCGCCGCCGTGGGCCATGTACTCCCATCTGCAACTACAGGTGATCCGCTGCTGAGTTGACCTCCGCGGACCGCTCGGTCCGTCGTGTCGTCATCTCTCCTCCCTCTCGGCCGGCGTCGCGCCCGCCGGGAACTCCGACAGCAGCAAGGAATGCACTCATGTACGTACACAACACATCTCGGCGCCGTATCCGGACGGCGGCAGGGATCGGCCTGGCCGCGGCGGCACTCATCGCGGTCGCCGGTTGCTCACCCGACGAAACGGCGAGCGACGCCACCTCCGCCAACACCTCGGCATCGGTGGCGACGCAAGCTCCGGCGTCGGCCACTCACAACGAGGCCGACGTCGAGTTCACCTCGACGATGATCGGACACCATGACCAGGCCGTGGAGATGGCCGAACTCGTCGAGGGCCGGACGGACAATGCGGAACTGATCGCCCTCGCGTCGACGATCGAGAAGGCCCAGGACGCCGAGATCGAGCAGATGGAG
>ERZ501064.185-NODE-185-length-16862-cov-6.002975_pt1 | contig 16862 bp, 15 predicted proteins | sample MGYA00510851_ERZ501064 | MGnify/ENA primary metagenome ERZ501064 (study PRJEB25958, sample SAMN03398529) | human skin metagenome | study: EMG produced TPA metagenomics assembly of the Human Skin Microbiome Metagenome (human skin metagenome) data set. | reverse complement strand
TCGGTGTGCAGCCGGCCGGTGCGCCCGATCTCGGCGTTGACGCGGTCACCGATGTCGAAGTGCGCGCCCGGGTAGTACGGCCGCCCGGGCATGACGGTGACCTCGAAAACGCGGTACGCGCGTGACCGGAAGAATCCGACGCGCACCGCCTGGATCGCCGAGATGAGCGACCCGTTGCTGCCCGACGCCTCCCAGTACTCGCCGAACGGCGGCCCCCACGCACCCATCTTCGCGACGCGCGGCGGGTTGGGTATTCGATGGAACGCGAGCACCACGTCGGTGACTTGGTCCTCGAATATGCCGAGCCCGAGCGCAGGGTTGCCGATCAGCATCCCGAGGTACCCGAGCGCCGCGTTGAGCAGCAGCTTGATGCCGGCGTTCACCCACTCGGGCGACTTGCCGCCAGTCACCACCGACGACGCGGTCGCCTTGTTGGTGATCTGCCGGTACGTCTCGACCGACCCTTGCCCGAACGTGCTGCGCGCGTTGCGGAACGTCACCCACGGGCTGGTGCGTGTCGTGCCGAGGAACCCCGCCACCGAGTACTCGGGCGAGTCGACCGGCGACACCTCGGTCACAACCTCGTTGATGAGGTCGTCGGCGACCGTCGACACCAGCTGCGCGAGCCCGTCGAGCAGGGTGCCGGTCGGCCCGACATAGCCGCTCTTGTTCTTCACGTCGAACACGAGCGTCGGCTTGGTCAGCGTGTAGTGCGACGGCGCCGGCTGCGGCATACCCGGGAACCACCGATAGCAGTCGAGGTGCAGCCCAGCATCTTTGAGCGTCGGCAGCACAACGTCGTAGAAATTGCCGAACCTCGTTGCCAGCACACACCACATCGACGTGTCGGTGAGGAACGGTTTGGGCACAACAACTATCGGCCAGTTCGCAGGGTTGAAATTGGCGAGCCACGACGCCGGGTCGAACAGGTTGTCAGAGAACGTCCACGGCAGCGCGAACCGGCGCAGCAGGTTGAGGAACAGCAGCGAGGTGATGCCGGTCTGCGCTGGTCCGCCGTACGCCCAGATTTTCGGCCATTGGAACTCGGCCGGGAAGAATGGATTGGCAAAGCACACAACCTTCTTGGCGTGCTCAAACTCGTGAACGATCTTCAACTCGATGTACTCAAACCCGTCCGAGTTGCACTCGTCGATGACCTTTGTCACCTTGCCGGTCCACTCGAAAAACGCGAACTGGATCCGGACGTGCAGATCCTCCCACTCGCCGAGCTCGTCGATCACGAAGTCGTACACCGAGTCGTTGCCGAAGATGCGCAGGTTGCCCTCGCCGGTGTCGTTCAGTTTGCGGCCGACCTTGCACGCCGTCTCGTTGAAAATCGGTATGTTCGATTCCCAGTTCTTGTCATACACAATGACGTTTGGCCGTTTCCGGGCCGATGCCGTCCAGTCGATGAACGACATCTCGAGGTCGCGCCGAGCCTCGGCCGGCGTCATCAGCGGCGGCATCAGACACTCACCGCCTGCGCGACGATCGGCAGTTGCCCGCCGATCGGACGATCCCACCGGCGGGGAATCGTGAGCATCATCCTCGACCCGGCGTGCCCGCCCTGTAGCCGCACCTTGACGGTGCGGGTGTCCGGGGTGTTCGGCTTGAGTGGCTGCGTGAACACGCCGTTACCTTTCATCGACATGCGCGCCCAGTCCTGCGCCGGCACTTTCGTCCACAGCTGCGGCTTGGTCGGGTTGGTTTGCAGCCAAAACGTTTTCGCCGCACCCGACAGCGCGGGCAGCTTGATGAGGGTGCCCGAATCGCCATCAGCGAACGACCACGTCTCGGTGGCCGCAGTGAGCTCGCCCGAGTTCCACTCAGCCCAACCGAACTGGTCAGTCGGATTCGACCACGGCACGTCGATCTCGTATATGCCGCCGCCGACCGAGGCCATGTACGGCAGCCCGGCGCCCTGATTGTCGCGGGTGAACTCGAACGTGTACGGCTCGGAGAACCAGAACGGATCCCACGCGAGCAGCTCGACCGGCCACGCCATCGTGAGCCTACGGCCGTGCACCTCCTCGGTGTCGTCGACCGGTTCTTTCAGCAGCCTGATGCGCAGCTCACGCCACCCGTGCGGCGGCGGGAAGTACAGCCGCAGCCAGCAGTCGTAGTCGGTGTGCAACACCGACCACAGCAGCGACTCGATGTTGCGGTACTGGTCGAACGTTTTCGCGTAGGTGATGAGCGTCGCCTTGGGTCGGCGCTCGTTCTTCCGCGGCATCGCCGACGGCGTCGCACCCTCCTGATACGCCCACTGCTCGAGCGGCGTCTCGGTCGGAACCTTCCACAGCCCCGACAGTTTCGACCCGAGGGTGATGCCCTGCGGGCCGCGCGGCGTCTCGGCCGACAGTATGTCGACCTTGACTAGGTCGGTGTGGCCGTACCGATCCCGCAGGATCAGCGACGCCGCGCGCCGTTCATCGTGAACACCAGCGATAGTCATCAGCCCTGCCTGTACGTCTCGGTGACAGCGGTCATGCCCTCGAGCATCTTGTCGCGGTTCTCGTTGCCGCTGGTGCCGTAGTTGTTCACGGTGTCAGCGTATTTGACCGTCGCCGGTGCGGGCTTAGGCTGCGCGTCGAGGTACTTGATCAGCTCGTCGATGGCCTGTTTGAACAGCCCGTCGGCGCCGATCGGCGCGAGCAGCGCCCCGACTTCCTCGTTGACGGCGCCGAGCGCCCAGTTGCGTGCCTGCGTCCCGAAGTCCTGCTCACGCGCCCACGCGTCGGCGCGCGCCTTCCCGAACGGCATCGACGACGACCCGGTACCCGTGCCGGTCCCGGCGCCCGGGGTGGTGGGCGGTGCGGCCGGCGGTGGGGTCGGTGTCGTCGGCGGGGTGCCGCCGAGGTCGGGCGGCGGGGTCGCGGTCGTCGACGTCGTCGTCGTGGTGGTCGTCGACGACGGCGCCGGCGCGGCAGGTTTGGGCGCCTTGGCTGCGGCCGCATCGGCGATGCGCCGGGCCTCGGCCTGCTGCGACTGGATCTCGGTCAGGTACGCCTGACGGCCACCCGAGTAGGCGCCCTCGGCGGTCGAGATACCCGGCGCCTGTTGCAGCCAAAAGATGTTCTTCCACATGTCTTTTGATGCGCCCGGACTCTTGCGCTTGGCGTCCATGCGGTCGAGGAATGCGGCGATGTTCTTGTTCGGGTCGTCGCGGCCGGGGTAACTGGTGTCCTGCTGGTAGACGCCGTGCCACGCACCGCCGCCACCGATCGCCGTCGGCGACAGCCCCGACTCCTGCAACCCGGTCGAGATGATCTTCACGGCATCCTCGTGGGAGTACCCGCGCTTGCGTGCCTCCCAGTAGATCGCCTCGCCGACCTCGTCTTTGCTCGACGACCGGGTGAGCTTCCCGAGACCCGCCCCGGATGGCACCGCAGCCGGACCGCCAGCAGCAGCCGGTGCCGCGGGTGTGCCACCGAGCCCGGCGTCAGCACCCATCGGCGTGCCGCCCAGTGAGCCGCCACCGCCGCCGATCGTGGCCGGCCAGTTCTCGACCCACACCGGCACGACGTTGGCCTTAGACGCCTCGTCAGCGCTGTTGAACTTGGACCCGCCGCCCGAGTTGCCCCACGACGAGCCGCTGCCCGACGAGCTCGAGCCGATACCCGACCCGATCGGGGTGCTCGACGAACCGCCCGGCGTGCCGCCCAGCGACGGCGTCGACGCACCGCCCGGGGTGTCGTTGATGCCGCGCGTGCCCTGCGGGGTGCCGCCGAGCGAGTAAGACTGCCGGGTGTGGACGTGATCCTGGTGCCCGGACCAGTCGGCGGCGTAGTAGCCGGGCTGCGAGGTGCCGGGACCGACAAGCTGCCCGTCGGCCACACCGATGCGCTCGCCGGTGTTCGGGTTCATCCAGATGACCTGCTCGAGGTCGCCCTTGATCGAACGGAAGTACTCGGCGAGCCGCTGCAGGTTCGGCACCGGGCCCGACCAGTCGATGCCCTTGTTTTTGCCGGACTTCTCTTGGTGCCCTGCGTATGTCGATGCCTTGACACCGAACCGCTGTTCGATCTCACGCACCCACGGCGGGAACCGATCAGACTGCCCGTAACCGATGTTCGTGCCGACAGGCAGCCCGTACGGTTCGCGGCCGACCATGCCGCCCTCGGCGAACCCGGGCAGGGCCATCGCCTCAAACAGTCCGCGCGGCGGCTGCCATCCGCCGCGGATCGCCTCGAGCAGCGGCAGCGTCGCCGGGGTGACCGCGGTGGCCGGCTCGACGAACTCGCCGTTCGACAGCCGCGCGAGAATCGAGTCGGACGTGCCGGTGCCCGGACCGTGCACCGGGCCGCCCGTGCGCATCAGCGGAATGTCGGGGACGTCGAATCCCTTGCCGCCGATACCCGGCACCCAATCGGGTGCGCGGAACGACAGTTTGCCGACGGTGTTGTTCCACAGGTTCGCGATCGCGTTGAACACGGTTCGCGCCGACTCGCGGATTGGCTCGAAGATAGCGCCCGCGAATGGCTTGATCTTGCCCGGCAAACCCTTGAAGAAATCTACGACGGCCGTGAATTTCTCGACGACCCAGTCGCGGGCCTGCGTCACCTTTTCGTTGATGGTGGTTGCGAGGTTGCCGAAGGAATCGCCGAGCACCTGTAGCCCGAGCTTGAACTCGTCGAATTTCTGCGAGATGAAACCCCATGCGCCCGAGATGATTCCCTTGATCGCATCGAATGCGGGCATTACGGCGTTGTTCCACAGCCACAGCACAATCGAGCCGATCAGCTTGACGTATGCCAGCCACGCCTGAAACGCGACCTTAATGATATTCCACGCGAGCTGTATCGCGCCGCCGATGAATCGGAATGCGGGCCCGATGGCGTTGTTCCACAGCCATTGCGCGGTGGCGCCCAGCGCGCGGAAACCAGCCTCGATGTACGGATAGACAGCATCCCACGCGGCCTTAATCGCGTTCCACACCACCGAGAACGTCGCCTTAATCGAGTTCCAAATCTTGTCCCAGAGTTGGCGCCCCACTTCGGTTTTGGTGAAAAACAGGTACAGCCCGGCGGCGAGCGCGGCGATCGCGGCGATAATGACACCGATCGGCGACGCGATGAACGCGAGGTTGAGCAGCATCCACGCGAACTGCACCGCCTTGATGATGGCGACGACCGTTTTGAACACCTTGAACGCGCCGACCGCGACGAGGATCCCGGCGGCGAGCGCACCGATCGCCGTCGTAAACGGTTGCAGCATCTGCAATATGCCGACGACGACGGGCATCACAGCGGTGAGCGCGTTCGCCAGCAGCACCACCACCGGCACGAGTACCTGTAGCGCGGCGCCGAGCATCCCGCCGAGCATCGACGCGAGCTGCGCGATGACAGGCCCGAGCGCGATGAACAGATCCGAGAGTGGTTGCACCGCAGGCGTGAGCGCGGACAGCAGGGTGAGCAGCGACTGCCCGACAGTGACCAGCACCGGCCCGAGTGCCTGCGCGAGCGCCGAGATGATCGGCCCGGCGAGCTGCACGAACGTCGCGATGAGCTGCCCGAGGATCGGCAGCACCGGGGTGAGCGCGGTCGCGATCGCCGAGATAGCGGCACCGAGCGGTCCGATCGCGGGCCCGAGCGCGGCGATCGCCTGCCCGAACCCGCCGATCAGCCCGGACACCGCCGGCCCGATCTGCGTAATCAGGTTGGCGATCATCGGCGCGACCTGCCCGCCGATGATGCCGGCGACCTGCAACAGGATCGGCATGACGACGCCCATCGCCTGCGCGGTCGACGCGAAGAATGATGTGAGTGCTTGTGCGCCTGGACCGTTCACCCACGCGTTGATGGACTCGAGGCTGGTCATCAGCGACCCGAGGAAATTGCCGTCACCCGCAGCCGATGCGGCGCGGAACACGCCGCCGATGATGCCGCCGAGTTCGCCGAGCACCGCGCCGAGCTGCTTTGCCACGGCGACACCCTGCGCAAACCACTGCTGCATCTGCCCCGACTCTTGGGCCCGCACAAGGAACTCCGACAGCGACCGCGCCGCACCAGCGATACCGTCGGTCATCGGCCCGAACACCTGCGCGCTACCGGCGCCGATCGCGAGGATGCCGGGCACGAGGTTGCCGAGCGCCGACCCGAGGTTGCCGGCCATGTTCCCGGACTCGGCGAGGAACGTCTTAACCACACTCGCACCGCGCGCCGAGTTGATGAAACCGAGCGCCGACTTGGCTCCCTCGTTGAAACCGTCGACGACCGACAGCATCGAGTCACGCACCGGCCCGAGCAGCCGCTGTAGCTGCTCAATCTGCGGGGCGAGCCCCGCAAACATCGCGTCTTGAACCTTGAGCCCCACAACGGATTTGAACTCTTTACCGAGCGACTGGATCGCGAGCACCGACTTTTGTGCCTGCGGCGACAGTTTCGCGAGCGCCTCGTTGAATTTCTCCGCATCGGCCGGGTCGAACGCCGACTTGAGTGCGTCGCCGACACCGGCGAACGCGGTCTTGAGTGAGGCAACGACGAGCATCATCGCGCCCATCCCGGCCGCAGCAGCACCCGCGGCGGCCGGTAGTGCGGCGCCGATCGCTGCGGTGAGCGCGGCGACCGCGGGCATCATGCCGCCGAGCGCAACCGTCGCCGCGCCGAGGATCGCCGTCCACTTCGCCGTGACACCGATGACGGCCGTCAGCGACCCACCGAACCCGGCGATCGACTTTGCGGCCCGCACCGCCGAGTTCGCATTGACGTCGACAGTCGTCGAGGTGCGCCGCGGCAGGGAACGCAGCAGCAGGTTGAGCCGCTCGACCTCGGCCATTCCGTTCACGGTCACGTTGATGACGAGGTTCACGCTGTTGCCGACCCTGTTGAGTCGGCGTAGTGCGCTCGCCATCGCGGTTATGTCGGCGGCGTTCGCGCCGACCATCTGCACCGACACCGTCGCGTTGACGTCGCCGACCTGTTGCAGACGCGCCATCGCAGTCGACAGCCGGCGTATGTCGGCGGCCTCAAGCCCCGTATGCGTGATCGCGATGCGCACCGCAACGTCGTTCGGCAGCCCCTCGAGCAGCTGCCGGATGCGGGTCGTCGCGGCGGTCGTCGCGGCCATCATCCGAGTGAGCGCCGTCGCCCAATGCTGCTGCACTGACCGGCTCGTGCGCGCTGCCGAGGCGTCGATCTTCGCCATCGACCGGGCGAACCCGGTAGCCATCCGGTCGAACTGCTGTCGCATCGCCACCTCGAGCTTGGCGAAATTCTTGCGCACCACCCGGGCGGCCTGCTGCGATGCCCGGTCGAGCCGATCACGTAGCTCGCCCTCGACGTTGTCCCAATTGAGGGTTACGCCAACAGAACTCTCGGCCCACTCACCGCCGCCTGCCGTCACCGCTGCCCGCCTATCGCTCGTCGCGCCGACAAGGTGCCGGCCGATCAGCGCGGGGGCAGTCCGCGAGGATCGTTCGTATCAGGTGTCAGGGTATCCGAGCGAGGCATCGTGATCGTGGCACCTTGCGACTGGTGCGCGGGACTGTTGTTGGCTTTCATCTTCGCCATACGCTCGGCCATCGCGTCCGTCGACGTCGACTCAAGCGCCACATTCTCGCGGCGGTAGCGGCGGATCTCGCGCAGCGGCGGCGTCTCGACCTTCCGCATCCACCGCTTGAGCTGGTCATCATCGCCGGTGTGCCACGACCGGATGAGCGCGAACACCGCGGTCGTCGCCCGGGCGATCGGCATCGACAGCAGGTCGATGCCGCGTAGCTGCATCTCACCGTCGACGAGCAGCCACGACCCATAGGCTTGCTGCCACACGCGTTGCGCCACCCACCGAGGCACACCGATGTGCGTCTCGAACAGCCGGTCGGCGATGGACTCGAGCAGCGCCAGCGTGATGCGCGAGTCGGGGTCGAGGATGGCCTGCACCAGCGTCCACGCGCTGAGGTCGTCGCACATCGCGAGCACCGAGTACAGACCGCCGCGGGTGTCGTCCTCGGCGACGAGCAGCGTCGTGATCAGGGTGCGGGTGTCGGGTATCCGCGTAGACAGGAACGCGCCGTCGAGACTGAATCCCGACGGCGCGTCTGTCCACGGCGGTGCGAGCGCCACCGGTCGCTACTTGCGGCGGCCAGCGGCTCGCCGAGCGGCACGGTTCTGCAACTCGGCGGCTTCCATCTGCTTGAACTTGGTCGCGGCGAAATCGTCGCCCCACATGTCGAGCACGGCACCGACGACGCGGCCGTACAGTGCGTCGTCAAAATTGTTGGCCTTGTCCTGGATTCGCGATTGCAGGTACATGAGCCCGCCGGCGTCGAGGCACTGCTGCACGAGGTTGACCATCGCGTTCGACCGGGTGCGCGGATCCTCCGACAGTAACTGGTTCATGTACAGCGTCATCGCCGCATCCGACGGCCGCTCGAGCCAGAACTTGTTTCCGTCCATCATGAACGCGACCCGCTCGAGTTCGCGATCCTCGCCGGTGTCGGTGGAGAACCGCAGCGACTCGGGGATCGATTCGATGTCGACGTCGTCGGCGACGGCCATCGTGTCGGCGGGGCTGCGGCCATCGTCCCTGCGTAGCTGGTGCAGGTCGCGCATGTCCTGCCGGGTCATGCCGGTCGTGTCGGCGTCGGGGTAGGTCTCGGCGATGAACTTGCGCCACGTCGCGACGGATGCGGTGGCTTTCGGGGTTGCTGCCATTATCGGGTGCCTTTCGAGTTCGCTGCTGGTGCGCGACGCCGGGCTGCCCACCGTCCGGAAGGCTCCCGGTCGCCACTTCCACGCCGCTACTGCGACGGGCACTGATCAGCGTAGACGCTCGACGCGCCCCATCACCTCTATCAGCGCGTCGACCATGAACGGGTTGGGTCGTACACCCTTGACCGACTTGGCGAACACCCACGGCGCGCTGCGGCCGCGACGTTTCCCACCCGAGCCCTTGACCTGGAATTTCAGCACCTCACGCGTCACCGGCACGATCGGTGTGCCCTGCGGCCCATAGATGCCGGTGCCCTCGTGGATATACCGCGCGTAGGGCAGCGGCGACCCGATCGTCACGTGCGTCGAGTTCGGGCCGACCGTGACGACGTACTCGATGCTGTTGCGCAGCGTGCCCTCGTCGACCGGTGCCCGCCGGCGCGCAGCGTTCTGCACGCGCCGGCCGACCCGATCGCCCCAGCGTTCGCCGAGGCGGGCCTTGTCACGGGCGATCTGCCCGTGGTTAATCCGTACCGTCACCGGCGTCGCCGTCGGTACGGTCAGCACCGGAATCGGTGGCGGCGTCGGCGTCCTCGGGCGCCGGCGTCGCCGTGGTCCCGAGCTCGACGAACCGATCCCACACCTCGAGCAGTTCACCGCGCGTCTTGCCCTCGGTGCCGCCCTCGACGTGAACGTGCTCGGCGAGGAACATTGCCCACTCGTCGCGCGACGCGCTGCGCTTCGGCGGCTCGGGCAGATCCGCCAGGCGTACCGGCAGATGCTCGTCGCCGTCGTCGCCGATCAGGATCCCCTCGTCGGTGATTGTGTCGTCGACGACCGCGACCCGGCCGCGTTCGATCAGCCCGTCGACGTAGTCGCTGCGCTCGACCGTGACGACGTCACCGGCCCGCAACCGGCCGACCGACTGCTGCGCCTTGATCGTTACCTCTGCCATGTGTGTGCTCACTTCCGCGGATCACCCGTCAGCTTGGTCGCTGCCTCGTCGGTCATCCGCCCGAGTTCAGTATCGACCATCAGATCCCACTCGACGCCGAATGAGCCGCCCTGCCTTGGCGCCATCCGCATCGCGCCGAGCTGCACCTGTATCGGGTCGACGTCGATGTCAGGCCACGCCGCGCCGATGATCGCCCGGCGCAGCGCCTCGGCGTCGTCGAGCAGGTCACGGGCCGCCGAGTCGAGCACGACCGGCTTCTGCGGGTCCTGCGGCCGCGCGTTGCGCTGGTCATAGGTCGGGTCACACCGGAACACGCCGAGCGTGATCGACACCCGCCACTCCGGTGCGCACGTCTTCGCAGTGGCGGCTCGTTTGTCCTGTGCGGGCCTCGGAACGATTGAGGTGACCGTCGCCCACAGTTGCCCGCAAAACTCGCCCACGGGCCGATCAGGCGACACGAACACCCGAGCCACGCCACCAGCTCGGGTCGTCGCGAGTTCGACCTGTGCCCGCTCGAGCACGAACAGCGCCACCGAGTACGGGCTGCACCCCTGGATCGTCATGCGTTGTCACTCTCCAATCGTGTCGCCACCCGCGGGCCGACCACCCGCGCCGGCGCCGACAGCCGGTTCGGGTTGACCGACAGTAGCCACTGATCGACGTCCTCGATGCCGGTCATACCCTCGGTGAAATACGCGCGCGGGTCGAGCTCGACCGACAGCCCGTTACGGGTCGCCGACACCACACCTCGAGGTAGCCGGCAGTCGCGGCCCTCGCGCGACTTGACCCACTCGACGGCCAGAATCCCGGCGGCGAACTGCCCGGCCTCGGGTGGCATGATGCCGCGCCGGTAGGTGACGACGAACGCGCCCTGCTCGGTCGGTGCCGCGTTGAGGTTCTGCCGGGTCGGCCACCCGTTGCCGTCGAGACGCCGCACCCACCGCCGATCGCGGATCGTGTACGCCGACGTCGGCAGCACCTGCCCGTCGATGCGGATCTCGGCGATGTCGTGAATAGGTCCGTCGAGCGCCAGATCGGCGACCGTCTGATGTCGGCAGTCGTCGACACCGCAACCGCACCCGCGGGCCGCGGTGATCGTCGCGTTGATGCTGCCGAGCACCACACCACCGGCCGCGAACACACCCGACCGGACATCGCCGTACGTGCTGCCCCGGGTCGGCGGTCGATGGCACGGGCGCACGACGTCGCGGCGCAGCCCGAATATGCGCCCCGACAGCGCCCACAGGATCGTCGTCGCCCACAGTTCGGCCTGCGCCTGCAACTCGGGGTCGATGGTGTCCCAGAACTCGGCGTCATCTGCGGGGATGATCACCGGCCACTCGATCTCTGCCATGCCCGCAGTTTCTCACGGAAACGACGAACGCCGCCCGAACCGTGAGGGGATCACGGTTCGGACGGCGTCACCATCCACTGCGGCAGCGAACGCAGTGAAACTCTAGTGCGCGCGTAGCGCCACGACGAGCGCGTCGAGAGACGACGGCTTTCGGGTCTGTGTGTACTCGTGGCCGCCCGACCCGAGGTCGTGGGCAGTGACACCCGCAGCGGCGGCGAACGCCTGCACACGGGCCGCAGGGATGGTCGCATCGTCGCTCGCATACTCGACGCGCAACGCGATGCCGTCGTACAGCCCGGCCTGCGCCATCGTCTGCGGATCGTGGCCGGCCCGGTCGGCAGTCGTCCACCCGTCATATGCGGCGTCGAGCGCCGGCGCCCACTCGGGCAGACCATGCATCCACGTCTGATCGGTCGCCGGGCACCACACGTGCGCGAACGCGACGTCGTCGGGTCGCGCGGCCGCCCACGCAAGCACGTTCATCGCGCCCATGCTGAAACCGGCGAGCCCGACCCGATCGGGGCGCGTGCCGTACGCCGACCGGGCGAACGCGACCAGCGCGTCGATGCGCTGCTGCGCGAGGTCGTTGCCGAACGCGTTGACGCCGAGCTGCGCGTTGACGACGAGGAACCCCGCGGCGGTGACCGCCTCGACGACGGGCTGCAACTGTCCCGGCCGGTAGGTCACCTCGGCGTCGTTGGTGTATCCCTCGGCGAGCACCAGCGCGAGACGCCCGTCGGCCCGCCACCGCCGCGGCGCCGCAACAGTGACGACCTCGCCGCCCATGCCGGGCACCCCGGTGTGCTGCCGGTACGCGGCCACGTCAGACCTCGATCGCGTGAATCGACCGCAGCGACGGCGGATTCGCCGGCGTGATCTCGAGGTTCGCGTCGCCGACAGCCCGCCACGCCCGCATCGTGTACGTGCGTGACGCCGTCCCGGCGGGCACCCGCATCGACACCTGGCCGCTGCCGTAGTTGCCGCGCACCGTCATCACAGACGACCGCACGTTGGTGCCGTCGCTGATCTCGATAACGCCCGTGCAGTCGCCGCCGGCGTACAGCAGCGGGATCGTCGCGGTGACGAGCGCCGGCCGGTCGGTCGTGGCGAACGTGATCGCGCACCCGGCGAGCGCCGTCGGTTCACTCGTCCCGACGACCTGCTGGTCGGACGTCGCAGCGTAGCCGAGCTCGACCGTGCCGTCGGCCGTGACCGCCTCGTCGATGCCGTCGAAAATGTTCTCGAAAAACGCCTTGGTCGCGCGGGTGACACCCGCGACGATGCTCGGCCGCTGATAGGCCATGACCACTCCTGTAGTTGAGACGACGACGGCGCCGGCAGCCTGTTGGCTACCGGCGCCCGCACGGTTCACTCGATCGGGAACCCGACGATCAGTTCGTCACCGATAGCCGGGGTTACGGGGAAGGGAGCGCCACCGCACCATCGGTCGGCGACGGGGGCGCCACCTGCACCGTGATCGGCAGGTAGTGGTCGAGCTCGGTCAGCGCCTCGGGCAGCTTCGCCGCGACCGGCGGCTCCGCATCGTTGAGCGCCACGTTGTACGGGCCGGTACCCCAGCCGGTGCCGTCCTTGGTGATCGCGTTGCCCAAGGTGAACTCGGCGGCTTCCTCGCTCAGCGACAGCTCGTCGAGACGGGCCTGCCCGATGAACGGGAACAGGTGATACCCGTACCGCTTGCCGCCCGGGCCGCACGCCGTGCCGGGGTTGTCCGACCACACCTCGAGCGCGAAATGCGTCTCGACCGTCGAGTACCGGCCGAACTTGACGCCCACCGCGTTGCCGGCGGCGTCCTCGTAGATCGGGTTGCCGGTGACCAGCTCCCACGCCTCGGGGTCGACACCACAGAACTGGATGCCGAGCACGAAGTACTTGAACTTGTCGGGCTGCCGGTCGATGAAACAGAAATCGCCGTTACCGTTCTTCGGCGCGTTCTCGGTGCCGTCCTCGTACTCGGCCGACACGTCGACGTTGACGAGTCCCTCGGTGACGAGCGTCGACTTGGCGCCTGTGACCGGGACACCACAGGCGTCGATCCGAGTCAGACGCATGACCTTCGCGCGGACGGAACCCCACGGAACGTTGACCATAGCTTGCTGCCTCTCAGGGTTGAGTGATGTCTCGCCCGGCCCCTAGCCAGCAGCAATGTGCTAGGTGCGAGTGTAGCCCGCACCCCGTTCGGTGTCGGGTTACTCGCCCGCGGTCTCGGTGCGTCGGTCGTACTCGGCGATCAGCGCGCCGCGCTTCATGCCCTCGGTGTCGATGCCGAACCGCGCCGACATGTACGTCGCCCAGTCGGCTGTCGAGTCGTTGCGGTCGGGTAGTTCGGGCAGCGGGTTATCGCTGCGGCCCTCGTTGTCGTCGTCGGCGGGCGGCCCATGCGGCGGCTCGGTCTCGATGACCGGTTCGCCACCGACCAGCGGCGCCGTGTCGGCCGGGGTCGCCGGTTCGGTGCCCTGCGACTCCGACTGCTCGACCTCGCCTTTATCGCCCTCGCCGTCGACGAACTTGGCATACACGTCGTCGGGTACCTCGAACGCCGGCGACGACCCTGCGGTCACCCGACGCACGAGCTCGACCTGCGCACCGGCGGCGCGCAGCAACTTGGTGGCAATCCGCGCAGCGTCGCGGCGGTCCCTCGCGATGATCGTCGGCATGACGGTGTCCTCTCCTACAGTGAGACCAGCGCGGCGCCGGCCAGGTCGTCGAATGTGACCAGATAGTCGCGGGTCACGATCGCGGTGCCGATGTTCGTGCCCGGCTCGAACCACGCCGACCCCTCATCGGTGAGCGCCTCGAGCGGTGTCCGGTAGGTGGTGACGTCGCCGGTCGCGGCGATCCACACCTGACCCGCGGCGGGCGCCTGATCGGCCGGGCCGGTGCCCGGGTAGTTGCCGAACACGATCGGCGTGCCGAGCTTGGTGCGGGCCGTCTGCCCGTCGGCCCACCACAGGTTGAGTTCACCCGCACGGGCGGCCAGCCACCGCGGCAGGTGCAGGACACCGAGCGACGCGTACTCGACGTTGAGCCACGCCTCGAGCCGGCCGATCGCGAGCGCGAGCGGTGTCGCCGTGCCGACGACCGTCTCGGTGGTGTCGGACATGATCGCCGGATTCGCGGTCGCCCACAGCCGATCCTCGACGAACGGGACGTCACCCGAGCCGAGCGCGGTGATCGCCCGCGCCCGCAGTTCGTCCTCACTGATGCCGAGCGCCCGGCACTGCACACCCGAATGCACCTGGAATGCATCGCCGATGCCCGCGGGGAATCCGGCCGGAATGTCGCGCGGCTCGAACCCCGACCAGTCCTCAAGGCATTCGAGTTCGGTCGCCGCCACGTACGGCTTGACCGGCGGCCAGTACTCGATGCCGCCAACCCAGTGCGGATCCTCGACGGGCTGCTCGGACACCGACAGCAGGTTGTACTTCGGTGCGACGAGCCGATGCTGCCGCTCGACGAACATGCGGACCGGGTCACCGGTGCCGGTCTGATACATCGTCATCGGGGTGAACTCCTATCGAAACGGGTGAGGCACCCGCACGACGCGGGTCGCATCGTGGGGTGCCTCACCGGTCGGTGTTTGGTTATCCGATCAGGGGTTACGGTGCCGCAACGACGATCTTGCCGTTGTGGTCGAGGTCGCGGGCCGCACCGGTCGCGCCGTTGACGTCGATCGGCAGCACCGCGACGCTGCCACGGTAGGCACGCCACGCGACCGCGAGCGATTCCTCCATGAACAGCCGCAGGAACTGGTTGGTCTTGAGTCCCACCGAGTCGTACACGGCCTCGAGGTTGATGATCTCGTCGCGGCCGCGAACGATGGTGCCCTCGGGGTAGACCAGCGCCCGCACGTTCGTCGGGTACACGTTGGCGGTCGCGTTCTGACCCACACCGGTACCCGCAGCGACAGCACCGCCCGGCTTGAGCGGGTCGCCGATGAGAGCGTCCTGCCAGTCGTACACCCACTCGATGGTCACGCCGCGCTTGTTGAAGTGCGCCGCGATCTCGTCGTCGGACACGTTGAACGCGTTGGCGACGCCGGTGCGCAGCGCGTAGTCGGCGCGGAACACCGCCTTGTACCAGATCGGCAGCACGACCTTGAACCGCATCGACTCCGACGCACGGTAGCGATACCGCTCGTTGATGACGAGCCACTCGATCGCGTTGAGCGACGCACCCGAGACACTCGGCCCGAACGTGCCGGTGAAATCGACCTTGTTGTGCGCGTTGAAATACGCCTCGGTGCGGGCGATCGTGATCGCGTTGACCCGGTGGATATGCGCGGCGATCAGCTCACTGATCTGCGCCTCGACCTCTTCGGGGTAGGCGTGATTCTGCAAGATGCCGGCGGTCGCGCCGGTGTACACGGCGTCCGCGCGGATCTCGGTGAAATCGGGGCAGGTCAGGTCATAGAACTGCTTGGTGTAGTCGGCCTCGTCCTCCGACTCGGCCATCGCCTCGGTGTAGACGCGGCCACCCATGCCGGTCGCATAAATCTCGCCGAAGTCGACCTGCCGGCGGAACCGCAGCCCGCCGCGGGTCATCTGCACCTCGGGCAGGTCGAGGATGCCCGTGGTGGTGTCGGTGAGGCTGTTCGGAATGTCGAACAGCACCTGCGACGGCGAGCACCAGCCGCCGGGCGCACCGGCAGCGGTCAGCGACATCGGGGTCAGCTTGCCGCCCGGCAGACGCTTCGGGTCGACCGCGGCACGCATCGCCGACATGTCGTCGTTCTTGCCCGAGGCGACGAGCTCGTCGGGGAACTGGATCTGTAGCGACGCGATGTCGGCCTTGGTGGTGGCGCGCACCCCCTTCGTTGGCAGCCCTTTGATCTTCGCCGACGCGGCGGCGGCGAGCTCGGTGATGCCGTTCAGTTCCTGACCGCCCTCGTGGCCGCGCACACCCGACGCTGTCAGGATCTTGAGCCCCGACGCGGCCGGCTCGGCCTCGACCTTGACGGCCTTGGTCGTCTTGCGGATATTGCGGGTCGAGAACCGCTGCGGCGCACCGCCGGCGGTCACCAGCTCGGGTGCCGACTCTGCCTCGGCGGATGCGTTCGGGGCGCCATCGCCGCCGTCACCGCGGACGATGATCTGGCCGCCGACTGCATTGAAACCCGGTAAGGACAGGACGTTATGAGCGCATTACGGGCAGTCCCCGAACCCGGGCGGAACTCGACCAACGCTGTCGTCGACCTCGGGCCCGACGCAGCAGACCCCGGAACCGACACCAGCGACGGCCTCGACCCGCGGACCGACCCGGAATCGTTGACCCTCTGCGCACTCATGTGGTCCATGGACACCGCTGCTACCGTCCAGGTCATCGACGCCCTGGTGCCCGCCGATTTCGCCGAACCCGCCTACGCGGAACTGTTCACCGTCATCGCCGACCTCGTCACCACCGGTCAGCCCCACGACCCCGCCTCCGTCGCCGCCGTACTCCATCGAGCCGGAGGAGGGCAGAGGGACGCACCGCTGCGCCGAGCATTGGCGGATGTTGTCACCGCCGACACCACCGGATTCTCCGCCGCCGTGCACTACGCCGACATCGTGCTCTCCCAGTCCTACCGGCGGTCGTTCCACATCACCGGCCAGCGGATCACCCAGGCCGCCGAACAAGGACCGGAGGAGGAGTTGTTCGACTACATGGTCCAGCTCGGCCGCCAACAGCGCGCCGCGTGGAACCGCCTGGGCGCTTTCCGATCCGGCGGTGCCGCGGCGGGTGAGGGGGAGCAGTCGTGACCGGCGCCGTGGTGTCCGCGTGGTGTCACACCGGCGGTTCGACCGAGGTCAGGGCGGTGCTGGGCACCGTCCACATCACGAGCAACGCGATGCCTGCCGGCGAGGTCGCAATGGCAAGAAGAACCAGGACCGTCACACCTGTT
>ERZ501064.183-NODE-183-length-16964-cov-7.739547_pt1 | contig 16964 bp, 18 predicted proteins | sample MGYA00510851_ERZ501064 | MGnify/ENA primary metagenome ERZ501064 (study PRJEB25958, sample SAMN03398529) | human skin metagenome | study: EMG produced TPA metagenomics assembly of the Human Skin Microbiome Metagenome (human skin metagenome) data set. | reverse complement strand
CGCGCCACCCAACCGGCCTCGCAGGACGTGATCGAGCAGGTCGCGACGATGCTCGATGCCGCCAGCGTGGCCGACGCCCTCACTCGACCGGAGTGATCCTCAACCGCTCCTCGGTCGGTGCCGTGCCCGGCAGCGCGTCGACCCGGTGGATCATCCGCCGCAGATAGGCGCGCTTCTCGGTGATCGCCCTCTCCTTCCACGAAGCGATCAACGCTGGGCCGTCCTCGATCGGGAACTCATCCAGCTCCATCGCATCCAACCGTCGCTGGAGACCATCGACACGCCGCTGCGCGTCAGCGATCAGCGACAGCAGCACCGTCACCATCGCACCCCGATACTCCCCGGTGCCCTGCTTGGACAGCAGCGCGTCACGCTCGGCCCTGGCCTCATCGAGCTGGGACAGCACTTCGTTGATGCCCACGTCCGCCCGGGCGGCACGCCGTCGGGCACGCGCGGCAGCGAGCGCATCATCGGTGATCTGAGCGAAGAACCAGCCCAGCACGAACGCCTCGCCCTTGACCGCATCGATCGTGCATCCACCCGAGCAGTTCCCCGGACCCCGGACCTTGTTGGCCTGGCAGCGGTACGCGAACGCCGGCACCCGCTCACCGGAGGCACGCTTGCGGTACTTCTGATGCCCGTACAGACGCTCCCCGCACTGGCAATGCAGCAGCCCCGTCAACAGCCACTCATGCGAGCCCCACGGTCGCCTGGTCCGGGAGGTCTTCGCTTCCTCCAGCAGCCGGCGCACCCGCAACCAGGTCGCCCGATCGCAGACCGGCTCCTGAGCGATCACCGGTTCGCCCGAAGCGTCCCGGGCGATGTAATCCAGCAGGTCGAGCTTCACACCGCGCTGGTGCTCGGGCACCTGCCGCATCCGGTAGCCGATCATCCGGGGCGAGACCAGCGACCGGTACACCGTCGCCTCATACACCGGCCCGCCGGCAGCAGCGGTGATCCCGTACTGGTCGCTCCAGTAGCGGGCGATCTGGGCCAGGCTCTTGCCCGCCAGCACCATGTCCACCGCGTCCTTCAACGCCGGATGCTCGACTGGATGCGGCACCAGCCGCACCCCCGAACGCCCGAACTCATCGATCACCCGTGGGCCAGCCATCCACCCCAACGGCGGCGTGCCGCCATGATGAAACCCAGCCTCAGCCAGGTGCCGCTTCGACGCCAACTGCCGCTCGCTCATCGAATCGGTCTCAACCTCCGCGAGCAGTGCCTTGATCCCGGTCACCAGCTTCGCCCCCGCGGTCGCAGTGTTCAGCTCATCGGCGCTGTCCTGATGCGAGACCAGATACACCCCGGAACGTTGGCACTGCCCGATCCACTCGATGCACTTCGCCGCGATCCGGTTCGTGCGATCCAGCTTCCAGAACGCCACCGCGGGCACCGTCCCGGCCTGGATGTCCTGGTTCAACTGACGCCACCCCTTGCGGTTCTTCGCCGCAGAGGCGCTAGCTGAGTCGTTGTCGATGTACTCACCCATCACCGTCCACCCACCCTCGGTGGCGAGCTTGCGGGTCAGATCAAGACGCTGACGCTCGATCGCATCCGCCTTGTCCTTGTGATACTTCGACAGCCGCAGATACAGATAGATCGACCGCGTGCCCTCGACCGGCACGTCCGGCCCCGTCTGAGAGAACGCCGGGTAGACCACCGCCCGCGTCGCCCGCCCCGGTCGCGCGTTCGCGCCAGGCTGCTTCGTAGTCGTCTTCATCAGTGACCTCCTTCGAGAAGGAGGTGCACTTTCCATTGCTTGCCTCAGCGCCCGGTTGTACTCCGGCAGCGGCGACGAGCGCGCCGCGGTCCTCGAGTTCAACCCGGACTACGGCTACGTCGCCCAGGCCGTCGACCTCCGCCTCCGCGCCGACGACCGGCTCGCCCGGTTCCTCGACCGCGGCGGCCGATTCGAGGTCGGACAGGTCGGCCTCGACCGTCTCGACGCGATCGCCGCCGACGCCGACATCACCCTCGTCGCCACCGGCAAGGGCGGACTGTCGACGCTGTTCCCGGTCGACGAGTCGCGCACGCATTACCGGGAACCGCAGCGTCGTCTGCTGCAGGTCACCCTGACCGGCGTCGACCACGGCCCGGAGTCCTTCGCCTACCGCAGCAGCGCGGGCGGCGACCACTCGCTGTTCAACCTGGATGCGCAGAACGGTGAGATCTTCGTCGGACCGTTCCTGCACAAGGACGCCGGCCCGACGTGGTCGTTCATCGTCTTCGCCAAGCCCGACGGGGCGTGGGCGGCCCGGATCGACGACGTCCACGACGCGGTCTCGGCCCGGCAGACCATCTCCGGCATCTTCGCCGAATACTTCCCGGAGGATGCGCCGGTCATCGACCGGTTGCAGGTCATCGAGTCCGATCCGGTGTCGTGGCTCAAGGGTGCGGTCACCCCGACCGTGCGGCAGGCCGTCGCCACCACCGCGGGTGGACATCCGGTCGCGGCGATCGGTGACACCGCGATCGCCGTCGACCCGGTGGCGGGGCAGGGTGCGCAGAACTCGCTGATCCAGGTCGCCGAACTGGTCAAGGCCGCTCGCGACCACGAGGGCGAGTTCACCGCCGAATGGCTGTCGGCGGAGTTCGAGAAGCATTGGGAGCGACGCGGACGGGCTGCCGTCGAGGTCACCCGCCTCTACCTGGGCGACCCCGACTACGCGACCCACCTGGAGTTGTCGTTTCCGGCTGCCGCCGTCAGTCCCGCCATCGCGTCGGCCCTGTTCGGTCTCCTCTCCGAACCGAATCCGCTGCTCGGTCTGCGGACCCGCGAGGACGTGGAGGGCTTCATCGCCGCGGTGGCCGGAGAGCCGCACGACGAGGTCCTCGCCCGCTTCGCGCCCGCCGGACAATTCAGCAGCGCCACCCCGGAGGCCGTGAGCGCCTGACTCTCGTTCCCTCCGGCGCCATGTGATACGAACAACATCGTCGTTCGAGCCGGTGCCGGAGGGGGCAGATGTGAAGTCGGGGTGGACGTTGGCCGACGCGCCTCCGCAAACCGGACGGGTCGCGGTGGTGACCGGGGCGAACTCGGGGATCGGGCGCGAGATCGCGCTCGGGCTGGCGACTCTGGGCGCTCGCGTCGTGCTGGCGTGCCGCAATCCTCAAACGTCTGCGGAGGCCCGCGACGACATCGTCGCGAAGGTTCCGGGCGCCGAGGTGGAGATCGTCGATCTCGATCTGGCGAGTCTGGATTCCGTGCGATCCGCGGCCGAGGAGATCCGACGCCGGCACGCGACCGTCGATCTGCTGGTGAACAATGCCGGCGTCATGCGGGCGCGGCACGAACTCACCCCGGACGGGTTCGAGATGGACTTCGGGACCAACTATCTCGGTCATTACGCACTCACCGGCCGGCTGATGGATCTGATCCTGGCAGCCGACGCCGGGCGGGTGGTCACCGTCGGCAGTCACGCGCACCGAGCCGGGAACATCGACTTCACAGACCTCCCGATGGACCGTGCGTTCACCAGTGCCGGTGCCTACTCGCGGGCGAAGCTCGCCCAGATGCTGTTCGCCCTCGAACTCGATCGTCGGATGAGAAACGCGGACGCACCGGCGATCTCGCTCGCCGCGCACCCGGGCGGAACCCGCACCGGCGTGATGCGCGAGCAGAGCCGGTTCCTGCAGTGGGCCTATCACGCGTCCTCGCTGCGATGGCTCACCGACCGATTCATCATGGACCCGCCCGACGGGGCGTTGTCGGTCCTCCGCGCCGGCACCGACCCGAAGGCGCAGGGCGGCGAATACTACGGTCCGGTGGGCGGTTTCGGGCTCGCCGGCCCTCCAGTGCTGGTCGAGCCGTCGACGAAGGCGAAGGACCGCGACGTCGCGGCGCGGTTGTGGGACATCGGTGCCGAACTCACCGGGGTGACGATCGACCTCGGTTGACCTCTCGTCAGATCGCGAACCGCCCGGCGAACGACCGCAGCGGGAGGTCGGCGCTCGTCACGATGCCCGGCGCGGCCGCGACGACCGACGTGATCGAGTTGAGGGCCGGGAGTCCGGTGACGGTCATGCCGATGGATGCGAAGTTCTCTGGCTTGCTGAGGTCGAAACCCTTGCGCGGGAAGATCATGTGCTTGGAGTAGATGTTCGGGTCGCCGGTGACCTGGGTGATGTAGCAGGCCTGGATGTTCCACGACGGATCGGTGTGCGGTGTCATCTGCCATTCGAGGTGGGATTCGACGCGCGCGACGCCGTCGACCATGCCCTGGTACTTGATGTAGCTGCCGCCCAGCGAACCCTCCGGGAGCTGATACCAGCCGAGGTCGACGTCCTTGGTGCAGGCGCCCAGTTCGTAGGAGAACGCCACCTCGTCGAGCTCGAGGTCAAAGGCGTCGGCCATCAGATAGACGGAGTCAGCGAACACCGCGGTGTACTTGTACAGCGAGTCGGGGATGCTCGGATCGTCCACGGGCAGGCCGTAACCCACCGCCTTCCAGGTGTCCACGGAGTGGTGGCAGGAGACGTCGACGGACTCGATGACCGTCACGTTCTCGATGTCGGCCACATCGGCGGTGTGCACGATGCCGAGGATCTGCGCGAGACCGGGGTTCATGCCGGTGCCGTAGAAGGTCGCGCCGCCGCGCTCGCAGGCCTCGGCGATCACCTCGCTGACCTTGCGTCCCGAATGGTGCGGGTGATTGGTGTCGCGATGGAATCCGGTGATCCAGTCCGCCGTGGTCACGACGTTGATCCCGGCCTCGAGAACCTGGACGTAGAGGTCCTCGTCGGGGAAGACGCCGTGGAAGGTGAGGACATCCGGACGGGCGGCGATGATCTCCTCGACCGTGCCGGTGGCCGTCACCCCGATCGGGTCGAGGCCGACGATCTCACCGGCGTCGCGGCCGATCTTGTCTGGCGTATAACAATGCAGCCCAACCAGTTCGAGGTCGGGATGCGACTGGATGCGCCCGATCATCTCGGTGCCCAGATTGCCGGTGGCGACCTGGAAGACCCGGATTCGTTCGGTGGTGGTCATGACAGATCCTCTCGGGCTGAACGTATGTCAGGACTGCGTGGCGGCGCGTAGCGCCTCGAGCTCGGAACGGCGGATGCGGACGAAGTCATCGCCTTGTGGCAGCACCGCTCCACTCGACGACGACGGATCGGCATCGTCGGGTCCGCCGTCGGGGTAGAACTGCCGCGCCCACTTGCGAAGTGCGGTGAAGCCCTCGAACTCTCTGCGGGACAGTGCGGGTGGATCGGAGTAGCGCTGGTGTGCCCAGATGTCGATGTCGGCGGCGAATTGCTCGATGACGAGGTCGGCCATCACGGTCCCGTAGCGGGTGATCTCGCCGGTTTCCTCGCCCGGCTTGCGGCCGATCCACACGGTGAACCGGACGTCGGAGGTGTGCTCGTCGACCGGGGTGACCGCCGGCATCGTGCGGTTGTCGACCATGCCCCAGCTCTTGGTGACCGAACAACCCAGCCCGGCGTTGATGGATTCGACTCCGCTGGTGGCGTTCTCGAGTGTTGCGCCCTCCTCGAAGGCGATGGTGAAGTCGACATGCGACACCGGCCCGTCGAAGTCGTGCCGGGTGAACTCGGGCATGAACGGTGTCTTGTGGACGAACTTGAAGTGGGCGAAGTCGACGCCGTTCTCCATGATGTACTGCGGGTGGATCTCGAGTCCCGGCCGGAAGAGGGTGGCCGCGGGCACCGGCGGGTAGTAGTCGGCGGCGGTGCGATCGTCGTCGAAGTCGCCGAAGATGTCGGGAACGTCGAAATGCGGTGGACGACCCTCGATGTCGTGCCAGATCCAGACGGCCTCGTTGCGCTCGACGACCGGATAGCTGCGGATTCGTCGCCCACGATTGGGATGTTTCTCGTACGGGATGCAGACGTTGCGCCCCTCGCGATTCCACTCCCAGCCGTGGAACGGACACACCAGGTTCTCGCCCTCGACGTGGCCGCCGTGCCCGAGATGGGCGCCGAGGTGCTCGCAATAGGCGTCGAATACGGACACCTGGCCCGACCGCGACCGCCAGGCGACCATCTCGCGCCCGAAGTACTTCATCGTGTGGACCGCCCCGACCGGGATCTCCGAGCACCAGGCGACCTGGAACCAGCCGGTGGGTGTCATCGACAGCGGCGTTCTCGCCATGCGGCAACCGTAGGTCCCGCGCGACGAGAATGCAAGAGGGCTCTATGAAAAAGGGCGTGCCTGGTCAGCTGGCGGTTTCGGCGAGCTCCGGACTCGGTGACGCGGAATGCATGACCCGATGGATCTCGGCCGTGAAGTCCTCGGCGGCCTCGATGTTCGACGCGTGACCGGTGTCGAGGACGACCAGGCGATCGAGGTAGCCGCGAACCGACAGGGCATGCGCGATGCGCTGGGTCATCGCGTGCGGGAGAAGGAGGTCGTGCCGACCGCCGATGACCGTGGTCGGCACGGTGATGGCGTCGGCGCCGGCGGGTCCCATCGCCAACTGGAGAAGGGCCACGGCGGACTTCGCGCGGGAGCTGGGCGAGCACGAGCGGGTCATCGCGAGGACGAACGCGGCGTGATCGACGGTCGCCGATCGGCCGTTCAGGATGCGATGCCGGATGACGCTCCGTGTGAACCGATCTCCCGGGAACGGAACCGGTATGGACAGCGCCATCTGCAGCAGCCACAGCGGCGCCTTGATCGGGCCGTTGACGAGCGGCAGCACCCGGCTCTCGGTGGCGACCCCGCCCCAGGTGGTGTTGGCGAGAATCATTGCGGTGGCTCGCGACTCGGCCTGATCACGATGCCGGTGGGCCCAGGCCTGCAGGGTGATGCCGCCCATGCTGTGCCCGACGAACACAGCTGTGGCTGCTTCGGGGAGTGTCTGGGAGACAACGGTGTACAGGTCATCCGCCAAGACGTCGGTGTCGAATGCGCGACGGCCCCAGGTGCTCTCGCCGTGGCCGCGCTGGTCGTAGGCGATGACGTGGTAACGCTCGGCCAGCGCATTGATCTGCGGATTCCAGTACTCGACACAACACGACCAACCATGCACGAGAACAAGTAGGGGAGCGTCCGCCGGCCCGTGGTGGACGACGCGCAACCGCGCGCCGTCATCGGTCACCGCCCATGAGGTCCGTTCGGGTTCGCGGCTGTTGAACAGCGTGTCCACGTAGACGCGGTTGCGGAGTCGGCGACGTGCCTCGGCCGGCAGCAGTCCGGACAGTGCGTGTCGGGCGGCTCCGATGCCGGTTGCTGCATTCATGTCGTCCCCCTCGGACCGCCGGTGACTTGTGTCACATCGGCTGCACAATGATACAAACTCTTGCTGTCTGTATCTACCGCTTCGGGTAACGGTTTGTGCCAAATGTCGGGTTGTGTCCGAACGGGCCGGCTGCCTGGTCGGACGATGGTCGTCCGCACTTCGTCGCGATCGACCCGACGGACGGGTAGCCGAGCGAACGATCGCCAAACATCGCGCCGGTCAGCGCATCGCCGCTACGCCATGACCGCGGTCAGCAGCGGCTACGATCGGCAGCCATGGTTCCCGGCGAATCCCGCGCCTCCGATGTCCGCGCCGCGGACGACGAATCCCCCCACGGTGCTACGGGCAGCGTCACCCGGCGGGTGAACAGGCGCGGCCAGGCGACGCGCGAGGCGATGCTCGACGCCGCGCTCGCCTCGTTGGCCACCGGCGACCCCGCCTCCGTGTCGGGCAACCGGATCGCCAAGGACATCGGCGCGACGTGGGGCGCGGTCAAATACCAGTTCGACGACATCGACGGCCTGTGGGCGGCGGTGCTGCATCGGACCGCGGAACATCGCGGCGACCTCCCGATGAGTGTGAAACCCGATGCGCCGCTGGCGGAGCGGGTCGCGGCCATCGTCGACCTCATGTACGACGGACTGACCGCGCCCGAATCCCGCGCGATCGAGACCCTGCGGGCGGCCCTGCCGCGCGATCCGGACGAGTTGCGTCGGATGTTTCCCAAGACCGCCGCCGAGTTCGTGTCGTGGGGGCCGTCGTGGATCGATTCGTGCCAGCGTGCATTCGCCGACCTCGACGTCGATCCGGAGCGGGTGCGCGAGGTCGCGGCGTTCCTGCCCGGGGCCATGCGAGGCCTGGTGTCGGAGAAGCAACTCGGCACCTTCCAGGACCAGCAGCTGGCCCGACGTGGCCTGGCGAAGGCCATCGTCGCGCTGCTCGCGGGCTGAGGAACCGCCCCGGCGGGCCGAACTCCCCGCTCGGGGGCATCGCCGACCAGTGGATTGCGCATGACCGGTGCCGGTTTCGCTCGCTGTCCCGCGGGCTATTCCACGAGGCGGCCTGGCGGACGCGGGCGGCCGTCGAGAGGCCGACGCTACCGACGACAACGTGCTCGCGCCACGTGTGCGCGGCGGCGACGTCGAGATGCCACGCGCCTTCGACCATTTCGATCTCACCGTCTCGCTCCGAGCCGCGCCCTGACATCCCGGGTCACGCAGGGTTGACGAGAGCCTGTCCTGGGTATGAACAGCGCACCGATCAGCGGTTGACGTCGGACGCCCGGACGCCGAGACAAGGACAGGGCGGTCCACGGACCGCGATGCCCAATGGTGGGTTTCGGTGCGGCACGATAGGAGACGACCGATGGGGTCTCACTGCAGGACGACGCGCGATCACGACGAGATCCGAGAGTGGGCGACCACCCACCGGGGTGTGCCCGCCCGCGTTCGCGACATCCGGAGCGTCGGCGGAACAGGAATGCTCCGCATCGACTTCGACGGTGCGGTCGACGGCGACCTCGAGCACATCACCTGGGACGAGTGGTTCCAGAACTTCGAGCGCGCCGAACTGGCTCTCGTCTACGAAGCGGAGAAGTCCGACGCCAGCAGGACCTTCGCGAAAGTCGTGCCTGCGCCGGACTTCTGAGCCGAGCTCAGACCCGCCGGGCCGCGTACCGGGCGCCCTCGAGCGTCATGCCGTTGACCGAGTAGAGCACGTGCAGGGCATTCGGGCCGCCGACCGGCGCGCCGTCGCAGATGGTGTCGCCGGGGATGCAGTAGCGAACGGTGCGGCTTCGGTACGGTGCGGCCACCTTGACCGGGGGAGCGCCGATGTCGTCGATGAAGCGATCCGACGGCGCGCCGTAGAGCACGATCGCGGCGACGTTGCGCGCCATGTTCGCCGGCAGCGGCGGCGGCACGAACCGGTCGTAGGCGGCGTACCGGGCGGGCAGGTCCAGCCCGGCGTGGACGGCGTAGCCGGCGACGACGGCGCCCTGGGAGTAGCCGCCGAGGACGACCTTGGTGTCCGGGCACTTCGCGGCCAGGTACTTGATGCGGTTCTGGGTGGTGCGGACGCCGTCGGCCACCGTGCGCGCGAACTTCAGCCGGTTGTTGAACTGGTCGCTGGCCGGGTACTTGACGCCGTAGGCGCTGACGGACCTGCCCGGCAGCTGCGAGCGAACGGCCTCGACGAAGGAGATCCCGGTGAGGCCCAGCGGCGGAGAGGTCTCCACGGTTCCGCGTGCGAACACGACCTCGACGTCGGAGCACGATGGTGCGGCCTGCGCCGTGGGCGTGCCGACGGCCACCGCCCCCGTGATCGCCGCGATGACACAGAGGACGGAGACACTGAACCGTTTGATCACCAGGCCAATGGTAGAGATCACCTCGCGCGGGGATAAGGGCCTGATCGTCCCAAAGATTGAGCCGATCCAGGGCCATCCGAGAGTCGGTTCGGCACGAACAACCGGGTTGAACGTATGAGAGGTTTGTAGAATCACGGGGTTCGCCGGGCTGATCCGGCGCATCGAATCGAGGTTGAGTGCCGGTGGCAACAGACGTCCATTTCAAGATCGCCGAGCTGGCGCGGCAGATGCATGCCGTTCCCGAGTCCACGGAGGACACGTCGGCCGAGGTGCTGCCCTCGGTCACCGCCGGTGCCGTCGAGTACGTCCCCGGTGCGCAGTACGCCGGCGTTCTCGTGGTCGATCAGAAGAACAACTTCGACACGCTGGCGCCCACCGACCCGCTGATGAACCTGGCCGACCGAATCCAGAAGGAAACGGGTGAGGGTCCGTGCCTGCAGGCGGCCTGGGACCACCACACCGTGCTCGTGAACGACATCGCCCGCGACGAGCGATTCCCTGCCTTCTCCGCTCGCATCCTCGACGCGAGTCCGCTGCGGTCCAGCCTGTCTTTCAAGCTGTTCACCGACAAGGGGACCATCGGTGCCCTCAACATGTTCGCCGATACGCCCGACGCCTTCGGCGACGAGTCCCTGGAAGTCGGCCTGCTGTTCGCGACCCACGCCGCCCTGGCGTTGCGTGCCGCGCGGCAGCAACAACACTTCCGCAGTGCGCTGGCCAGCCGGGACATCATCGGTCAGGCCAAGGGCATGATCATGTACCGCTTCCGCATCGATGCGGTCGCCGCCTTCGCTCTGCTCCGACGCCTGTCCCAGGACACCAACACGCCGCTGGCCAAGGTCGCCGAACAGCTCATCGAGAGGGAACTGGCCGAGCCCACCGGGGGGGACGCAGGGTCGCTCTCCTGACCGGGCAGATCGGCGTCGGGATCGGTAGGCGGCAGCATGCTGTCACGACTACGTTGGCCACATGCGCAGCCGGCACGTCAGTGTGGTCATCAACGCCGAACCCGCGAGGGTCTACGACTTCGCGGCCGAGCCCGACAATCTGCCGCGCTGGGCCGCGGGGCTGGCGAAGTCGGAGGTGGTCCGGCGGGGTGACGAGTTGCTCGTGGAGTCGCCGATGGGCACCGTGACCGTCCGGTTCGTCCCGCGGAACGGACTCGGCGTCGTCGACCACGAGGTGGTGCTTCCCACCGGGGACACCGTGCTCAATCCGCTTCGGGTGCTGGCACATCCAGAAGGTGCCGAAGTCGTCTTCACGATCCGGCAGCTGGCCATGTCCGACGACGAGTTCGACCGCGACACCCAGATGGTGGAAAAGGATCTCGCACAACTGAAATCGCTGCTGGAGACGGCCGGCCCGGCCTAGTGTCGAACCGGGTCGACCCGGCCGGCGTCACTTCCGGTGCACCGTGAAGTCGACGGAGTCCGCGTGCCGCAGAGCTTCCCACGCGGCCGAACTGACGCCGAGCGCGTCGAGTAGATAGGCCGCGACGGCGTCGGCCACCAGCGCGACCCGGGCCGGGTTCTCATCGGTGGTCTCCCGGACCGCCTCACCGGCGATACCGCCGAGAGTGTGTTCGCCGTCCGGAATCCACATCAGGTCCGTCGTGCCGGGGGCGAGGTGGAAGGCATCGGTCAGCCACTCCGGGCCACGTGTCGACAGTGCCGAGTCGTCCTTGCCGCCGGCGACGACGAGCGCCGGGGTGGACATCGTCGAGAAGTCCGGCCGCATGAACGGCAGGTGTTCGCGCGCGTACTCGCTCAGGCTGTCGCCCGTCCCGGCCGTCGCCATCAGTGCGCCCGCTCGCACGGCGGGGTGTGCGAGATCCGGGCCGACGACCCCGTCCGGCCCGATCACACGCGCGCCGAGGAGAGTGCCGACGGTCTGACCGCCCCATGAGTGGCCGGCCGCGGCGAGCAGGCCGATGTCGACGCGCGGGCGCAGGTCCCCGCCGGCCGCGATCAGGATCTCGTCGAGATGGTCGATCACCGCGTGCGCGTCCTGCACCCGCGTGCGCCAGATGGACGCGAATCGCGGGTCGTCGAATCCGATCCCGTGGCGCCGGGAATCGAGGTGGGTCGGCTGTACGACGACGAAACCTGATGCGGCCCAACGATCGACGAGTGGTGCGTAACCGTCCATCGACCAGGCGTTGCCGTGGGAGAACACGAGGACCGGGAGCCGATCCCCGGTGGCCGGTGCGGTGACCCTCACCGTCAACGGGAACGGACGGTCCGAGGTGGGGACGACGATGGGCTTGACGGAGACGATCTGACGAGCGAGCACTTCCGTGGACATGGGAGTTCCCTTCGGGACGGGGCCGGTGCGCGATAACCTGGACGGAACGATGTTCCGCCAAACTAGCGGAACAGTGTTCCGCGAGCAAGGGGTGGACGGTGTCCGCAGGAAAAACAGCACGTCAGATGCAGGCCGAACGGAGCCGTACGGCACTTCTGGAGGCGGCGGCCGCGGCCTTCGTCGATGCGGGCGTGCAGGCCCCGGTGCGGGACATCGCCACGCGTGCCGGTGTCGGCGTCGGCACGGTGTACCGGCATTTCCCGACCCGGGCGGAACTGGTCACCGCGGTCTACCGGCACCAGGTCGACGAATGTGCGGCACTGGCGGAACAGCTTCTGGCCGAACAGGTCCCGCCGCGTGCCGCGCTGTGCCGGTGGACGTCGGCGTTCACCGACTTCCTCGTCACCAAACACGGCTTGAGTGACGCGCTCAGCTCGGACGACCCGAGCCTCGTCGATCTGCACGCGCTCATCTTCGACACCCTCGTGCCGGCGTTCGCCTCGCTACTCGAACCGGCGCAGGCCACGGGAGAGGTCAGCCGGGACATCTGCGCGCTGACCTTCCTACGGGCGATCGGCAACCTGTGCATCATCGGACCCGGGTACACCGACGCCGACGCCAGGGCGATGGTCGGTCTGTTGCTGATCGGCTCCGGGGCATCGTCGGCAGGGAGTGAGTACGCATGACGCAGCGTCGGCTGTTCTTCATCCACGGCGCGGGCGGATACGCCGACGACGGCCCGCTCGCCGGGGCGCTGGCCGCGGCACTCGACGCGACGCTGGACATGCCTCGGTTCTCCGACGATGACATGTCGATCGAGGCGTGGGCCCGGCCGATCCGCGAGCGTCTCGTGGGGCTGGACGCCGACGATCACGTCGTCGCGCACTCGTTCGGGGCGACGGTGCTGATGCATGTCTTCGCCGACGCCGATGTCGTCTCGAGAAGTGCTGTGCTGCTTGCGATGCCGAACTGGGGACCGGACGGCTGGGATGTTCCGCAGTACGTGTTCCCCGGCACCGGCACTCTGCTCCCTTCGGTCCACCACTGCGTCGACGACGACGTGGTGCCCGTCGAGCACCTGGACCTGAACGCGGCGTTCCTTCCGTCGGCGCCGCTGCATCGTCATCCGGTGGGCGGTCACCAGTTCGACGGGCTCGCCGACGTCCTCGCCGCCGAGCTCATCACCGCCGAGAACCGATGAGCGAGAACAGCGCGGCCGACACCGACGCCCGTGGAGTGCCGGCCGCGTCGGCGGCGGGGCGGTGGCTGATCGTCGCCGCGGTCCTCGGTTCGGGTGTCGCCTTCATCGACGGCACCGTCGTCAACGTCGCACTGCCGGCCATCGCGCGCGACCTCGATACCGGTCTACGCGGTCAGCAGTGGGTACTCGACGGGTATCTGCTCACGCTGAGCGCGTTGTTGTTGATCGGTGGTGTCGCCGGCGACCGGTATGGGCGTCGGCTCGTCTTCGCCGGAGGTCTCGCCGTGTTCGCGGTGGCCACGGTCGCGTGCGGGCTGGCGCCGACCGTCGAACTCCTCGTCGCCGCACGGATCGTGCAGGGGATCGCCGCAGCCGCCGTGGTCCCGGGCAGTCTGGCGTTGATCAACGCCGAGATCCGACCGTCGGATCGCGGTGCAGCGGTGGGCCTGTGGGCCGGGATGTCGGGTGCGACCACGGCGTTGGGGCCGTTCATCGGCGGTTGGCTCGTCGACGCGGCGTCGTGGCGGTGGACATTCCTGCTCAGTGTGCCGCTCGCCCTGGGAGCGTTGTGGATCGCGATCCGGCATGTCCCCGAATCGCGAGGCGCGCCGTCGAACGCCCGGCTGGACGTGGCGGGCGCCCTGGCGATGACCGTCGGGCTCGCGGGCGTGATCTACGCACTCATCGAGGGGCCGTCGACTGGGTGGAGCGGCGAGACGGTCGCCGCCGGGATCGTCGGTGTGGTGTCGCTCGCGGGTTTCGTGGTGATCGAGTCGCGGGTGCCGGCGCCGCTGCTACCGCTGGGGCTGTTCCGGTCGTCGCAGTTCACCGGCGCCAATCTGACAACGCTGCTGGTCTATGCGGCGCTGGGTGGTGCCCTGTTCCTGCTGGCCCTGCAGTTGCAGCAGAGCCTCGGTTACTCGGCGTTCGAGGCCGGCGCGGCGATGTTCCCGAGCACGTTCATCATGCTGTTCGGGTCGCCCGTGGTCGGCAAGCTGGCGCAGCGCACCGGGCCACGGCTGCCGATGACGGTCGGCCCGCTCATCGCCGCCGGTGGTTTCGCGCTGATGTCCCGGGTCGAGCCGGGCTCGGGCTACGTCGACTCCGTGCTGCCCGGGGTGCTGCTGTTCGGCCTCGGCATGACGGTGACGGTCGCGCCCCTCACCTCAGCGGCGCTCGCCGCCGTCGACGACGCGCTCGCCGGCACCGCGTCGGGCGTGAACAACGCGGTGGCGCGGCTCGCGGGGTTGCTCGCGGTGGCGGTGCTGCCCGCCGTGGCGGGGATCGATGCGGGCCCCGGCGATCCGCTCGGCGACGGCTTCCGGACGGCCATGTACATCTGCGCGGCATGCTGCGCGGTCGGCGGGCTGGTGGCGGCGTGCACGATCCGCTCGAGCACCGAGGTGCGGCCGCAGGTCCGGGCGGGTGTGGACACCGCCTGCCAGGATGCGGCTACTCGGGCAGGTTAGGCCCGGCGTTCGCCCGTGCCGGCCGCGATGGCCCAGAGCACGAGGACGGGCTGGAAGAACAGTCGCGTCAGGCGCTTCTCGTCGGTGTCGAGGCCGAAGGCGTCGATGTGCTCGACGTACTGGTTGATGTTGCCGGGGAAGATGACCACGAAGAACGCGGCCACGATCCACGACACCACCTTGCGGTGGCGGGGCAGCGCGATCAACGCGGCGCCCAGGGCGATCTCGACGCCGCCGGAGGCCAGCACCACGAAGTCCTTGCTGAACGGCACCCAGTCGGGGACCTGTGCCTGGAACTCCTCGCGCTGGGCGGTGAGGTGGCCGACGCCGGCAATCACCAGCACCGCTCCCAGGGCGATCCGGGCGATGGCCCGGCCCAGCGGCTGACGAGTGGTGGTCGGCGTGACGATCGACATGTGGGCTCCTCGGGTGGGTGTCGGTTCGGTTCTACCGCACTTCGTGGCGGGCGGGGTTTCGGACGGTCAGCGCCGGAGGGTTCGGGTCGGGATGAGTCTTGATGACTATTTGTGGCACAGAAGTACTTACTTGTGATTGAGTGTTGTGATTGCGACCACAACGGTGTGGTCGCTCGTTGTATGCAGAGGACCGCCCATGACCCCCGATGTCGCACCCGCACACCGACTCTCCGTGTCCTGGCTGCAGGCTGTGCCGGGTGCGCTGCGCGGGGCGGCCGGTGTCGTCGTGACCACCGCGGCGTTCTTCGTCGCGGTCGCGGTTCTGGTGATCGCCCAGATCGTCGTCCTCGCCACCCGCGCCGCGGTCGACCTCACCTGAGGTTCGCGACCGGTCAGGAATCGAGAAGCGTCCGGCCGGGTCGGCGTCTTAGCGTCGAAGCATGACGAACATCAACGCACTCACACTCAACGTCACTGACATCGCGACAGCACAAGCGTTCTACGACAAGGCCTTCGGACTCGGTGACCGACTGCGGTTCCGCGCGGGAGACTCGCCGACCTCGGGTTTCCGCGGTTTCGTGGTCTCTCTCGTGGTCGCCGATCCGACGGTTGCCGACTCCTTCCTGCTGCCGGCGATCGAGGCCGGCGCCACGGTGCTCAAACCCGCCAAGAAGTCCTTCTGGGGGTACGGCGGCGTCGTCCAGGCGCCCGACGGCGCGATCTGGAAGGTCGCCAGTTCGTCGAAGAAGCCGACCGGCGCGCCGGAGCGAGAGGTCGACGATCTGGTCCTGCTGCTCGGCGTCGACGACGTCGCGGCGACCAAGGGGTTCTATGTGAGCCGCGGATTCACCGTGGCCAAGAGCTTCGGCCGCAAGTATGTCGAGTTCGAGAGTGACCCGAACTCGATCAAGCTGGCGCTCTACGGCCGCAAGGCCGCGGCCAAGGATGCGGGTGTCCACCCGGACGGTGCGGGTTCCCATCGGCTCGTGATCGGCGGCGACGCCGGCGAGCTGACTGATCCGGACGGCTTCACCTGGGCGGCCGCACCCCGTTGTAGGTTCTCAGCTGGCTTGTCATCGACGAACTGGGCATTGTCACGAAGTTGACACCCGTGGATTCTCAATAAGTTGTCAGAATCCTCAAGGTCGACAGAGGTGTCGGTGAGGCTAGCGACGCCCGGGTTGTGCCCCGCGGAATTCCGGTCGAGTAGCTGGGCGATCGGCTTCCGATCAGATCGCGCGCGGTGATGGCCTCGCCAAGTTTCGTAACGCGTTCAGTCGGGACTGCGTCATTCCGCATCTCAACGGTTGCTTGTTTGAGTGCGAACGCTATGCACGGCGGTTTGAGGGACGGATTGTGGAACAGCCTTCATCAGAAGCGCCACATATCATTTCCGCATGCCGCCGACGCCGAACCGCCTGATCCCCGGCTGGGAGCCTGATCCGAAGATTGCCGCTTGGAGCAGAGCGCGCCAGTACGGAGCGCCGATCTTTCTGACCGACGCCAACCTCCGCGCTTTAAAGAAGTCCCACAACGGAAGGCCTGCAGGGCTGTACATCTGGGAAGGCGAGAAGCACGACGTGTACATCGGGATCTCCGAGACCGACGTCACCGGTCGTCTTCGCGATCATCTTCGCAAGTTTCCTGATGCCAACGCTCAGTGCTTTAGGTACTACGAGCATCACGGCAGTCGACAGGAACTGCGTGAGATCGAGCGGCAGTATGTGCACGATGCCATCGACTCGTACTTCCTTGCCTACAATCGTGAGTACAGCTCATCAATCCACGGGTCATCGGTGTTCGACGAGGTGCTCAGCGTCAACGAGCAGAAGGCGTGGTTCGAAAGCCCGTTCCGTTGCAACATGTCTGAACCCGTGCTCCCACACAGTTTTACGGACAATGAGCGCAAGCGCTCCGAGCCGACCTATACCAGGTTCAGATCGCTTGTACCGCCGCAACATCTAGCCTCGATGTTTCGTGAGGTGGCGGTCCCTTGTT
>ERZ501064.182-NODE-182-length-16972-cov-10.833599_pt1 | contig 16972 bp, 11 predicted proteins | sample MGYA00510851_ERZ501064 | MGnify/ENA primary metagenome ERZ501064 (study PRJEB25958, sample SAMN03398529) | human skin metagenome | study: EMG produced TPA metagenomics assembly of the Human Skin Microbiome Metagenome (human skin metagenome) data set. | reverse complement strand
CTCCTTGGGCTCCCGGAGGTGCAAGCGAGGCGAGCCACGAAGGGGCTCGCAAGGTGCCTTACCAGGCCCTTCGTGGCTCGTCGCTATCGCTCCTCGCACCTCAGGGACCAATGGGTGTGTGGCGCTTTCGGATCAGGGAGCGGGGTGGGGACGCGCTTTTCCTGCTCCCTGAGGTGCGAGCGAAGCGAGCCTTCTTGTGCTCCCTGAGGAGCGAGCTTGCGAGCGTCACGAAGGGTCTCAGCCCGCCTCGATGGCCCCGGTGAACTGGCTTTCGTACAGCCGGCAGTAGGCGCCGCGGGCCGCGAGCAGTTCGTCGTGGTTGCCCTGCTCGACGATGTGCCCGTCTTCCATGACGACGATGACGTCGGCGTCGCGCACCGTGGAGAGCCGGTGGGCGATGACGAAACTCGTGCGATCCGACCGCAGATTGGCCATCGCCTTCTGGATGAGCAGCTCGGTGCGGGTGTCGACCGAGCTCGTCGCCTCGTCGAGGATGAGGATCGTGGGCCGGGCGAGGAAGGCCCGCGCGATCGTGATGAGCTGCCGCTCACCGGCACTGACGCCACCGCCCTCGTCGTCGAGCACGGTGTCATAGCCGTCGGGGAGTGTCCGCACGAAGTGGTGGACGTGACTCATCCGGGCGGCGTCGAGCACCTCCTCTCGCGAGGCGGTGGGGTCGCCGTAGGCGATGTTGTCGTAGATCGTGCCGCCGAACAGCCACGAGTCCTGCAGCACCATGCCGGTGCGCTCGCGCAGGTCGTCGCGCGTCATGTCCGTCGAGTCGACGCCGTCGACCCGGATGACACCGGAATCGACGTCGTAGAACCGCATGATCAGGTTGACCAGGGTGGTCTTGCCCGCGCCGGTCGGGCCGACGATCGCGACCATGTGCCCGGGGCGCGCCACCAGGCTGAGATTCTCGATCAGCGGCTTGTCCTCGACGTAGCGGAAGGAGACGTCGTCGAACTCGATGAGTCCCTTGTCCTCGGCGGGCGTCTTCGGATTCGCGGCGTCGGGCGACTGCTCGTCGGCGTCCAGGATGTCGAAGATCCGCTCGGCGGAGGCGACACCGCTCTGCATCAGGTTGATCATCGAACCGATCTGCGTCAGCGGCTGCGTGAACTGGCGCGAGTACTGGATGAACGCCTGCACCTCACCGAGACTCAGCGAGCCCGACGCCACGCGCAGACCACCGACGACCGCGACCGCCACGTAGTTGAGGTTCCCCAGGAACATGATTGTCGGCATGATGACGCCGGAGATGAACTGCGCGCGCCAACTCGACTCGTACAGTTTCTCGTTGCGTTCGTCGAAGGTCGCCTCGATCTCGCGCTGACGGCCGAAGGCGGTCACCAGCTCATGCCCGGTGAAGGCCTCCTCGACCTGAGCATTGAGCGCGCCCGTCGACGACCACTGGGCCGAGAAGTGCGGCTTCGAACGCTTCGCGATGATGCCGGTCGCGATGATCGCCAGCGGCACCGTGGCCACCGCGATGAGCGCCAGCAGCGGCGAGATCCAGATCATCATGATCAGCAGCGCGATCACCGTCAGCACCGAGTTCGCGAACTGGGAGATGGTCTGCTGCATGCTCTGCGACAGGTTGTCGAGATCGTTGGTCACCCGGCTCAACAGCTCGCCGCGCGGCATCGTGTCGTAGTAGCGCAGCGGCAGGCGATGCACCTTGGCCTCGACGTCGTCGCGGAGCCGGCGGATGGTGCCGACGACGACGATGTTCAGCAGGTACCCGGCGAGCCAGGCGAGCGCCGAGGACACCACGTACAGCACGAGGGTGATCAGCAGCACGCGCCCCACGGCGCCGAAATCGACTCCGACGCCGGGGGTCACGTCCATCGACGAGACCATGTCGGCGAACGTGTCGTCACCGCTCTCGCGGAGCCCGGCCACCGCCTGTTCCTTGGTGAGCCCCTCGGGCAGGGTGCGGCCGATCACGCCGTCGAAGACGAGGTCGGTGGCGTAACCCAGCACGCGGGGCGCGATCGCGATCAGCACGACCGAGCCGACCAGCGACGCGAGCGTGACCGTCATCAGCAGTCGGTACGACGCGAGCTGTGCGACAACGCGTTTGACCGACGGCCAGAACGAGCGAGGCTTGGATTCGGGTCCGGCCGCCATCGGCGGGCCTCCGGGCCGGGTCATGAGCGCTCCTCCATCGCCATCTGCGATTCGACGATCTCGGCGTAGGTCGGGCACGACTGCCGCAGGTCGTCGTGGGTACCGAGCCCGACGACCCGGCCGCGATCGAGCACGACGATCTGCTCGGCGTCGACGATGGTCGAGATGCGTTGCGCCACGACGATGACCGCGGCGTCGCGGGTGGCGGGGCGCAGTGCGGCGCGCAGCCGCGCATCGGTGGTCAGGTCGAGCGCGGAGAACGAGTCGTCGAAGAGGTAGATCGCGGGCCGCCGGATGAGGGCGCGTGCGATCGCCAGGCGCTGCCGCTGCCCGCCGGAGACGGTCGTCCCGCCCTGGGACACCTTGGTGTCCAGGCCGTCGGGCATCGCGGACACGAAGTCCTCCGCCTGCGCGATGCGCAGCGCCTCCCAGATCTCGTCGTCGGTGGCGTCGGCCTTGCCGTGCAGCAGGTTCGAGCGGATGGTTCCCGAGAACAGGTACGGCCGCTGGGGCACCAGCCCGACGACCGACCGTAGCTCGTCGGGATCGAGCCGCTTGACGTCGGTGCCGCCGACCCGGACCGTGCCGGAGGTCGTGTCGATCAGCCGCGGCACCAGCCCGACGAGGGTGGTCTTGCCCGACCCCGTCGAGCCGACGATCGCGGTCGTGGTGCCCGGCTCGACGCGGAAGTCGATGCCGCTCAACACCGGGTCGTCGGCGCCGGGATAGCGGAACTCGGCGGCATCGAACTCCACCGTGCCGGGGTGGGTGGCGAAACCGACCGGTTCACTCGGCGGATGGACCGAGGTGTCGGTGGCGAGGACCTCGGAGATGCGTTCGGCGCAGACCGCCGCGCGCGGGGCCATCATCGCCAGGAACGACGCCATCATCACCGACATCAGGATCTGCATCACGTAGCTCATCACCGCGGTCAGTGCGCCGATCTCCAGCGAACCGTCGGAGACCGCGTGCCCGCCGAACCAGATCACCGCGACGATGGTGACGTTGGTGATCACCATGACGACCGGGAACATCAGGGCCATCAATCGGCCGACGTGCAGGGTCGCGTCGGCGAGGTGGTCGTTGGCCACGGCGAAACGCTTGCGTTCGTAGTCTTCTCGCACGAACGCCCGCACAACCCGGATGCCGGTGATCTGCTCGCGCAGGACGCGGTTGACGTTGTCGATCCGTTCCTGCATCGCCCGGAAGCCGGGGATCATCTTCGCGATGATGGCCCCCATCGACACCCCGAGGATGGGCACCGCGATGGCGATGACCCAGGACAGGGCCGGCGCCTCCCGGACGCCCATGACGATCCCGCCGATGCACATGATCGGCGCCATCACCAGGATCGCGCTGCTCATCACGATGAGCAGCTGCACCTGCTGGACGTCGTTGGTGGTGCGGGTGATCAGTGACGGCGCGCCGAACGTGCCGACCTCGCGTGCGGAGAAGGAGTTCACCCGATGCAGGAGGTCGCCCCGGATGTCGCGCCCGACCCCGAGCGCGGCGCGCGCGCCGAAGTACTGCGCGGTCACCGTCACGATGATCTGGGCGACGCTCACCAGCAGCATCCAGCCGCCGATGCGCAGGATGTAACCGGTGTCCCCGCGGGCGACGCCGTTGTCGATGATGTCGGCGTTGAGGCTCGGCAGGTACAGCATCGCGATGGTCGCCAGCAGTTGCAGCACGATGACGAGCGCGACGTTGATGCGGTACCGGGAGAGGTAGGTGCGGACGAGTCGGGTCAGCATCTGGCCGCCGGGAGCGAGAGCCGGCCGGAGTTCACTGCGATCACCTGCGCCAGACTAGTTGCCGCTCGCAACGGACGCCGCCGAGTATCTGCCCACCGGGAATCCGCGCAGGCGGGGACCGCGGGCAGGTGCTCAGACGGTCGGCGGCTCGGTCAGCGCGACGGCTGCCTCGGCGGTGTGGGTGAGGAAGGTGAACGACTCCTGGAAGTACAGGTTCACCACGTCGGCGTCGTGTGAGTCGTAGCCGATCGACACGTCCTGGCCGATGGTCAGTTCGAAGTCGCCGCCGCGGGTGCTCATCACGAACGCGCCGCTGATCGCGGGCGCCCACACGATGTCGCCGGTGAACAGGCGCTGGATGTGTTCGAGGATCGGGTAGCCGTGGTTCGACGTCTCGTTGACCTGGGTGTAGGCCTCGGCCGACAGGGCCACCGCGTACGGACCGTCGACCGACGCCAGGCGCAGTGTGCTCAGCGCCTGGCTGACCGCCTCCGGGTAGTCGCGCACGTCGGCGGGCAGCGGGATCGGGGTGGCGGCGGCCTCGGCGCGGATGCCGGTGATCGCCGCCGCGGCGTAACCCTCGAAGATCGCCCGGTCCTCGGCGAGCGCGAGTTCGCGCGCGGCCTCCACGACCGGGTCCCAGTCGGAGTCCTTGGCGCCGCGGTCGACGTCGTCGATGGCCTCGCGGGACACCGTGAACGGGACCTTGAGTTCCACCAGCGACTGGGTGCGCCGCTGGAAGGCGGTGATCCCCTGCGACGGTGAGTCGATCTTGGTGCGATGTCCGAGCGTCACCGATGCGGTGTCGGAGCCGAGCGGCCCGGTCACGTCGACGAGGCGACGGCCCGCGACGTTGCGCTTGAAGGAGCGGGTCGCCTCCTCTTCGATCTCCGCCCAGGCCGCGTCGGAGATCGGTGCGAGTTCGCGATGCAGGTTGTTCATGGTGTCCTCCTGGTGCGGCCGGGTTGTGGCGGATGCGGTGGTCGGATGGCGGGTGTCGTCAGTGCAGTGACCCGATGCCCAGCGAGCCGTCGGAACGGGTCGTCGGGGTCGGGGACTCGGTGGGAGCGGCGTCGGGCGCGGGTGGCAGGTCTTCGAGGAAGTCGAGTGTCGGGGTGAAGAACTGGGCCCCGGTGACCGCGGTGGTGAAGTCGAGGAGGCGGTCGTAGGTGCCGGGTGGGTCGCCGATGAACATCTTGCGCAGCATCTCCTCGGTGACGTCGGGCGCTGCCGAGTAGGCGATGTAGAACGTCCCGTTGACACCGGCACCCGAGACGTCGCCGTACGGCATGTTGTCCCGCACGACGTCGATCTCCTCGCCGTTCTCGTCCTCGACGACGTTCAGCGCGATGTGGGAGTTCGGGGGCTTCACGTCGTCGGCCATCTCGACGTTGTCGAGCTTGGTGCGCCCGATCGCGGCTTCCTGCTCCTCGGTGCTCAGGTCGTTCCACGACGACAGGTCGTGTACGTAGCGCTGGATGGCGACGTAGCTGCCGCCCTCGAAGTCCGGGTCCTCCCCGCCGACCGTGATCGCGTCGATCGCCGCCTGCCCGATCGGGTTCTCGGTGCCGTCGACGAAGCCGATGAGGTCGCGCAGGTCGAAGTAGCGGAACCCGTGCACTTCGTCGACGACGGTGACCGCGTCCCCGAATGCCTCGGTGATCTTGGCGCCGAGTTCGTAACACAGGCCCATGTCGTCGGACTTGATGTGCACGAGCAGATCGGCGGGCGTCGCCGGGGCGGTGTGGACATCGCCCTCGTAGGGGACGAACGGCCGCAACGAGCGTGGTCGCGGGCCGGTGAACAGGCGGTCCCACGCCGCGGAGCCGATCGACACGATCCCGGCCAGTGCCGCCTCGGGAGCCCGCGAGGACACCGCGTTGTTCAGGCCGGGGATGTCTTCCAGCGCAGCGCGAACCGCGTCTTCACCGCCGTCGTCGATGGTGAAGACGAGGAAGATCGCCGACTTGGTCTTCCGCGTCAGGATCGTCTGGGGCACCGGCACGCTGAACACACTAGCCCATGCGTACAAACCGTGGGGCAGCAGATCGTGCCGCGAATGTATAGGGCAGGCAACCCTTTTCGACGCTGACCGGTGACGGGTCAGCGGCGCGTTGTGGCCCGCGCCACCGCCCGGCCGGCGGCGCGGCCGGAGAAGATGCATCCGCCGAGGAACGTCCCCTCGAGTGCGTTGTACCCGTGGACGCCACCGCCGCCGAAGCCCGCGACCTCGCCGGCGGCGAACAGGCCGTCGAAGGCGGTGCCGTCCGGCCGCAGGACCTGGGAGTCGAGATTGGTCTCGAGCCCGCCCAGGGTCTTGCGGGTCAGGATGTTGAGCCGGACCGCGATCAGCGGGCCGTGTTCGGGATCGAGCAGTCGATGCGGCTTGGCGACCCGAACGATCTTGTCGCCGACGAACTGTCGGGCATTGGTGATCGCCATCAGCTGTGCGTCCTTGGAGAACTTGTTGCCGATCTCGGCGTCGCGTGCGGAGATGATGCGTTCGAGGTGCGCGAGGTCGAGTTCGGGGCCGCGGGCGATCTTGTTCATCCCGGCGACCAGTTCCGGGAGGTTGTCGGCGACCACGAAGTCGACGCCGTTGCGCACGAAGGCGTCGACCGGTCCCGCGGCGCCCTTCGCCAGCCGGCTCTTCGCGGCCAGCTTGACGTCCTTCGCGGTGATGTCGGGGTTCTGCTCCGAACCCGACAGCATGAACTCCTTCTCCACGATCGTCTGGGTGAGGACGAACCACGAGTAGTCGTGACCGGCCGCCAGGATCGCCTTCATCGTCGAGATGGTGTCGAAGCCGGGGAAGTTCGGCGGTGCGAGGCGGTTGCCGTTGGCGTCGAGCCACAGCGAGGACGGGCCGGGGATGATGCGGATCGCGTGGTCGGGCCAGATCGGGTCCCAGTTGTGGATGCCCTCGGTGTAATGCCACATCCGGTCCCGGTTGACGATGTTCGCGCCGGCGGTCTCGCTGATCTCCAGCATCCGGCCGTCGACGTGCGCCGGGACACCCGAGATCATCGTCTCCGGCGCGGGACCGAGACGGTCGACGGGCCAGTTCTTGCGGATCAGGTCGTGATTGTGGCCGATGCCGCCCGAGGTGACGATGACCGACCCGGCACGGATCTCGAAGTCGCCCACCACATCCCGGTTCGACGCCTGGCCGCGTTCGGCGTCGGTCGGGGCGAGCGTGACACCCCGTACGCCGACGGCGGCGCCGTCGTCGACGATGAGCTCGTCGACGCGATGCCGGAACCGGAACTCGACGAGCCCGCGCTTCTCCGCCTCCAGGACCGGCTCGGCGAAGACCCGCACGACCTCGGGTCCGGTTCCCCAGGTGAGGTGGAAGCGGGGCACCGAGTTGCCGTGGCCGTCGGCGAACCCGCCGCCGCGTTCGGCCCACCCGACGATCGGGGTGATGCGCAACCCGAGGTCGTGAAGGTACTGCCGTTTCTCGGTGGCCGCGAAGTCCACGTAGGCGCGGGCCCACTGGCGCGGCCAGTAGTCCTCGTCGTCACGATCGAAACCGGCCGACCCCATCCAGTCCTGCAGGGCGAGATCCGCGGAGTCTTTGATGCCCAGCCGACGCTGCTCCGGCGTGTCCACCATGAACAACCCGCCCAGCGACCAGAATGCCTGCGCGCCAAGGTTGTTGCGATTCTCCTGGTCGACCACGACGACGCGGCGTCCGGCCTTGGTGAGTTCGTATGTCGCCACGAGACCCGCCAGTCCCGCGCCGACGACCACCGCGTCGGCCCCGTGCTCCGCCACCGCATCTCCTCACACCGCCAAAATGACCGGGCCGGTCCCGGGACATGTGCATTCGCAGACGAGATTAGCCCCGTACTACAGCGCGATGTCGGCGTACCGGTGGAACCACGGCGCGGCGGCTTCGAGGCCCGCGGCGAGGGCGAGGAGATCGCCGTCGGCGCCGAGTCGGCCGACGAACTGCACGCCGAGCGGGAGGCCGGCATCGGTCCAGTGCAGCGGCACGCTCATCGCCGGCCGGCCCGTGAGGTTGGCGAGCTGCGTGTACGGCACCCAGCCGAGGCTCTCGTAGATGAGCTTGTCGACGATCCCCAAGCGGGAGATCGCACGCCCGGACCGCGCGCGGGAGGCGAGCCGCGACGCCCGCTGCAGCACCGGCGGCGTGGTCATCGACCCGACCCGCGGCGGCGGTACCGCGAGGGTGGGCGTCAGCAGCAGATCGTGGGTCTGATGGAAGCGGTCGAGGGCCAGGACGTGGTCGTTGATGTGGTCGAGCGCGGTGAACAACGGGACGACGCCGGCGGCCCGGCCCAGTTCCGCCAGCGTCAGGGTGTCGGCCTCGAAGTGGGAGTCGGGAGCACCGGTGAGGCGTCGGACCTCGTCGACCTGGGCGGCGCACTTGGCGAACCAGATGTCGAGGAAGTCGCGGGCGAGGGCGGCGTCGTCATGCGGCGGATCGACCTCCTCGACCTGGTGGCCGAGTTCGGTCAGGATCGACGCCGCGTGCTCGACCGCAGCGACGGCCTCCGGGTGCGGATTCGCGTTGATCGCCGAGATCGTGGTGTACCCGATCCGAAGCAACCGGGGCGGGGTCGCGATCCGGGCACTGTAGGTCTCGGTGTGCAGCGGCGCCGGGTAGGTCGACGACGGCGTCGGTCCGATCAGTGCGTCGTACAGTGCGGCAGCATCACGGACGGTCCGGGTCACCACACCTTCGACGCCCATCCCGAACAGCGGTTCACCGGTCTGCGGACCGAACGGCATCAGGCCACGCGAGCTCTTGAGCCCGAACAACCCGGTACACGCGGCCGGGATGCGGATGGAACCGCCGCCATCGCTCGCCCCGGCCGCCGGCACGATCCCGGCGGCCACCGCGGCCGCACTGCCGCCCGACGATCCGCCGGGGGTCACGTCGAGGTCCCACGGATTGCGTGCGGGACCCCACAGGGTGGGTTCGGTGATGGCCTTCGCGCCGAACTCGGGGGTGTTCGTCTTGCCGAAGACGACCAGGCCGGCGTCGAGGAACCGGCGCACGCCGAAGGAGTGTTCGCGGGCGATGTGGGTGGCGAGTGCGCGCGAGCCGCGGGTCGTCGGATACCCGCGGTAGTCCTGCGCGAGGTCCTTGATGAGGAACGGGACGCCGGCGAAAGGCCCGGTGAGGTCACTGCGGACGCGGGCGTCGGCTTCGGCGTCCATGCGGATCACGATGGCGTTGAGCGACGGATTGACAGCGTCTGCACGGGCTCGTGCGAGGTCGAGGAGTTCGGCGGCGGTCACCTCGCCGGAGGCCACGAGACCGGCCAGGGTGGTCGCGTCCGCGGACAGATACTCGCCCATGTGCACGTCCCGACCCTAGTTGTTCGGGGAGCGGGCCGAGCGGACTTGGCGCCGATGGCCCGGCCTGTCCGGCGTCCGGCCCGTCACCGGAGAACCGGACGTCACCGTTGCCCGCGCAAACCGGTAACGGGCCGATCGCGGATGTGTGGCCCGAACAGATGAACAATTCGCCACATGCGCCGCCTATGTACGAAATGAGCTGTTCAGCGGCGACCGCTGTGACGTGCACCACCGAAAGATGTCATCACAGGACTCGCTCTCGCCTTTGCCGACGCGTTATCGTGCCGTTACACTTCAGCACGACGGGTACCGCTGCCCGGGGGGACCAATACAATCCCCCTACGTACGACTCCGTATGCAAGCCCGCAGCAGTACCCGGTAGGCAAGACCCGCAAGCGGCCGGCTCCGGCCGTGGTGATCCAAAGGAAAACTGACGAATGCTGACACGCGCCCGTAAGCGCCTCGTCGCCGGACTCGTGGCTCTCGTGGCCGTGTCGGGTGCGACGCTGGTCGCAGCTCCGCCGGAGGCCTCCGCGGCCAACGGTTGCAATGTCGAGTACGTCCGCTCGAACGCCATGAACCGGACCGTGCCCGTGTGCATCGTCTCGGCCGGCGGCGGCGGACCCAAGCCGACGCTCTACCTGCTCGACGGACTCCGTGCCCCGAACAACAACAGCGGCTGGCTGATCAACACCGACGTCGCCCGCTACATGGCCGGCAAGGGCACCAACGTCGCCATCCCGTTCGGTGGCGCAGGCAGCTTCTACACCGACTGGCAGACCCCCGATCCCAAGCTGGGTGTCAACAAGTGGGAGACGTTCCTGACCCGCGAACTGCCGCGGTACATGGCTGCGCGTCACGGCAGCGACAGCCGTCGCAACGGCATCGCCGGACTCTCGATGTCGGGCACCTCGGCGCTGAACCTCGCATCGCGCCACCCGAACTTCTACAAGGCGGTCGCGTCCTACAGCGGCTACCCGACGGTCACCATGCCGGGCTTCACCCAGGGCATCATGGCCTCGGTCGCGGAGGTCGGCGGCAACCCGTTCAACATGTGGGGCTTCTACCCCGCGGGCACCTGGTTCCAGAACGACCCGTTCCTGAGCGCGGGCAACCTGGCGGGCAAGAACGTCTACGTCTCGTCCGGTAGCGGTGTCGGCAGCAAGTACGACTCGTCGGTCAACCCGGCCAGCGCCAACTTCGACCCCGTCAAATTCGCGCAGATGATCCCGCTCGAGGTCGCCGCGTCGACCTCCAGCCAGCTCTACATCGGCCGCCTCGCGCTCGTCCCGGGCGTCAAGCTCACCACCCGGATCACCCCGGACGGTGCGCACTGGTGGGACTACTGGCAGAGCACCTTCAAGGAGTCGTGGGCCAAGACCTTCCGCCCCGCCTTCTTCTGAGTCAGACCCTCTGACAAGGGCCGGTGACCTTCGGGTCACCGGCCCTTGTCGTGTCTGCTGGCCGACCAACTCGGACCCGCGCAACCCCTGCTGGCCGAGCAGCTCGTGCACGCGTAGCGTGCCCGCGCGTCCGTCGAGGTCACTAGGGTAGGACTGGTTGCGGAGGGGCTTCGACTCGGCGCCTCGCTGCGCTCGGTGCCGGCTCAACCCGCGGGGGTGGGCTCGCACCTCTGCTGGCCGAGCAGCTCGTGCACGCGTAGCGTGCCCGCGCAACCCCTGCTGGCCGAGCAGCTCGTGCACGCGAAGCGTGCCCGCGCGTCCGTCGAGGTCACTTGGGTAGGCCGGGCTACGGAGGGGTGTGTCACCGCCCCTTAACCACAAACACAACACCGCGGGCGCATCCGGTGGTACCGGATGCGCCCGCGGTGGTCGTTGCGTCGCTGCTTATTCGGGCGGCGGCTGCTTGCGGAAGGTGCGCGTGGCCGAGTCGTCGGGCGGCGGCGTGTCACCGACCTTGGGGATCTGCTCGGTCGGCCGCTCCCACGGGTTGGCGCTCGCAGGTGCTGCGCCGGCCGGCGGTGCGTCGCGCTTGATCAGCGTGGTGTCGCGCTCGTCGGCGGGCGGTGTCGTCGGCGGCGGGGTGTCATCGACCCGGTTGTCGTCGCGGCGTCCGCGGAAGAGCAGCAGCGCGGCGGCGATCAGCAGGATCACCCCGACGATGCCGAGGATGATCGGCACCCAGAAGCCGCCGACCTTCAGCTGGTCGACGTAGCCGCTGGCCTTGCTCGCCTGGTTGGAGACGGTGTCGTCGGTCCACTTGAAGGTGCCCTTCAGGGCGTCCATCCGGAACTCGCGCACCGCTTCCGGGGTGGCGTCGCTCTGGTCGGGCGACTTGAAGTACTGGTGCTGGTCCTCACGACCGTCGACGATGGTCCCGGTCTCCGGCTCGACCCACACGTGGCGGGTCGCGGCGGCGTACCGGTGCATCGTGATCGGGTCGTTCGCCCGCACTCCGCGCCCGGTGATGCCCCACCAGCGGGCAGGCATCGTCAGCATCGTGCCCAGAGCTGCTTCACCCTGCGCGTTGGGGAGGTTGGAGAGATCGGTCTCCGGGACATCACACACGAAGTGATACGTGTTGATCCCGTCGATGGTCTCCTCGCCCTCGAACTTCGCCGCGCAGTCCTGGCGGGTGTTGAGGTCGTAGTACGGGTAGTCGCGCTGCTGCACGTCGAAACCGAACTTGTACTGGTATCCGGTGCGGTTGTCGATGGCGACCGACACGTCGTTGACGTTGCCGCCCTCGGGGACCGCCTCGAGCTGCAGCGAGCTGACCGCCCCGTTGGGTGCCGAGGTCTTGCGGTTCACCGACACGCGGTCGATGGTCGCGGTCAGCAGACCGTCCTCACAGGTGCGGGTCTCGCCCGCAGCCGCGAAGCTGGGTTCGGTCTCGGTTCCCTCGGCGTCGCGCAGGCGGTCGATGCGCACGGTCTGCGCCGACTGCAGGCTCGCCTGGCGGCTGTCCGACGGTTCGATGATGATCGAGCGTCGCTGCTGGGTGAGATGCGCCTCGAGAGTGCGGGCACGATCCTCGGACACCGAGCAACGGTCGAAGATCACCGCCGGGAAGCGCTCTCCGGTCGAACCGTCCGCCGCCACCGTGGTCGCGTCAGAGGTGATGTCCAGATCGAGCGGAACCACCTTCAACTGCGGCACGAGGTAGAGCGGTATGGCGATGGCCGCCGCGATACACGCAGCGCCGAAGAAGGCCAGCACTGCCGGCACAAAACGTCTCATGTATGACTCCTGGAATCAGCTGATCGCTCCCACCCTAACTGTCGCGTGTGCCACAGTTGGCCACAGTCGGTCCGACATGCCGGGATCCGCGGCGGGGAGTCAGCCCGGGGCGGCTCGACGATCGCGTTCGGCCTCCTTCAGGATGCCGGCCATGTATCCGTAGATCTCCTTGTCGGACATGGCCTTCCACCGCGGCGCCAGCAGCTTCGTGTACTTCTCGACGTACAGCAACTGCTTACCCACGAGGACGAGTTCACGCGGGAGCCGTGCGTCGTGGGCCTTGGCGACGGCGGCGAGTTGCCGCCCGAGGTCGGTGTATGACATCGAACCGAGGTCGGTGGTCGACAACGGAGTCGTCACCTTCTTGATGTCCTCCGCGCCCTGCGACGTCGAACCCGGCTTGTGGACGGCGCCGAGGAGGAAGATCGCCCGGCCGGCGGACTCGTAGTCCCCGCGGACCACGAGGTCGACGACGAGCTGGCGGAGTATGCGCCGGGTGCGCGGGGTGAAACGCCCGACGATGCCGAAATCGAGGAGGACCAGCTTGCCCGCGTCGTCGACGAGGACGTTCCCGGCGTGCAGGTCCCCATGGAACAACCCGCCGTGGAATGCCGAGTCCAGCAGGGACAGCAGGAGGTTGCGGCACAGCGCGACTCCGTCGTGGCCTGCGGCGCGTACGGCCGCGACGTCGTCGATGCGGATGGCGTTGATTCGTTCCATGGTCAGCACGCGCTGCGTCGTGAAGTCGTCGTAGACGTGCGGCACGCGGACTCGGTCGCCGTACGGGCCCGGCTGCAGGCAGGCGAACCACTCGCGCATGGTGTCGGCCTCGATGCGGAAGTCCAGTTCGGCGTCGAGGCCGGCCGCGAAGTCCTCGACCACGTGCCGCGCGCTGAGCATCCGCCCGTACTCGGAGATCTCGACGAGGCCGGCGAGGCGTTCGAGGATCGCGACGTCGGGCGCCAGGCGGTCGGCGATGCCCGGACGCTGGATCTTGACGACCACCTCCTCGCCGCCCTGCAGGGTCGCGGTGTGCACCTGGGCGATCGACGCGGACGCGATGGGCACCGGATCGAACGTGGCGAAGACTTCCTCGGGTGCCCGGCCCAGTTCGGCGATGAACTGTGCACGCATGAGCGCGGGGTCGGCGGGTTTCACGCGGTCCAGGAGCGATTCGAACTCGGTGGACATCGATTCGGAGAAAACGCCGGGACTCGAGGCGATGAGCTGGCCGAGCTTCACGTAGGTCGGACCCAGGTGTTCGAACGTGGTCCGGATCTCGTGCGCGACGCGGGCGGCGCCGGGTGGGCGACCCCGTAAAGCGTCGCCTGCCGTGTGGAGGACGAAGCGTCCGACGCCCGCAGCCGCGTGAGCGGTGGTCGTCCCGAATCGCGTGAGCTCGGCGATCGGGGACACCGGGTGCAACTGCGTGCGCTGACCGTCGTCGACTGAGCTGTTGATCGTCACCGTCGGTCATTGTAACGATCATCGGCGGCGGATCCAGTGCCCGCGACGCCGCGACGTGCCGTTATGGCAACGAGGGCCCGCGCGGGGCACACTGGCGGCGTCGGACACATGCATCAGCCCGCATCTGTTCGTGTGTCGTCGGTGCGTCGCGCACCACCCCACCTGCCACCCATCGAATGTGTACCGAGGAGTCTGCATGCCCACCACGGTCAACGCCTACATCGCGCCGGCAGCCGATCGCCCGCTCGAACCGACCACCATCGAGCGGCGTGATCTCGGTCCGAACGACGTGTCGATCGACATCGCGTTCGCCGGGATCTGTCATTCCGACATCCACACGGCGCGCGACGAGTGGGGCGGGACGAGGTTCCCGGTGGTCCCCGGCCACGAGATCGCCGGGACGGTCGCGGCCGTCGGCGAGTCCGTCACCCGGTATGCCGTGGGTGACCGGGTCGGCGTGGGTTGTTTCGTCGACTCGTGCCGTGAGTGCGAACCGTGCCGCCTCGGCGAGGAGCAGTACTGCGAGCGAGGCAACGTGGGGACCTACAACGCCGTCGGACGCGACGGGTCGCCGACGCACGGCGGCTACAGCACCTCGATCGTCGTCGACGAGAACTACGTCCTCCGGATTCCGGACGGCATCGCACTCGACGAGGCCGCACCGTTGTTGTGTGCGGGCATCACCCTCTACTCACCGCTGCGGCACTGGGGCGCGGGACCCGGCAAGAAGGTCGCGATCGTCGGACTCGGCGGGCTCGGCCACGTCGGCGTGAAGATCGCGCACGCACTGGGTGCGGAGGTGACCGTGCTGTCCCAGTCGCTGAAGAAGATGGAGGACGGTCTGCGGCTCGGAGCCGACCACTATCACGCGACGAGCGACCCGCAGACCTTCCGGGAACTGCGGAACACCTTCGACCTCATACTGAACACGGTGTCGGCGAATCTTCCGATCGGCAAGTACCTGGGCATGCTCGCCCTCGACGGCACACTCGTGGAACTCGGTCTCCCCGAACATCCGATCGAGGTCCCGGCGGGCGCGCTGATCGGCAAGCGGCGCAGTTTCGCGGGTTCGATGATCGGCGGCATCGCGCAGACCCAGGAGATGCTGGACTTCTGCGCCGAGCACGGCATCGGCGCCGAGATCGAGGTGGTCTCCGCCGACCGGATCAACGAGGCCTACGACCGCGTCGTGGCGTCGGATGTGCGCTACCGCTTCGTGATCGACACCTCGACGCTGTAGGGCTGCGTCGTCATGTTTGCGGCCTGAATGCGGTGGGCACCCGTCGAGGGAGTCGACGTGCCCCGACGACAGGCAAGGAGGCCGCGCATGAATTCGACCCGATTCCGCGAGCTGGCAACTGCAACCGGTCCGTTCGCCACCATCTACATCGACGACTCGCACAACACCGAGGACGCCGCCCACACGATGGAACTCCGGTGGCGAGCCCTGCGGGAGGAACTCGAGTCGGCGGGGGCCGACGCGGCGGTGGTGGAGTCGATCGGCAATGCCCTGCTCGACGGGGCGCCGGCCGTCGGGCCCAGTGGCCGTGCGGTGATCGCCGGTCCCGACGGTGTCCTCCTCGACCAACACCTCATCCGACCACCGGTCACATCCGTGGCACGGTATTCGCCGGTGCCGTACCTGGTTCCGCTGGTCGAACACGGCACGAGCGCCCCGCGACATGTGATCGCCGCGGTCGATCACGCCGGCGCCGACATCGAGCTCTTCGAAGCCGGCGGATCCTCGTTGATGCGCGAAAGCGTTGAGGGAGAGGGCTATCCGATCCACCACGCCGCCGGTGCGGAATCGCCCGGGTATGGGGACCCGCAGCAGCGCAGCGACGAGCAGAACCGCAAGAACATTCGTCAGATCGCCGACCGGCTGACCGCGATCGTCGACTCGGACAACCCCGAGCTCGTGTTCGCGATCGGTGAGCTCTCGTCGATGTCGGATCTGCGTTCGGCGGCTCCCGAGCGGCTCGCCGAGCGACTGGTCGATCTCCAACTCGGCGCCCGGGACAGCGGCATCGCTGACGACGACGTCCGCAAGGCGGTGACCACCGAACTCGAACTGCGCCAGAATCGAACGATGGCCGACGCGGCGGAGAGTCTGCAGGCAGGACTCGGGCATCGCCCGGCCCTCGCGGTCGAAGGACTGACGGCCGTGTGCGGGGCGTTGCGTAACGGCGAGGTCGAGACGCTGATCATCGGCGACCTCGGCGATGCGACGGTCTTCGACGGCGGAGACGCCGCGGGGGGCCTCGACACGATCGCGCCGACGGCGGAGAACCTCTCTGAGCTGGGCCTGGCCCCGGAACGTACGCTGCGTGCCGACGAGGCCCTGCCGGTGGCGGCGGTTCTCACCGGCGCCGATCTGGTCCGGATCGACGAGCGCGTTGCCCCGCGCGACGGGATCGGAGCGGTCCTTCGCTATGCGCCGAGGACGTCCGCCGACGACTGAGACGGGGTGAGTGCTGGTGGCCACACGGGAGGGCGGTCTCCGGCGAGGCCGTGAGCTGTTGCGCGACAACGGTTTGTTCCTCGTGTGTTTCGGTCTGTTTCTCGTGTTCCTGCTCGGCATGATTGTCTCGGGGTGGCACGTCTACAACGCGGAGCAGGCCTCGCACGGCTCGCCACCGATCTCGGTGCTGCGATACCTGACGACGGGCGAGTTCGTCGAAGCGACCTTCGAGAACTGGGAATCGGAATTCCTGCAGATGGGGATGTACGTGGTGCTGACCGCGTTCCTCTATCAGAAGGGTTCGTCGGAATCGAAGCCCGTCGACGGTCCTGCCCCGCAGGACGCGGACCCGCGTGCCGCCGACGACATGCGCGCAGCACCGTGGCCGGTGCGACGCGGCGGGCCGGTGCTGTTCGTTTACCAGAACTCGCTCACCATCGCGTTTTTCGCACTTTTCTTCGCCTCGTTCGCGCTGCACGCCGTGGGCGGTGCGCGCGCCTACAGCGACGAGCAACAACAGCACGGCGAGAGCGCGGTCTCGGTGTGGCAGTACCTGGCCACCTCGCAGTTCTGGTTCGAGTCGATGCAGAACTGGCAGAGCGAGTTCATCGCCGTTGCCGCCATCG
>ERZ501064.181-NODE-181-length-16999-cov-10.119983_pt1 | contig 16999 bp, 17 predicted proteins | sample MGYA00510851_ERZ501064 | MGnify/ENA primary metagenome ERZ501064 (study PRJEB25958, sample SAMN03398529) | human skin metagenome | study: EMG produced TPA metagenomics assembly of the Human Skin Microbiome Metagenome (human skin metagenome) data set. | reverse complement strand
GGAGAACGTGTGCGATACTTTCACTGAAAGTGCCTTCTGAGCTGGAATGTTTTGTGTCTCAACACCACCAATCATTCCAGCTCAGAGGGCATTTTCACGTTACCGACACCCCGCACCCATCCACGGATCCAGGCTCAGGGAGCAGGGATTATGGTGTTCTTTAGGGCTAAACAGCAGAGGAAACATCGAATGGTGATCGTCGCCAACATGTTTCGCGAGTTCGCCGAGATGATGCCGACGACAGCCGCCTCCTAAACGGCCGGATCCGGGAGTTCACCTATCGCTCCACACCGCACTTCTGACCCCGGCGATCACCGACACCGACTACCAACCAAGCACTTGCTAGGTTAGTCTCGGGGGCATGAGTGACGCCGTCATCCCACCTCCGCTCGGACCCGACGATCTGGGCCCGGACACCTCACCGGTCGCCTACGAGACCGGCGGCCCCGACGGCGCGGTGGCCTATGTGACGCTGAACCGCCCGGAGTACCGCAACGCGCAGAACTCGGTGATGACCTATTCGCTCGACGCCGCGTTCCGCAAGGCCGTCGACGACGCTTCGGTGAAGGTGATCGTGCTGCGGGCGAACGGCAAGCACTTCTCGGCCGGACACGACATCGGCACCCCCGAACGCGACTTCGACACCTACTACGAGAACGCGGCCGTCCTGCACTGGGACCACACCGACAAGACCGGTGCCGACCAGCGTCTCGCCCGCGAGATGGAGGTGTACATGGGGATGTGCCGCCGCTGGCGCGACATCCCCAAACCCCTCATCGCCCAGGTCCATGGCGCGTGCATCGCCGGCGGTCTCATGCTCGCCTGGATCTGCGACTTCATCGTCGCCTCCGACGACGCGTTCTTCTCGGACCCGGTCGCCCGCATGGGCATCCCCGGCGTCGAGTACTTCGCCCACGCCTTCGTGCTCGGCCCGCGCCGGGCGAAGGAGATCCTGTTCACCGGTGAACGTTTCACCGCGACGCAGGCGGCCGACTGGGGCATGGTCAACCACGTCGTCCCCCGGGACGCCCTCGAGACCAAGGTGAACGAGATCGCCGAGAAGGCCGTCGCCATGCCGATGCAGGGGCTCTTCCTGAGCAAGAAGGCCGTCAACATCTGCGAAGACCAGATGGGACTGCGCAACTCGATGGACTCGGTGTTCGGCTGGCACCACTTCGCGCACGCGGCGAACTCCGAGGCGGGTGGCGACTCGCTCGGCGGGATGGACGCGAAGTCGATGAAGGCGTCGGCCTCGACCGGCACCGCCGCGGGATCGGGGAGCTGACATGGACCTGCTGTTCGACGACGCCGCCGACGACTTCCGCGCCGAGGTCCGCACCTGGCTGGCCGATCATGTTCCGCGCGAACCGCTTCCGTCGATGGACACCGCCGAGGGATTCGAGGCGCACCGCGAGTGGGAGCGGACGATGGCCGCCGACCGGATGTCGGTCGTCAGCTGGCCGGAGGAATACGGCGGCCGCGATGCCCCGCTGCTGCACTGGGTCATCTTCGAGGAGGAGTACTACCGTTCGGGTGCTCCCGGACGCGTGAGCCAGAACGGCATCTTCCTGCTCGCACCCACCCTGTTCGAGCACGCGAGTCCTGCTCAGCTGGAACGCATCCTGCCGCGGATGGCCAACGCCGACGACATCTGGGGTCAGGCGTGGAGCGAACCCGAGGCCGGCAGCGACCTCGCCTCGCTGCGGTCGACCGCCGTTCGCACCGACGGCGGCTGGCTGCTCAACGGTCAGAAGACCTGGAGTTCGCGGTCGAGTTTCGCCGACCGCGCCTTCGGCCTCTTCCGCACCGACAAACAGGCACAGCGCCACAAGGGTCTCACCTACTTCATGTTCGACCTGCGCAGCGAGGGCGTGACCGTCCGGCCGATCGCACAGCTCGACGGCGAGGCCGGGTTCGCAGAGCTGTTCTTGGAGAACGTCTTCGTCCCCGACGATCCGTCGAATCCGGGCGAGTCGGGTGTCATCGGCGAGGTGGACAACGGGTGGCGGGTCGCGATGAGCACCGCCGCCAACGAACGCGGGCTGTCGCTGCGCGCACCCGGCCGGTTCCTGGCCACCACCGACCGCCTCGTCGAACTGTGGCGGTCGAACCGGGACGACGTCCCGTCGACGGCGAACACCGATGCGCGCGTGGCGGATGCGTGGATCGGGTCACGAGCCTACGAGCTGTCCACGTATCAGACGGTAAGTCGTCTCGCGGCCGGTGGTTCGCTCGGCATGGAGTCGTCGATCAACAAGGTGTTCTGGTCGCAGTGGGACATCGCCGCTCACGAGACCGCCCTCGACCTGCAGGGCCCGGCCGCCGAGCTCGACGACCGGTGGACCGACGGCTACCTCTTCTCGTTGTCCGGGCCGATCTACGCGGGTACCAACGAGATCCAGCGCAATGTCATCGCCGAGCGCCTGCTCGGCCTTCCCCGTGGAGATCGGTGATCATCATGGACTTCCGACTCTCCGACATCCACACCGACCTCGCCTCGACGGTGGACGCCATGCTGGGCAAGGCCGACATGCCGACCGCCACGCGCGCCTGGGCGGCCGGTGACCGCGCGGCCGTCGCCAAGGTCTACTCACAGCTGGCCGACGCGGGCATCAGCGGACTCCTGATCGACGAGTCACACGGCGGCAGCAGCGCCGGGGCCGTCGAGATGGTCGTCGCCGTCGAGCAACTCGGACGCCACTGTGCCCCGGGCCCGATCGTCGAGAGCGTCGCCGTGCTGCCGATCCTGCTGCACGACGCCGACGTGTCGGGCCCGCTCAGCGACCTCGCCGAGGGGCGGCTGGCGACCTGCGCGATCGGACCGCTCCAGCCGTTGGCCGCCGACACCGCCTCCGCCGATGTCTACCTCGTCGAGGACGGAGTGCTCTCGCGGGCCACCGTGCAGAGCACCGAGCCCTCGGTCGACAGCACCCGGACGTTGTCGCGGGTCACCGCCGGCGACGTCCTGGCCACCGGGGTCGATGCGTCCGACGCCGCGGACGCAGGTGCACTGGCCACGGCCGCGCAGCTGCTCGGCCTGGGTCAGGCGATGCTGTCCATCGCCTCGGAATACGCGCAGTCGCGCAAGCAGTTCGGCCGACCGATCGGGTCGTTCCAGGCCGTCAAACATCATCTCGCCGACGTGGCGATCGCCATCGAGATGGCCCGCCCCCTCGTTCACGCGGCCGCCCTCGGCGTCGACGGCCAGGTGCCGGAGGGCACCGACGTCTCGCGCGACATCTCGGCGGCGAAGGTCTCGGCCGCCGAGGCCGCCGACCTGTCGGCCCGCCGCTCGCTGCAGGTGATGGGGGCGATCGGGTACACCGCCGAGCACGACATCTCGCTGTACATCACCAAGACCCGGGCGCTGCTCAACGCCTGGGGCTCCCCTGCCGTACACCGCCAACGCATCCTGGAGACGCTGTGACCGTCAGTACCGGCATCGAAAGCCCGGCCATCGGCGCGGAGGAACGGGAGGCACTCGTCGAGGCGGTGCGGGATCTCCTGCGTCGCCGGGGCGATTCGACGACGGTCCGCACGGCCATGTCCGCCACGGGGCGCATCGACTCGAACCTGTGGCAGACGCTGTGCACCGAGATCGGCGTCGCCGCGCTGGCTGTCCCCGAGCGATTCGGCGGTGCCGGGGCGTCATGGATGGAGTCGGCCGCGGTGCTCGAAGAACTGGGCGCCGCACTGAGTCCCGTCCCCGCGCTCGGCTCCGCACTCGCCACCGGCACGATCCTGCTCGCGGGTGACGACGACGCGTCGTCGCGACTTCTGCCCGCCCTGGCCGCAGGCGAGCGGACCGCGGCGGTGTGCTGGGCCGGTGAACGCGGCTGGCAGACCCCCGGTGTGCGTGCCGACGCCGGACTCCTCACCGGGACAGCCCACTTCGTCGTCGACGGCGAGTCGGCCGACGTGCTCCTCGTGCTCGCGGCCGGCCCCGGGACACACCTGACCCTGCACGAGGTGGCCGCCGATGCGGACGGCGTCTCGGTGTCGCCGATGCCCGTCCTCGACCCGACCCGGGCGCTGTCCTCGGTGCGCTTCGACGAGGTGGCGTCCGCGGCGATCCCCGCGCCGGACGATCTCGCGTCCCGGCTCCGTGCGCTCGCCTGGGCCCTGCTGTCCGCCGAGCAGGTCGGGGGCGCGCAGCGAGCGCTCGACCTCACGGTCGATTACACCAAGTCCCGCAAGCAGTTCGGGCGCACCATCGGCTCGTTCCAGGCCCTCAAGCATCGGATGGCCGACATGTACGTGCTGGTCGAGACGGCGCGGTCGATCTCCCGCGCCGCCGTGGCCGCCCTCGCCGCCGACGACCCGGATGCCGCCGATCTGGCGCTGGCCGCCCACGTGTACTGCTCCGATGCCTATCGTCGTGTCGCGGGCGAGGCCATCCAGCTGCACGGCGGCATCGGCATCACCTGGGAGCACGACATCCAGCTCTATTTCAAACGCGCACAGGCCACGTCGCAGATGTTCGGTGCCCCGCACACCGCGGTGACCGAAGCGGCCCGCGCACTGCGCTGACCCGACCTCAGTGCCGCCGCGGCCGCCACCGGGCGAGCAGCCGCTCGACCGGATCGGTCAGCAGCAGTAGGAACAGCGGCAGATTTCCGCTGCGCGGGAACACGATCGCGACGCCCAGTGCGACCGCGAGGATGATGAACGTGGCGACTCCGCTCGACGAGGCAACCCATCGGTCGGTGGCGTCGTCGTCGGCGAGCAGTTCCCGGTGCCGACGGCCCCATTCGGCGATCCCGATGAGCGAGCCGACCGAGACGGCCAGCACACCGATGTAGAGGATGTTGGCCTGTTCGATGTGGGCGCCGTCGATGAGGGCCGTCGCGAAGGGCAGCGCCACGATCGTGAGCAACCAGATGAAGTGGAGGTTGATCAGCGTGCGGTCGTAGGCGCGGAAGTACTCCATCGTCTGATGGTGCTGGCGCCACAGGATCCAGATGACGCCGAAACTGATGATGAAGCTGACCAGTTCGATCGAGTTGTCGGACACCACGTCCGCGACCGACGAATCCTCGCGCAGGTCGTTGGCGATGTCGACGAGCGGGAGCACCAGCAGGGTCAGCGCGATCGCGACCACCGCGTCGGCGAATGCGATGAGCCGGCTCAGTCCCTCTGCCGACTGTCGGTTCTCCGGTTCTGCCATGCGAAGCACTGTAGAACGACCGACGGGCGGCCTGTGGGTCAGACGGCGAAGGCCGCCTCGACCGTTGCCTCGTCGAGTCCGTAATCGGCGAGCTGGTACCGGTGCTGCGGTTTGCGCGCACCCGACCGGCTCTCCTCGTCGAGCGCGGTCACCGCCGCACGCGCGTCCTCCGACATCGGGGTGTCCAGCGCCGCGTACACCCGCTCGACGGTGCCCATCGGGTCGTTGCGCAGATCGGTGAAGTCGATGTCGAGGAACTGGGCCGGGTCGTACCGCTTCCGTGCGGTGGAGAACTCACGGAGTCCGCGCGACCACAGCTCGAGCTGGTCCTGGCCCACTTGCTCGCCGGTGAACGTCGTCGACCATCCCGGGGTGGCGTGTTCGGCCAAGCTGCACATCGACGCGATGAGAGTGCTGGGCGGCCGGTGCGTCTGGATCACCAGGGCATCCGGGTACGCCGCCATGAGCGCGTCGAGCGCGAACAGATGGCTGGGGTTCTTGAGCACCCACCGCTTGCCGGGATCGTTGAGCCCGATCAGCTGCAGGTTCTTGCGGTGTCGGAGATACGCCGGCGTCCAGTCCTGTTGGGCGAGCCACCTCGAGTAGGTCGGGATGTGCGCGAGGGATTCGTACGAGATCGACATGACGCTCTGGCGGAGCAGCTGCCAGCACTCCTCGACCTCGCCGGCGTCCATGTAGTGCAACCCCATGAACTCGGGATTCTCGACGTGATGTTGCTCGAACCCGGCCTGGATCTGCTGGTAGACGGGGTTGTCGGACCAGGTGTCGCGCGGCGGCCGGGGCTGCGGGAACTCGGCGAGCCACATCTCGACGCCCTGGTGCGCCGGATCGGCGGCCAGGAGTCGGTGCAGCGCAGTCGTTCCCGTGCGCGGCAGGCCGGTCACGAAGATCGGCCGCGTCACCTCGACGTCGGCGTACCCCGGGTTCGCCTTCCACGACGCCTCGCTGAGCAACCGGGCGACCAACGCACCCTTGAGGAAGAAGCGGAACATCTTGCTGCCGATCTCGGTCAGCCCCGCCTCGGAGCGGTAGGAGTCGAGCAGGATGCCCAGCGGCTCCAGGTACTCGGTGTCCCCGAAGTCGTCGAGGCCGGTGGCGCGAGTGGCCGAGGAATGCAGGTCCTCGATCGTGCCGACGTCGGTGCGTGCCGCACTAGTCATGGTATTCACCGCAATTCACGTCCAGGGTGTGCCCGGTGATGGCGCGCGCCATCGGCGAGGCGAGGAACACGACGGCGTCGGCGATCTCGTCCGGCTCCGGCAATCGCTTGAGGTCGGACTTCGACGCCGTCTGCTCGTAGACGTCGTCGGGTGAGATCCCGTATTTCTTGGCGACCTCGCCGAAGTACCACTTCAGCTGGTCGTCCCAGATGTAACCCGGTGCGACCGAGTTGATGCGAATCCCCTTGTCGCCGAGTTCGGAGGCCAGCGACTGCGACATCGCCAGCAGCGCCGACTTCGCGATCTTGTAACTGCCGTAACGGGGTTCGGAGTGCCGGATGACCATCGAGTTGATGTTCACGATCGAGCCGTCGGACTCGCCCAGCGCGTCGGTGAACGCGCGGATGACCCGCAACGTGCCCAGCACGGTGACGTCGATGCTGCTCGCGATCTGATCGAAGTCGGTGCGGGACAACGGTTTCATCGACGGGAGGGCGAAGGCGTTGTTGACCAGTACATCGGCCCGGCCGAACTCGGCGACGGTGGTGGCCACCAGGTTCTCGACGGCGGCGTCGTCGGTGATGTCGGCCGGGACGACGAGGCTGGTCCCGCCGGCGGCGTCGATCTCGGCGGCGACCTCCTTCAGCCTTGATTCCGTACGGGCGGCGAGGACGACCCGTGCGCCCTCCGCGGCCGCACGCAGGCAGATCGACCGCCCGAGTCCCGGACCGACACCCGAGACCACGACGACCTTGTCGGCGAGCAGCCCCCCCTGTGCGCTCATCCCAGCATCCTCTCGGCGAACCCGCGCTGACGTGCCGCGATCCGCTCCGCCCAGCCGTCGGCGTCGATCCTGTTGTGCTCGAGGTGCGGCAGATGGCCGGCGACTTCGTCGAAAGCGACGACCTGTGCGGTCGGGCCCAGGTCCGGGCCGATCGGCGAATCACTGCGTTGCCACCGGAACTGCAGGATGCCCGTCGACCGGCCGGTCGTCTCGATCCAGTTCGCGACGCCCGGGTCGCGGTGGGACACCACCATGCGGATCATGCCGTCCGGATCCACCTGCGCCTGAGCGGAGTTCAGGCTGGTCTGGTGGTTGACGTAGTCCAGCGAGATGTACCACATGCTGCCGAGCTGGAATCCCTGGTACGGGGCGTCGGACCGCGGAATGGTGATCACCATCGCCTCGTCGGGCCCCAACCGGAAGTGTCCGACGGAGGAGAACTGCGTACTGAGGCCGCCCGGGGTCTGCCGCGGTTCGGTGAACGTGTTGACCGGCTCGTCGAGGTAGAACCACTTCGGGAAATTGAACCAGGTGTTGATGCGAGCCGTCAGCATCTTGCCGGCCGTCGCGTACCGGCGGGACACCCGGGCCAGGTCCGGCTCCGGCGGCGCGGTCCCGACGGTGTCGACCCGTTCGATGGTGATCGACCCCTTGCGTTCGGACCAGTCGGAGTAGACCTCGCGCACCGCGAGCATCGACGCGCCCTCCCCGAGCGGGAAGTAGTCGTCCGGCGCATCGGGGATGGGTGGGCCGAAGGCCAGTTCGAACGACCCGTCGTCGGCGATCGTCAGCCGCCGGTCGTCGAACGCATCCTCGCCGCCCGGTACCGACGAGGCCGTGTAGTCGCCGCGCAGGACCTGGAAGCTGAGATCGGTTGTCGTACCGCGCCGCCCGCGTACCCGGTAGGTCCCGGTGGGCTCGACGTCTGCGTGATAGTAGAGCGTGTCCGGATTGTCCAGGCCCATCTTGGTCGACGGCCCGGTGGACGTCACGAAGTTCGGGTGGGAGATGGACCGGGCGCGCACCAGCTGGACGATGGCGGCGATACTCCCCGCGAGGTAGTCGTAGCCTTCGGCGAGATCTTGGTCGGTCTCGGCGAAATCGGCCGATGCGACCAGCGTCTCGGCCTCCGCGATCGCATCCAGGAGGGGCTGAGTGACCAGCGGCGGTGCGTCACTCGTTGTTTCGGTTGACGATGTCTCGGTCGTCGCTGTCTCGGTGCTCGTCGCGTCGTCGACGGTCATAGCCAGGTGTCCCCGCCCGTCCATGTGAGGAAGTTTTCCAACTCTGCCTGTGCGGGCGTGACCCGCGGGTGTTCGGTCGACAGGTAGCCGCCACGGTAGAACAGCAACGGCTTGTCCTGCAGCACTTCTCCGAGAGTCAGTGCGCGGCCGATGACGATGTGATGGTCGCCGCCGTCGGTGACGGTCTCCACGTCGCATTCGACCCAGGTCAGGCTGTGCCGGATGACGGGGAGGCCGGCCGGTGACGGGTCCCAGGTGACGTTCGCGAACTTGTCGTCGCCGGGGGCGCCGAAGGCGGCGCTGACGTCCTGCTGGCGGTTCGACAGGACGTTCACGCAGAACTTGCCCGTCTTCTCGATGACCTTCCAGCTCCGGGAGGTCTTCATCGGGCAGAAGAGGACCAGCGGCGGGTCGAGCGACAACGCGGCGAACGACTGGCACGCGAACCCGACCGGCTTGCCCGCGTCGTCGAGGGTCGTGATGACGGTGACCCCGGTACAGAACTGGCCCATCGCCGTTCGGAACTGACGGGAGTCGAAGTCGGCGGACCCGTAGGGCGAACGCGTGGACTGCTGGGTCGCGGCGCCGGAGGGCATCTCGGACAAGGGCATCTCAGCCCTTGAACCCGACGCTGAAGTCATGCCCCCACAGACTCACTGCCGTGCTCTCCCGGGCGATCCACTCGTCGTCCTTCACCGTGCGCCCCTCACAACCGAATTCGATGTCGAAGCCGCCCGGCGTCTTCATGTAGAAGGACAGCATGAGGTCGTTGACGTGTCGGCCGAGCGTCGCCGACATCGGCACCTTCTTGCGCAACGCCCGGTCCAGGCACAGACCCACGTCGTCGGCGTTCTCCACCTCCACCATCAGGTGGACGATGCCGGTGCTGTTCGGGATCGGCAGGAAGGCCAGCGAATGGTGCCGGGGGTTGCAACCGAGGAAGCGCAGCCACGGCACCTCGTCGCCCTCTTCGCGGCCGACGACCTGCGGCGGGAGGCGCATCGAGTCCCGGAGCTTGAATCCGAGGACGTCCCGGTAGAATTCGAGCGCTGCCTTGTCGTCGGAGCAGGTGAGCACCACGTGGCCCAGACCCTGCTCCTCGGTGACGAAGCGATGCCCGTACGGGCTGACGACGCGCCGGTGCTCCAGCGCGGCGCCGTGGAAGACCTCCAGGGTGTTGTCCGCCGGGTCGTCGAAGACGATCATCTCGGCGACCCGACGGTCGGCGACCTCCTCGTCCTTGCCCTCGCGGAAGACCACACCCGCACGCGACAGCCGATCCCGGACATCCTGCAACTCAGCGGCATTCGCGACCTCCCAGCCCGCGCAGGCGAGCCGGTCGTGCTCGGACGGCACGATGACCAGACGGGCCGGGAAATCGTCCATCCGGAGATACAGGGCACCGTCGGTGAGACCAGAGCCCTCGATCATGCCGAGGACCTTGAGGCCGTAGGTGCGCCACGCCTCGATGTCGGTGGCCTCGATCCTCATGTACCCCAACGAGCGAATCGGACTGTCACTCATCTCGATCAATCCTGTCTTGTCCCTGCTCCCTGAGGAGCGAGCTTGCGAGCCACTTCCCTGCTCCCTGAGGAGCGAGCTTGCGAGCGTCACGAAGGGTCACACCATCGTGTCGCCGATGGGAATCCCGAACTCGCCGTTGCCGAATGCGACGTAGGCGCGCTCCGGGTCGTTCGCTGCGTGTACGCGTCCGGCGTGGGCGTCGCGCCAGAAGCGCTGGATCGGTGTCCCGTTCTCCAGGGCGTGGGCGCCCGAGTTCTCGAAGAGTCGGTCGATCGCGGCGATCGCACGTCCGGTCGCACGCACCTGGTCGCGTCGAGCGGACAGCCGCAGTTCCATCGGGACCTCCTCGCCGGCGAGGATGAGGTCGTACTCGGCCTGCAGGTTGCCCGACAGCTGGCGCCACGCGGCGTCGATGTCGCTGGCGGCCTCGGCGATCCGGACCTTGGCGAACGGATCCTCCTTGGCCTTCTCGCCCGCGTAGGCGGCCCGGACCCGCTTGCCCTGGTGCTCGACGTGGGCGCGGTAGGCGCCGTAGGCCATGCCGACGATCGGCGTCGCGATGGTGCTGGGATGGATGGTGCCCCAGGGCATCTTGTAGACCGGCGCGGTGTTGCGCTCCAGGCCCGGGCTCTGCCCCATCGACATCGTGCGCATGCTGAGCATGCGGTGCCGGGGCACGAACACGTCCTTGACCTCGATGGTGTTGGACCCGGTGCCGCGCAGACCGACGACGTTCCACACGTCCTTGATCGTGTAGTCCTCACGCGGGATCAGGAAGCTGACGAAGTCGACGGGCTTGCCGTTCTTGATGACCGGACCCCCGACAAAGACCCAGTCAGCAGTCTCGCAACCCGACGACCACGCCCACGAACCGTTGACCTTGTAGCCGCCGTCGACGACCTCGCCCATGCCCATCGGCGCGTACGACGACGAGATCCGGACATTGGTGTCCGAACCCCACACGTCTTCCTGCGCCTGCTGGTCGAAGAGGGCGAGGTGCCAGTTGTGGACGCCGATGATGCCCGACACCCAGCCGGTGGACCCGCAGGCCGACGCGATCCGGCGGACCGCTTCGTAGAAGGTGACCGGGTCGACCTGGTAGCCACCCCACTGCTCGGGCTGCAACAGCCGGAAGAAGCCGGCGGTCTCGAGGCTCGAGACGGTCTCGTCGGGGATTCGACGCAGATCCTCGGTCGACTGCGCACGCTGCTCGAGTTCCGGGAGCAGGACGTTGATCTTCTCCAGGACCTGCTCGGCGGCTTCGCTCCGTTGTGCTGGCATCTCGCCTGCTCCTACTCGTCTCTCCTCGGCCGGACGAGCCGGCCGCTGTACCCATCGAGTTCGAGATTAGAACACGTTCTCATTTCTGTCGAGGACTGGGACTTTATGCCCATGTACAGGCCCGATCGGCGTTCGGGACGACGATCGGGCTGACAAATCTGAAACGTGTTCTAGTATTGGGTACAGTTCTTCGACGCGACACCAGCCACAGACAGGAGAGGGCACATGTCTTCAGGACCCGAGACGATGACCCCGAGCAGCCCCGGCGCGCCGAGCGCAGCCGTCGCCTCCGACGGGGCCGATGTGGGTATCCGGGAGATCGACACGGGTGCGCCGCCCACCCGCTTCGCGCGCGGCTGGCACTGCCTCGGCCTGCACGAGGAGTTCGACGACGGCAAGCCCCACTCCGTCACGATCTTCGGCACCAAGCTGGTGGTCTGGGTCGACACCAAGGGCGAGGTGAACGTGCTCGACGCGTTCTGCCGGCACATGGGCGGTGACCTCTCCCAGGGCAAGCTCTCGGGCGACAACGTGGCGTGCCCGTTCCACGGCTGGCTGTGGAAGGGCAACGGACGCTGCGCCGGCGTGCCCTACGCCAAGCGCAACCCGAAGCTCGCCAAGACGCGCTCGTGGCCGTCGATGGTCCGCAACGGCCAGATCTTCGTCTACAACGATCCCGAAGGCAATCCGCCCCCGGATGAGTGCATCATCCCCGAACTCGAGGAATTCGGGTCCGACGAGTGGACGCCCTGGACCTGGAACCGCATCGTCATCGAGGGCTCCAACTGTCGCGAGATCATCGACAACGTCGTCGACATGGCGCACTTCTACTACGTGCATTTCGCTCTTCCGGATTACTTCAAGAACGTCTTCGAGGGTGAGATCGCCGCGCAGTACATGAATTCGCACGGCCGGCCCGACGTCACCCTCGGCACCAATTACGGCGACAGCCGCCTCGAATCGATCGCGGCGTATTACGGCCCGTCCTACATGCTGAACCCGATGATCCAGTACTACGGCGGCTACGCGGTCGAGACCATCCTCACCAACTGCCACTACCCGATCGACGAGAACTCCTTCGTCCTGATGTACGGCGTGATGGCCAAGGTCCCGGACGGCCTGACCGCCGAACAGGCGTCGAAGATGGCCACCAAGATCAGCGCCGGCGTCGAGGTGGGCTTCCTGCAGGACGTCGAGATCTGGAAGAACAAGACCCGGATCGACAACCCGCTCCTCGTCGAGGAGGACGGCCCGGTGTACCAGCTCCGCCGCTGGTACGACCAGTTCTACGTCGACAAGGCCGACGTCACCGACGAGATGACCGGCCGGTTCGAGTACGAGATCGACACCTCCAAGGCCCTCGAGAGCTGGAACGAGGAGATCCAGGAGAACCTGCGCCGCCAGGAGGCCGAGAAGGCTGCGGAATCCACGGCGTCGGAATCCACGGAGAAGGCCGAGGTCTGACGTGACCCGGGCGGCAGGGGTTCGGATGGCAGGGGCTCCCGGGGGTTCCGACCGTTGGGCGAAGGCGCCCGACTTCCAGAACGATCCGGACCGGCTCGCCCGGGTTCACGAGGCCACCCGCCGCGACCGCGAGCACTACCTGCAGGGTGGGATGCGCGAGATCGAGTGCCGGGCATGCCACGCCTGTGTGCTGGTGAAGAAGACCAGTTCGTTCCACACCAGCGTGCAGTGGAACGCCGACGCCCGGGACCGCTGCCTCGGCCTCGAGCAGATGCGCGCCGGCGGCGACGACGGGAACGGCCCGCTGCTGCCCGGAGCGATGATGCCGACGTGCGCCCGGCTGTCGGCGAGCATCGACCACGGGGTCACCGAGGGCATCATCCCGGCCGAGTCGCCCGCCACCGATCCCGACGGCTATTGGTGATCGGTTAACCGAAACCTAAGCACCATTAGATAACACAAGTCCCAGGCATCACACCGGTCACACGTTCGTCACACCTGGGGAACGACCGACGACACGCCGTCCCGCCTCGGCCAAGCTGTCGTCATGTCCGTTTCGATGACGCGCGCCAGGCGCGTGACCTGCACCATCGCACTCACTGCCGCGTTGTCGGTCGGTGTTCCCCTTGCCGGCTCCCCACTCCTCGACACCGGTCACGCCGCGGCCGCGGGGTCGTCGGATTCCTCCGGTTCGGTCCCGATCTATCTGCCGATCCCGACCACCGTCGGCCTCAACGCGCTCGGGGCGGCGATCACCCAGATCGGCAAGCCGTACAAGTGGGCCGGCGTCGGCCCGCATTCGTGGGACTGCTCCGGGCTGGTGCGGTGGGCGTTCTACACGACCGGCGTCCAGCTCCCCCGGACCAGCCAGCAGCAGGCGAAGGTCGGACACGCGATACCGTTTCGCGCCCTGGCACCGGGCGACATCATCATCTTCGGTCGCGACGCCGGGCACGTCGGCATCTACGCGGGCGCCGGTCGGGTGTTCAACGCCTACGGCCCCAACGGCGTCCCCATCGGATTCACGAAGCTGAAGGACATGGGCTACATCAAGACGATTCGTCGGTTCGGTTGATCTCGACTCGGTCGGCGGCACCCGCACGCGGCCACGCGGTGCTCAGCGCCCAGAATCCGACGACGACCAGGAGCAGGATCGCGACCACGACGGTCCCGATCAGTCCGTAACCCGCCTGCATGTCGGGGAGGTCGGCGTCGAGCGCCTCGGACACGCGGTCGGAGAACAGATGCGCGGCGGGGTCGCTCAGCGTGCGGAGGCCGACGACGAGCACGATGACCGACGCCAGCCCGATCAGGCCGATGGCGGACGGGCGCAGGCGTGGGCGCCACCAGCCGAGGGCGGCGACCACCGCGATCACGGCACCGAGCACCACCACGCTCAGGCCCGGGCGGCCGGTGTTGTCCTCGAAGAAGAACTCGACATCGTCGTCGCTGGCGCCCAGGATCGTGACGCGTCCCAGCCCGGTGATCGACGGCTCCACGCCCTCATCGGTACTGCCCCACTGCACCTGTGCCAGGAGCACCAGCAGCAGACCACCCCCCAGCATCGTCGGCCACGCGAGGCCGCGGAGTCGTTCGACCGTCCCTGCATGCTTGGTCATCCGATCAGGGTGCCATGAGCCGACGTCGGTGGATATGAGTCGGACTATCCGCAACGCCGTCCGCGACCGATGAGTTTGCGCGACCCTGTCAGTCAGAAGTTCCGACGGGCAGTCGTCCACCAGTTCACGCGGAGCAAGAAAGAGGACCCAGCAATGGCCGAGTATGCAGCCCCCTCCGGGGCACCGATCTGGTTCGACCTGATGAGCAGTGACACCGCAAGGGCCGAGGAGTTCTACGGCGCGATCTTCGGCTGGGAGGCCGAGGCCCCCGACGAGGAGATGGGCGGTTATCGCAACTTCCACAAGAACGGCAAGCGGGTGGCCGGTCTCAGTCCGGTGATGGAAGGCGCCGGGCCGCCCGACATCTGGACGGTGTACCTCCACACCGAGGATGCCGACGCCACGGTGAAGGCCGTCGAGTCGGCCGGGGGCTCGATCATGGTGCCGCCGATGGCCATCGGCGAGGAGGGCACGATGTTGATGGCCTTCGACACCGCGGGGGCGGCGATCGGGTTCTGGCAACCGAAGAATCACAAGGGGTACACCGAGTTCGGCGAGCACGGCACGCCCTACTGGTTCGAGTGTCAGAGCATGGACTACCCCAAGTCCGTCGAGTTCTACCGGACCGTGCTCGGCGCGCGCATCGAGGAGGTCGGCACCGGTGGCGACCCGGACGCCGTCGGGCCCGACAGCTACGGCCAGATCTTCTACGGTGAGGCGTCGTACGCGGGGATCATGGACTCGGTCAAGCTCTTCCCGGCCGGGGTGCCGTCGTTCTGGCAGGTCTACATCACCGTCGACGATGTCGCTGCCACGGTGAAGCAGGCCGAGTCGCTGGGCGCGGAGATCCTCATGGCCGGCGAGGACACCCCGTACGGGACGCTGGCCGCGATCAAGGATCCGATGGGCGCCCTGATCTGTCTGGGACATCCGCCCGCCGGCATGTGACGCGCAGCCGCGGTAGGGCTCGGTGCGCACCGAGTCCTACCGCGCACGTCATCGGCGGCGTCGAACGTTCATCCCGCCGCAACGCGATGGCCGACGGCACCCTGTAGCGTCCGACTTCCACAGACACGATTCACCGTCATATCGCGTGGAACTCGTCGGCGTAGAACAGGATTCGCATGTCGGCACACGATTCGGCCGTCCCTCCCGCCTCCGTGCAGAGCTACCTCGACGAGGTCCCCACCTGGCGGGACGGCACACCCGCCACCGCGGGCGCGATGACCGCCATGCAGAAGCGGATCTGGCTCCTGGCCTCCGCCGGCAAGTTCCTCGAGGGCATGATCGTCTTCATGGTGGGCGTGGCCCTGCCGTTGATCATCGACGAATTCGGGCTCAGCTCAGCCCAGTCCGGCGTCGTGACGGCCGCGCCGCTGCTCGGCATCATGGTCGGCGCGTCGGCCCTCGGCGGACTGTCCGACCGGTGGGGTCGCCGCCAGATGTTCTTGGCCGAGATGGTCCTGTTCACCGCCTTTCTGGTGGGCGTCACGCTCAGCACCGGCTTTCCGATGCTGGTGGTCTGTCTCATCGGCATGGGACTGGCGTTGGGCTGCGATTACCCGACCGCCCACACCATGATCTCCGAGACCATGCCGACCAGCATCCGGGGTCGAGGGGTGCTGGCGGCGTTCGGTTTCCAAGCCGTCGGCGCACTCGCCGGAACCCTGGTCGGAGTGATCATCCTCGGCAATCGCGACGAGTTGTCGGACTGGCGCTGGATGTTCGGTGTGGCCGTCGTACCGTCCGTACTGGTGATCGTCGGCCGGCTCTTCGTCGTGCAGAGCCCGCACTGGCTTCTCGGGACGGGCAGGGTCGACGAGGCGGAGTACGAACTGAAACGTCTACTGGCTCGCCGACCGCAGTACCCGACCACCGTCACCCTCACGCGCCACGACGGATCCGGGTCCGGCGCCACCTCGACCACCGATGTCACGGCACTGTTCCGCCGGCCCTGGCGCCGTTCGACGATCCTGGCCTCGATCCCATGGTTTCTCCAGGACCTCGGAACGTACGGGATCGGCATCTTCACCCCGACCATCATCGCCGCGACGATCGGAACGGTCGCCGCGGACGACTCGACCGTCAGCGGCGTGGTGATCGATGACCTGCGTGGCGCCGAAGGCGCAGTCCTCATCGACGCCTTCCTGCTCATCGGCATCGTGCTGGCGATCTATCTTGTCAACAGATTCGGCCGAATCCGGTTGCAGGTCTTCGGCTTCCTCGGCTGTGCGGTCGGATTGGTGATCGCCGCCGCCTCCACCCTGCTCGACGGCACCCTGCAGATCATCCTCGTCTTCCTCGGATTCATGCTGTTCAACCTCATGACCAACCTGGGTCCGAACTCCATGACCTACCTCTCGCCGGCGAGGTATTCCCCACCTCGCTGCGCGGGACCGGCGCGGGCCTCGCCGCCTCGGTCGCCAAGGTCGGCGCAGTTCTCACCGCCTTCCTCTTCCCGATCCTCCTCGACGCCTGGGGCACCGCGATCATCGTGCTGCTCCTGGCCGGAACGTCGATGCTGGGCGCGTTCGTCACCTGGACCTTCCGAGTCGAGACCACCGGACTCAGCCTGGAGGACGTGGACCGGATGCACGATGCGCCGGCACCGACCGGAGCCACGAGCGCCCCCCAGCCCGCTACCGCCGGGACTCCGTAGCCCCGCCCTTCGACAAACCCACCCCTTCTCCGTAGACCCACCCGGTCCGAAGGCTGTGGGTTCACGGAAAAGGGGT
>ERZ501064.179-NODE-179-length-17060-cov-10.316495_pt1 | contig 17060 bp, 16 predicted proteins | sample MGYA00510851_ERZ501064 | MGnify/ENA primary metagenome ERZ501064 (study PRJEB25958, sample SAMN03398529) | human skin metagenome | study: EMG produced TPA metagenomics assembly of the Human Skin Microbiome Metagenome (human skin metagenome) data set. | reverse complement strand
CTTCGTGACGCGCCCTCCGCAAGCTCCGGGCGCTCCTCAGGGAGCAGGGGGCAGGGCGTTCTTTCGGATAAGGGAGCAGAAGAGGTCAGCGCTGCCTCACATCAGCGACCGCAGGCCCGGTTCGCTGTCGAACCGCGGGGGCGGGGCGGCGCGGAGGAATTCGTCGGTGGCCTGTCGGATACTGCCCGAGATGGCGTGTCCGACATGGCTACCGGAGTACCAGTGGACTTTCCCACCCCAGTGATTGTGTAGCTGCTGGGCGGCGGTCACGGAGGTCACGCGGTCGTTGAGCGCCGCGACCACCATGCGGCGTTCTGGTGTCGGAACCGGCTCCACGGACAGTGGGTTGATGACCGACGAGACCGCACGAACCGGCTCGCTCCGCATCAACGACGCGAGATGGCGCCCCTTGGACCCGCCGCGCTCCATGTGATGAGCCAGGGTGGCATGCATCTCCAGCATCGGCACGACGGCTAACACCGAGCTGATACGGGGGTCCATCGAGGCGACCATCGCGGCGATCGGTCCGCCGAGCGACGTGCCCGCGATAGCGATGTCGGCGGGTTCCTGACTCTCGATCCACGTGATGAGCGAGCGGATCTCGGCAATCGCCCGGATGGTGATGACAGTGTTGACCAATGGGTCGAACCCCGGATAGGCCACCTTCTCGACTCGCCGGGAACCGTGGGCGGGCAGGACGGGGAAGACCACGTCGTAACCGAGCTTGTTGTACAGGTTGGCCGCGCGGAACGCGTAGAGATCGTCGGCCCGACCCTGAGCCGCCCCATGGACCCAGATCAACCAGCGGCGACCGGCGCGTCGTCGTGACAGCACCCGCACCGAGGCGATCCCGTCGGCGTAGGGGTCGGCCGCGGCGATCGATTCCGGGAGCGGCACCGCCACCGAGTAGTCGATGTGATCGAACGAGGTGGTCCCGAAGGTCTTCCGGTTGCGGGAGACGATGCCGGGTGGGCCGGGGTCGAGGTGGACTCGCGACGGACCGAGGGCAGCCAGTTCATCTGCGACACCGACACATCGGTCGACGCAGTCTTCCACGAAGTCGATCGGCGGGATGTCCCGGATCACCGAGTTGACCGCGATGAACAGCTCGTCGACGGCGGTCTCCCCGACCATCCGCGGACCGCAGTCCGCCGGCGGGACGCCCGTCGCGGGATCTCCGCGGCCGGCCGCACGCGAACTGCCGATCGCACGGGGCAGCACTTTCGCGAACAACCCCAGTCGTGCTGCTCCCGACTCCCAGTCGATCAACTCGCCTCCTGCGCCATCGCGGTACTGTTCTCGTCCTCGTCGGCGGTCGTCCGTCCGAGCGCATCGGCGGCCTCGGCGACCGCGTCGGCCACCCGCCGCAAGAAGCCGGCCGGGTCGGGCATCGACTCCGGTGTCGCGATGAGGCCCATGCTGAGCCTGCCGGCGTAGCTGTAGGTGGTGAGGTTGACGTCGGCGGGTGCGATGGCCAGCGCGAACGAGATCCAGTCGACGACCTCGATGTCCCCGACCCACCGCGTGGTGCGCGGACCCGGCATGTTGGCGGTGGTGATGTTGTTCATCACCAGCGGTGCGCGATTCGCGGCCAGACCGCGGAAGGTCGGGCCGAGCCGTCCGGTGTAGGTGGCCAGCGCGTCGGTGAGATCGAAGCCGACCTCGCGCCGGCATCGAACAGTCGCCGCGCAGCTCTCACCGGTGGCCGCGATCCGCTCGATCGGGTCGGCCAGATCCGACCTGAGATAGGCCATCGCGGTGGCGATCTCGTTGCCGTGCACACGGGTGGAGGCCAGGTCCTTGCATACCCCGAAGATCGAGACCGACACTCCCGGCTCCTCGCCGCGGGCGATGAGTTCCGCCCGGATCGCACCGGCGATGACACCGTGCAGAGCCCCGTTCACGGTGGTTCCGGTGGCCAGCGCGAGTCGCTGGACGGCGGCGAGCGGGATGTCGCCGGACGCACACACGCGTTCGGCGCCGCTGCGGGCGTTGAAACTCGTCCGACGGACCGTCAGGGGTTTCGGGATGAGTTCGGCATCGCCGGCCCGGCGTTTCGCGACAACCGCACGCGCCAGTGCCGACGCTGCCGACGGCAGGCGACGAACCATACGCCAGGATTCCGAACGCGCTGCGCGCGTGAGCTCGTCGTCGTGCTCGATGCGGGTCGCGCCGATCGGCGCCTGCTCGACCCGCTCATCCGGACCGGCGGTCGCGGCCATGAACGTGTTGAGTGCGGCGAGACCGTCGGCGACGGCGTGATGGACGCGGACGACGACCGCCTGCCGCCCACCGGCGAGACCGTGCACGAGGGTCAGTCCCCAGAGCGGCCGACTCCGATCGAGTTGCCGGACGGCGAGCTCGGACAGGATCGCGTCCAGCTCGGCACGTCCCCCCGGTGCGGCGGCGGAACGCTCGTCCAGGTGCCGGCGCACGTCGAAGTCGTTGTCGTGCACCCAGAAGGGACGGGCGCCGTGTCCGCGAGCCCACGCAAGCCGCTGGGTCGCGCGCGGGAACATGCCGAGGTAGTCGGGCAGGACGTCGGCGATCTCGGTGAGATCGAGGGGCCGGCCACGACGGGAGGTGTCGAGCACCGCGACCTTCAGTGTGTGCATCGGGGTCGACGCCGATTCCATGTTCAGCATCAGCGCGTCGGGACCGGACATCCGTTCGGCGTCCAGAACTTCGGCGGAGCGGTCGATCTGCTTGACAGCGTGCATGATTCAGCTCACCTTTCGTTCGGTCGACGGGGCGGACGGGAGTTCGCGTTTGAGGATCTTGCCGGTGGCATTGCGCGGCAGTTCGTCGAGGAAGTGGACGTCGCGGGGGACCTTGAACCCGGCGAGCTGTTCTCGCACGTGCCGCTGGATGTCCTCTTCGCCGATCTGGGCCTCCGGTGCTCGCACCACATGGGCGACGAGACGCTGGCCGAACCTGTCGTCGTCGACCCCGGTCACCGCGACCTCGACCACCTCGTCGAGAGCCCCGATGACCAACTCGACCTCGAGGGGATACACGTTCTCCCCGCCGGAGACGATCATCTCGTCGTCGCGGCCGACGACGAACAGCAGCCCGTTCTCGTCGAAGCGGCCGACATCGCCCGACACCATGTGTCCGTCGCTGAATGCCTTGGTGTCCGAGCTGGTGTAACCGTCGAACCCGGAGTTGTTCGCGACCACGATGCGCCCGACCTCGCCGACGGGGACCTCGCGGTCGTCGTCGTCGAGGATGCGAACACTCGTACCGGCGAGCGGCCGCCCGGCGGTCTCCGGCGCGGTGCGCAGATCGGTTGGGGTGGCGGTGGTGATGAGACCCGCCTCGGTGGCGTTGTAGCTGTTGTAGACCACGTCGCCGTACCGGTCCAGGAATGCGACGAGAGCGTCGGAGCGCATCCGCGATCCGCTCGCGGTGGCGAAGCGCAGTGTCGGCATCGGGTGGTCGTCGAGGACGTCGTCGGGGAGGTCCGTGATGCGTTCGAGCATCACCGGAACCACGGCGAGGCCGGTGGCCCCGTGGTCGCGGACCATGTCGAGCGTCGCCACGGGATCGAAGCGACGGCGCATGATCATCGTGCACGTCATCGTCGCCGCGATGGCCACCTGCCCGAAACCCCATGCGTGGAAGACCGGGGCCGCGATGACGATGGACTCGCCTGCGCGCCAGGGAATCCGGTCCAGCATCGCGGCGAGGGACGCCACGTCGGTGCTTCCGCCTCGGCGCGCACCCTTGGGCGTTCCGGTGGTTCCCGAGGTCAGCAACACGATCCGGCCGGCACGATCGGGCCGCGCGGGTCGCGCGCCGCGATTCGCGCCGATCAGTCCGTTGACGGTGACACCTTGCGACGACTCGTACTCCGTCCATGCACGGATGCGCCGCAGTTCCGGAAGTCGTTGCGCCGCAGCCTCGACGACGGTGTCGAACTCGTCGTCGGCGATGAGCACGTCTGCCTGTTCACGTTCGAGAACGTCGGCGAGCTGGGGTCCGGCGAACCCGGTGTTGAGGAGTACCGCGTCGGCACCGAGCCGGGACGTCGCGGCGAGCGCCTCGATGAGACCTCGGTGGTTGCGGCAGAGGATGGCGACGGTACCGACCGCCGTGCCGGGAAGATCGCGCAGACCGACGGCGAGCGCGTCACAGCGGGCATCGAGCTCGCGCCAGGTGAGTTGTCCCGCCTCGTCGATGAGGGCGAGTCCGTCGGGATCGCGCGCCGCGGCGAGGCCGATCCCGCTCACCGGCGAGGCGCCGCCGTGCCGACGGAGGTTGAGCCCCATGCGGACATAGCGATCGACCCGGAGCGAACCGAGAAAGCCGCTGCGGACGAGGGTGCGAACGAGCCACATCTGCGTGGTGACGCGATCGCGGAGTTGCGAGATCATCGTCGTCTCCTGGTGATCAGCCGATGACCGGGAATCGGCGCTTGCGGGCGAGGTCGTCCAGTGCGTGCTGCATGCGTTTGCGGACCATCTGGTCCACCTCGTCGTGTTCGGGGTTGTTGCCGAACTCGGCGGTGATGTCGATCGGGTCGAGGACCTCGGTGACCAGCTTCGACGGCAACGGGATGTTCGGCGGGAGGTGCGCGGTCAGACCGAACGGGAAGCCGAGCGCAAACGGAGCGGTGTCGGTGCGGATCAGCTTGTCGAGCCGCAGTATCCGGGCCAGCGTGTCACCGCGGTTGAGGAACAGCTGCGTCTCCTGGCCCCCGATGGTGACGATCGGGACGATCGGGACGCCCGCCTCGAGTGCGGTGCGGATGTACCCGGTCCGACCGTGGAAGTCGATCGTCGCGCTCTGGCTGCTCGGCCGCAACGCCTCCCACTCCCCGCCGGGGAACACGATGGTGGCCGCGCCGGACCGCAGGGCGGCGACCGCGTTCTTCGGGTGAGCCGGCAGGAACCCGACCTTTCCGAAGATCTGTTTGCCCGATCCGGTGAAGATGAGGTCGTGGGCCAGGGTGTACAACGGCCGGTCCGCCCCGAACTCGTCGGCGAAGGCCACGCTGATCACCGGGACGTCGAAGGCCATCAGACCGCCCGAGTGGTTGGACACGAGGAGGGCACCGCCGTCGGGCACCTTGTCCATGCCCCGGACCTCGGAGCGGAAGTAGGTCTTGGCCACGAGCTTGAGCACGGGCAGCACCCGCTTCACCCAGGTCTCGTCGCGTGCGGTGAGGTCGAAGGTCTCGGCACTCATCGGTCCATCTCCTGTGGGATCGATTTCGCGGTTCGCGCGGATCACCGCTGGATCGGTCGGAGCCAGATGTCCGACCGGGGTCGATGTCCTCGGAACCGCAAAATGAGAACACGTTCTAGTGGTTAAATTAGAACACGTTCTACTTTGCGTCGCCACACTTCGTTACCTATGCCACAACTGACTGATCGGTAGCCTTATGGACTTCATCCTGGAGGACATCTCCGAAGCGGAGGTCGCGCGTCGCCGCGCGGTCTACACCCCTCTCACCGACACCGTCCGGGACCTCGTCGACGCGGTGATCCGCACCGAGGTCGCCGAGGAGGACCTCGACGAAGCGCGCCGACGGATCGCCGACGTGGTGGCCGATTTGCGGAGAAGCCAGATGGACGGGGCCTTCGGGGTGCGACACACCCGCGAGAACACCGGGATGGCCTGGGGAAATGCGGTCATCGGCGTGCGCAATGCGCTCGCGCCACCGCTCGACGTGGTGCATGTCGCCGACGGGGTCCGCAGTGAGTTCACGCTGGGAGCGGCCTACGAGGGGCCGCCCGGTCAGGTGCACGGCGGGGTGTGCGCGATGGTCCTCGATCACGTCCTCGGCAACGCGGCCAGTGTCGAGGGGCCGTGCTACACCGGCACCCTCACCGTCCGGTACGGGCGACCGACGCCCCTGGGCGCACTGGTCGCGCAGGCGTCGGTGACCGAGCACAACGGACGCAAACGCATCGTCCGCGGCACGATCTCCGACGCCGACGGGGTGACCTGCGAGGCCGAAGGGGTGTTCATCGTGCCCCGCTCCGCGGTCGACGTCCCGTCGGTGCGCTGGTCGGCGGGCTGATGCGAGCCGCGGTGACCGCCCCCGGAGAGTCCGGCGCCGGCGGATTCGTCGTCGAGCACCGTCCGGATCCGACGCCTGGACCCGGCGAACTCGTTCTGCGGGTCGCGGCGAACGGGATCTGCGGTTCCGACCTGTCGACCGCGCCGCTGCTCCCGGCCGGCACGATCATGGGCCACGAGTTCGCCGGCGAGGTCGTCGGCATCGGGCCCGCGGACCCGGACGTCCCCCACGCCTTCCGGGTCGGCGACGCCGTGGCCGCCATGCCGGTCATCGGGTGCCATCGGTGCCGCGCCTGTCTCACCGGTGACGTCGCCCGCTGCCCGTCTGCGCGCACCCTCGGACTCGGCGTCCTACCCGGCGGACTCGCCGAGTTCGCGGTGGTCGGTGCCGCCGAGAGTGTCCTGCTCGACGACATCGACCCGGTCGACGGCGCGCTGGTCGAGCCGCTGGCGGTGGGTCTGCACGCCGTCACCCGCGCGTCCGTCCGGCCCGGCGACCGGGTGCTGGTCCTCGGCGCCGGTCCCGTCGGCCTCGCGGCGTTGCACTGGCTCTCCCGCGGCGTGGCCACCGAACTCGTGTGTTCGGACCCGTCGCCGGGCAGGCGCGCGGCCGCACTCGATCTCGGCGCGTCCGCGGTGTGCGCTCCGGACGAACTCCCCGCCCAGGTCGAATCGGGCTTCGACGTGGTCGTCGAGTGCGTGGGCAAGCCGGGGATGATCGCGTCCGCCCTCGACGCGGTCGCGACCCACGGCACAGTGGTCATCGCGGGCGTCTGCTTGAGCCCGGACACGTTCATGCCGGTGGCCGGAGTCGTCAAGGAGATCACCATGCACTTCGTCTCCTACTACACCAAGCGCGAGTTCGACACCGCCGCAGCGGAGTTGAACAAGGGCGCGATCGGGTCGTCGACGCTGGTCAGCGGGATCGTGGGGCTCGACGAGACCGATCGCGTCGTCCGCGAGCTCTCGGCGCCCAACGACCACCGCAAGGTGCTGATCGCGCCCGGGGTGTCCACGGTCGGCTGATCGGCACTCGCGGCCGCCCGCGCAACCGGCGTACGGTCACTCGGGTGAACAGTGCCGTCCCCGAAGCCCCCGAGCCGTTCAGCACCGACGAGGCGCGGCAGGTGCGCGCGATCTCTGCCGAGCTGGGCCTGCCGGGCATCGTCGACGTCCACACCCACTTCATGCCGCGACCGGTGATGGACAAGGTGTGGGCCTATTTCGATTCCGTCGGGCCGTTGGTCGGACGGGAGTGGCCGATCACCTACCGCGCCGACGAGGACGTCCGCGTCGCCACCCTGCGCGACTTCGGGGTGCGGGCCTACTCGTCCCTGGTCTATCCACACAAACCGAACATGGCCGAGTGGCTGAACGGCTGGGCGCACGACTTCGCCGCCAACCACGACGACTGCCTGCACACGGCGACGTTCTATCCCGAGGAGTCCGCCCACACCTACGTCTCCCGCGCCATCCAAGCCGGCACGCAGGTCTTCAAATGCCACATCCAGGTCGGCGACTTCGCCCCGACGGATTCGCTGCTCGACGGGGTGTGGTCGCAGATCGCCGACTCCCAGGTTCCGGTCATCATCCACTGCGGTTCCGGGCCCGCCCCGGGGACGTACACCGGACCCGACCCCATCCGCGAACTGCTGCACCGGTTTCCGTCGTTGCCGCTGATCGTCGCGCACATGGGGATGCCCGAGTACACCGCGTTCCTCGACCTCGCGTTGGAGTACCCCAACGTGCGCCTGGACACCACGATGGCGTTCACCGACTTCGCCGAAGAGGACGCCCCGTTCCCGTCGGACTACCTGCCGCGACTGGCCGACGCCGGCGACAAGATCCTGTTCGGCAGCGACTTCCCGAACATCCCCTACGGCTACACCCACGCCCTCGAGGCGATCATCCGCCTCGACCTCGGGGCCGAGTGGCTCCGAGACGTGTTCTACCGCAACGGCTCCAGACTCTTCGGGATCGGCTGACCGGGGCGAGCGCCTACAGCACCTGGGACAGGAAGGCCCGCAGCCGATCCGACGTCGCGTCGTCGAAGACCTGTTCCGGACGCCCGGTCTCCACGACGGCACCGTGATCCATGAACAGCACGTTGTCGGAGACGTTGCGCGCGAAGCCCATCTCGTGGGTGACGACCACCATGGTCATCCCCTCGCTGGCGAGGTCGGCCATGAGCGCGAGGATGCCCTTCACCAGTTCCGGGTCGAGCGCGGAGGTCGCCTCGTCGAAGAACATGACCTCGGGGGTCATGGCGAGCGCACGGGCGATGGCCACCCGCTGCTGCTGGCCGCCGGACAGGCGTGCCGGGCGCACATCGGCCTTGTTGGTCAGCCCGACGATCTCGAGCTGACGGAGCGCGACCTCGCGGGCCTCGTCCTTGCTCAGCCCCTTCAGCTTGCGCGGTCCGAGCGCGACATTGTCGACGACGCTCTTGTGCGGGAACAGGTTGAAGTGCTGGAACACCATGCCGATCCGGCGTCGGAGTTCGTCCGGGTTGTCCGTCAGGACCGACCGGCCGTCGAGCAGGATGTCGCCCTGGTCGGGTTCGTGCAGCCGGTTCAGCACTCGCAGGAGAGTGGACTTGCCCGAGCCCGACGGTCCGATGACCGTCGTCGTGGTGCCGGCGTCGACCTGGATGTCGACGCCCCGCAACACGTGGTGCTTGCCGAAGGACAGGTGCAGGTCGGTGCCGGTGAGCGAGACGGCCGTCCGGGTGGCGGTCGCACTCGGCGTCCGGGAGCCCGGCGTCTGGGAGCCCTCGGTGTCGGTCTCGGACTTGTTGAGATCAGGCATGGACCTATCCCTTCTCGACGACGGTCGGGGGCAGCGGGTCGTCCTGGACGTCGGTGGGACGTCCGGTGCGCAGGCGCCGGTCGATGTAGTTGACCAGGTGCGTCAGCGGGATCGTGAGGATCAGGTACATGATTCCCGCGGCGACGAGGGGCGAGAGGTTGCCCGTCTGCGCGTTCAGGTCGCGGCCGACCGCGAACAGCTCCCGCTGGCTGGCCAACAACCCGAGGAAGTACACCAGCGAGCTGTCCTTGATCAGGCTGATGAACTGGTTCATCAGCGCCGGGAGCACCCGCCGCACGCCCTGCGGCACCACCACCAGACGCATCGACTGCCGATAGCTGAACCCGATGGCCCGCGAGGCCTCGAGTTGCCCGTCGTCGACGCTCTGGATTCCGGACCGGAAGATCTCGCCGATGTAGGCCGCGGCGAGCAGGGCCAGGGCGACCGCCCCGAGCCAGTACGGGTTGTTGCCGGTGATGCCCTTGACCACCGGGCCCACACCGAGTCCGACGATCAGGATGACGACGACGGCGGGCAGTCCGCGGAAGATGTCGGTGTACACACGCGCCGGCCAGCGCAACCACCGCGACCGGGAGATGCCGCAGAGCGCCAGGATCATGCCCAGGATGGTGCCGAGCACCCCGGACACCACGGACAGGATCAAGGTGTTCACGAGCCCGGTCTTGATCAGCTCCGGGAACGACTCCTTGTAGAGATCCCAGTTGAAGAAGGTGTCGCCGAGCTGTTCCAGGGTGCTCTTGGGCGCGGTCTCCTCGGCCGGGCCCGCCTTCTCCGCGTTCTCGGCGGCGATGGCGGCGATGTCGGGGAGTTCGGGCGCGGGCGCGGCCTTGCTGCCCGGCTTCCACCCCTCGGGTAGCTCGCGCGGCACCCAGTCGACGTAGAGGTCGGCATACGTGCCGTCGGCGATGATGGCGTCGAGTCCGGAGTTCAGGGCCTCGGTGAGCCGCGGCTTGTTCTTGCCGACGGCCCACGCGACGAAGTTGTTGACGCTGAAGGTGTTCTCGACGATCGCGGTGCCGTCGCCCTCTCGGACCGCACCCTCCGCCTGCTGCGACGGGGCGACCCAGGCGTCGACCTGACCGCTCCGGAGGTTGGCGTAGGCGGTGGCGTAGTCCGGGAACTTCACCGGGTCGAGGCCCAGGGTGTTGACGACGTAGTCGTCCTGGACGGTGCCCTGGACCACGGCGATGCGCGTCGAGTCGGAGAGGTCGCCGAAGCCCTTGATCGCCCCGTCGGTCGGCGCCACGAGTGAGAAGTAGCCGAAGTCGTAGCCGTTGGTGAAGTCGACGGTCTTGCGCCGGTCGTCGGTGGTGGTGATCGACGACGACCCGACGTCGAAGCGGTTGTTGGCCACCTGGGACAGCAGGCCGGCGAACTCGGTCCCGTTGAACTCGATCTGCAGACCCAGCTTCGCGGCGACGGCCTTGAGGAGTTCGTTGTCGAAGCCGGTGAAGTCGCCCGCGCCGTTGACGCAGATGCTCGGTCCGGCGTCCGACAGCGTGCCGACGGAGATCTTGCCGGGCGACAGCAACTCGAGGCGACTCACGTCGATCTGGTCGAGCGGCGTGGTGGACTCGGTGGTGTAGCGGTCCTCACCGCCCTGATCGGCTGCGGCGAGGTTGACCGGCGCGGCCGAGGCCGACGCGAGTCCAGCGGGCGCACAGCTGTCGGCGGGAGCCGCCTGGGCTCGTGGCGCAGGTCCGCCGAGGATGGTCAGCAGGCCGACGATGGCGACCGTCAGTGCCAGCGCGACGACGCGCACGGCGCGCGGCGCGGCCCGTCGGGCGCGATGGGATCGGTGGTTGGACACCATGTCGACACTATCCCCACGCGCAGGAGGTGTCCCAAATTTTTGCTCGCCGGTGGGTTTAACCCGGTTGAGCTGGGGATCGTCGTCGTCACGGGGCGCCTGCGAGGCGCGCTGCGGAGGCCACCGTCGGCCTGGCCATCTCACGCCGATCATCGGGGACACTTGCGTGGGGTCGACGCCGATACTTCTCTATCGGAATTTGCGAATTGCTTGTCGGAAAATGATTCGCGTGCTACCAATGATACAGGAATTCGGGATTTGTAACATCATTTCTTCACCACGCCAGAAATCAACCCCCTCTTGATCATCGGGCACCCATCCCGCTATCCCACAGGCCGTCGACGTGCGTCTTTGTTGCGGCCTGCGTCCACTGTCGAATTCGAAGTGAAAGCGGGAAAAATCATGCTGTCTGCAATCTTCTACGCAATCGAGGCTTTCGACAATCTGTTGTGGGACTTCGCGGAAACGATCGTCACCGGCAGCGACGAAGCCGCCGGTTCGTAGGCTCCACCACCTCAGGACGAGTTCAGCAGTAGGTATCGCCTGGCGATACCTACTGCTGAATCTGTGTTCGGGACCACTCACACGCCGGCACCAGACCAACCGGGGTACGACGGGCCGGGCGCCGTCAGGTCACCCATGTCGCCACAGATACCGACGTCGGGCTTCGGTTCGCCCGGCACGTTCGGTGCCCAGGTGTCCTTGTATTCGGATACCCACCAGTCCCCAAACACGTCGTATCCCGGAAACAACCGATCGCCTCGGCGTTCCTCTGGAGGCGATTCACCTCTGGTGTGGACAGTTAACCTGACAACCGAGATGCCGCGATCGATCCGGTCGGGACGATTGCTGGCATCAAAAAACGGCGGGAATTCACTCTCGTCATTCTTGGCCTGACCGGTCGAACAAACGAGCGCGATGACGGTGTCGTCGGCAACCCGACGTACGTCCGCAATCTTGTTCATGTGGTCCGACGTGTTGTAGAACTCGGCTCCCCACGCCGGCTCCCATGAGTCCCTAGTCGGGACAGCTCGCTTGACGCCTGGGAACTCGTCCTCCACGTCCCAGTCAAAAATCGCCAACGCGTGCGCCTCTATCACGGCGCGGATGAATGTGCCGGCAGGTGCTGACAGTTCCACGCGACTGTCGTCACGCCACCGGGATCGCCACTGTAACCCCTGTAGAGCACGGGCCTCCGATGGTGATGCCGACTGGACCGCATCGGTGGAGCCTGCAGTCGAACTCGGAGCGGATGAACCACTTACAGCACATCCGGTCGATAGGCATATGACGGAAAGGAGAACGCTAACCGGGCGGACGAGACGCAATATCTCCCGCACCTTCGTCGTCGCCGATCGTTGGGTCCTCGCGAGCGTCCCGATAGTCTTCGGTGTACTCGGCTCGAATCTGTCTTGCACCGACGCTCTCTGCATATCTGTCGAAGTCCTCCTGGTATCTACCAGCGACTTTGGTGTCCAACGAGCCGTCCGCCTTCACGAACGTCAACTCCGAACCGTCCTTTGCAATCCAGACCTTTCCCCACAGGTCTAGGCGGTTTTCTACGAATCCGGACGTCACCTGGACAACCCGATCGTGTCCCGCAGTCAACTTGTCCAACCGTGTTTCCATGTCACGAATCTCGGTCCGCCAGGTGTTTTCGTCCTGCTGTGGGTCTGCGGTCGGGAGACTGATCTCTTCGGCTTTCACGAGTGGCACCGTGAGTCCAGCGACCTCGGATAGACCCGGGATCCACAATCCGCCCGCCCCCACCAGCGCACCCGTGGAGTCGATCAGGAACGTGTCCTCATTCCATTTGCGGAACCGTTCCCACTCGTCGTTGTCCGCTAGCGTCTCCAAGGCGTTGCTCAACCCACCGCTCATCGAAGAATGAATCTTGCCCGCGGCAGTGGCGAGTTCGGTATTGTCCGGGTCGCTTCCGAACTCGTGCGCAAGGTAGTTCTCCCACTGGACGGCCGCGGTGAGGGCGATTCGGCCGGCTCCGGGATCGGTGGAGAGAACTCCGATCAGTTTGGAGAACTCGACTGTGTCTGCGAGCGGCCCGGCCGTGTGATTGGTCAGAACCTCGCTGGGTGCGTCCGCAAAGTTTCCGAAGTACGGAGCGAGGTTCGCAGCCAACACTTGTGAGACGTAGGGGTTTCGCTCGCCAAAGGTCTCATACTGGTTGGTTCCAGTGTGATCTCTGTTGACATAAAGCGCATCGAGTGCCTTTTCGTTATCGATGAGCACACGCGCCAGCGTGTCCGCCGACTTACCTCCGAGTTCACCCTCGTAGCCAGGCGCCGCGGCCGCTTCACCGATCCAATCGAACAGGTCCCTCGGTCCGCGTTGGTCATCGGGGCTGCACAGCTTCGGATCGCCTTCCGACCAGTTCTCGGTGAGGATGTTCAGCACGTGCGCATCTGCGTCGTACCGGTGCCCTTCGGCGACCGTGACGCCCATCCGCTCACCTGTAAGGAAGTCTGTCACCGCCTGGTGGTCGTGACTTGCGGTGCTGAGCATCGAGCTGGCGACCTTGCGCACCTCGTCGTAGGACTGATTTTCGTCGTAGAAGCCGAAGGGCGTGTCCTCGTCGTGGGGGAGCGCACCAGCAATCTCTGACGCCTGTTTCAACATCCCTCGATCGACGTCGGTGCCCAGTTGCAGATTGCGGTCGGTTCGGTCACTGAGGATCGTGTTGAGCGCCTTGAAGTCGTCGAGACGATTCACGCCAGTGAGGGAATAGAGACCGCCTGGCTGTCCCACTATCTCGTGCTTGATCTGGTTCTCTCGAAGCAGTGACACAACACTGTCGGGCAGGCGGTCGAGTCCACCCGCCGACCCCGCCTTCGTTCGCACGTTTGGCGACGACATCACCCTGAGCGCGTTGCCGAGTACACCTGGCGCTTGTTCGTGGACCCGCAGCAACTCGTTCATGTTGGCCGAGTCGACCTCGCTCATGAACGTTCGTAGGTAGTCGTACTGCCCCTGCGAAATCTCCGTCGGCTGACCTTGACGAAGCGATTCAAGTTGTTCCGGGGAGAAGTGCGTCGCATGGTTCAGACGCGCGAGACCAGCAGGTGAGATGTTCCCTTCTCGTAAGGCCCTGACGTCGAGCTCAGCTTGGCGTGAACTCAAACCAGCGGTGGCCGGCGCCATCGCACGAATGAGTTCTTCCGCCTGCACAATCGCGCGTTTCGTGTCGACGTCGGCATCGTGCAGTTCGCGTGCGAGTCGTTGGAGCCGGACCGTCTCGTTCGTCGCCTCGTTTCCCCGTAGCGCACGATCATTCGCAATTCGTGTCAAAGCGACGCTGTCACCCTCGTTGCGCCGCTCCTCGGCCTCATAGTCACGGAGATCGCGGACCGTCCAGTCGTTGTCGACCGAGAACCGGTCCCCTTCCAAATTGGTGGCCGTGGTGTTGAGCGTCTCGACCATAGGCGTCATCCTGCTCGCACCCGACTTGAAGGCCTCGGCAAGTTCGTCGACGGCGGCGGCGACACGAGTCATCTGAGTCTTCTCGTGGTCGGCTCGGGTCACGGCAGCGTCGAACGAAGCGCCCTTCCAATCGAGGCCGGCTACCTTCGCATAGAGCTCTCCGGCCCTCCGCTCGATTGCGGTCGAGACCGGGCTCAATGAGGAGGCCGCGTGGCCGAGCACTTCCGGATGTGCGTTGGCCACAATGCTGCGAGTCTTTGCACTCATCACTCAGATCGCTGGTTGAGATTGCCCAGGGATTGAAGCAATCTCCCAGCAACGTCGTCCACGTTCACCAAGACCGACGCCGCCGAGTCCAAGGCGTCTCCGAACTGCTCGTGACGGCCCGCGATCGTCGTCAGCGCCTGTTTGACGGATGCGCCGACGCTGTCTGCCACTGCAGCAACCTCGAAACCAGGCACCGCCATCGTGATCGCGCCGAACGTCGGCGATTCGATCGCACGAATCGATATTCCGTTGCTCGCCATGTGACGAGCCGCATCCGTCAAGCTGCTCGGAGTGACCTCAACGGGTTTTGGTGTCATCGAATCCCCCAACCACTCACCGTGCCCCTCCCGCAGAGGCACAGGCATTCACGTGGAGTGATACTAACCGCACGCGAGCCCGTGGTCGGGTGTCAGTCCACAGCGCACAAACTCAAGACAGGTTCAGCAGTAGGTATCGCCTGGCGATACCTACTGCTGAACCTGTGTGTGGGACTCCTCAGCCCCGAGCGGCGATCCGCGCCTGCACCTCGGGGCGCCGGAGCGGGGGCACCGTCTTCGGCGGCTGACGACGCTCGGGCAAGACGTCGAGCAGCGTGCGGGTAGCCGCGGTGACAGCGACGACCGCGGCCTCGAAGGCCTCCGCATTCGCCGGCGACGGATGCCGCACACCGCTCACCTTGCGCACGTACTGCCGTGCGGCCGCCTCGATCTCGTCCTCGGTGGCCGGCGGTTCGAGCCCGCGGAGTTCGGTGATGTTGCGGCACATGGCAGATCCCTTCGATGACGGATGCGCTGGCGGAAGGCGATGCGACGTCGCAACCGGCCGACCCGCCGAGGGCCTACTCGCCGATCTTGACGACCGCTTTCCCCAGAATCCGCCCTTCGGCGAGATCGGTCAACGCTTCCGGCAGCTGATCGAGCGTGTAGGTGACGTTGACCTGAGGTTCCATCCCGTCGGCGATCATCTGCGTCAGCTCTTCATGCAGCTTCGCGGGCAGATTCAGTTCCGGATGGGTGCGCACGTACTCGCCCCACGCGGCCCCGACGACGGCGATGTTGCGGAACAGGACTCGATTGAGTTTGACGGTCGGGATGCCGCCGGCCGCGAAGCCCACCACGACGTAGCGGCCGTCGGGGGCGACCTGGCGGAGCGCCTCGTCGAACACCTCGCCGCCCGACGGGTCGATCATCACGTCGACGCCCTTGGGGACGATCTCCTTGAGCTTGGTACCCCAGCCCTCCTCGAGCTGGACGATCTCGTCGGCCCCGGCGCTGCGCAGCAGGTCCTCGGCACCCTTCCGGTGGACGATGGCGATGACCTTCGCGCCCATCGCCTTGGCGACCATGATCGACGCGGTTCCGACGCCACCGGCGGCGCCGAGCACGCCGACCACCTCACCGGGCTGGGTGTGCGCGCGGGTCTTCAGCGCGAACAAGGCGGTCTGGTAGTTGATGCCCATGGCCGAGCCCTGCTCGAAGGTCAGGCCTTCGGGAAGCGGCAGGAGCTGTTCGGGCGCGGCCGCGACCTGTTCGGCGAATCCGCCGACGATCGACGCCACGAGCACCTTGTCCCCGACCTTCACCGACGCCCCGTCGGGAGCCGAGCGCACCACGCCGGCGACCTCGGTGCCCGGCGTGAACGGCGTCGGCACGCGCAGCTGGTACTTGCCCTGACTCATCAGCACGTCGGGGAAGCACACGCCGCACGACTTCACGTCGACGACGACCTGGCCGTCGGCCGGGGTGGGATCGGGAACGTCCTGCAACTCGAGTCCGGACGGGCCTGTCTCTGCGGTGAGTACCTGAGCTTTCATACGGCTCACCCTACGCGGCGACCGTCACACACCCGATAGGATCTGATGCCATGTCACAACCTGCGGCACAGTCGCCGAACGCACCCTCCCCCGACCGCCTCCGCGTCGCGGACGAGGCACCCGGATTCATGCCGCTCGACGAGGCCCAGACGCTCTTCGAGATCGCCGGAGAATATCTGTCCCAACCTGATTCGACGAAGGTCGGCGTGGAGATCGGTACCTACTGCGGGAAATCCACCGTCTTCCTGGGATCGGCCGGCGAAGCGAACGACGCCGTCATCGTGACCGTCGACCATCACCGCGGTTCCGAGGAACACCAGCCCGGTTGGGAGTACCACGACGAATCCCTCGTCGACGCACACACCGGGACGCTCGACACCTCGGCACGCTTCCGCCGCACCATGTTCGACGCCGGACTCGACAACACCGTCGTCGGACTGCTCGCACCGTCGGCCGTCGCCGCGAAGATCTGGGGCCGTCCGGCCGATTTCGTGTTCATCGACGGCGGGCACAGCACGGAAGCGGCACAGACCGACCTCGACGGCTGGGCGCCGTGGGTGCGCATCGGCGGGGCCCTGCTCATCCACGACGTCTTCCCCGACCCCGCGGACGGCGGCCGCCCGCCGTACGAGATCTACTGCCAGGCACTGGAAACCGGACAGTTCACCGAGGTGCGCGCGGAGGGATCGCTGCGTGTCCTCCGCCGCGACTCGGGCGAGGTGGGCGCGCCGCTACCGCGGAAGTCCTGACCTCTCAGGGTCCGCGGCCTCGGTCGCCGGACCCTTCGTGACGCGCCCTCCGCAAGCTCCGGACACTCCTCAGGGAGCGGTGGTGGGCCGCGCCCCCCGCAAGCCCCGGGCACCCTTCAGGGGGCAGAGG
>ERZ501064.178-NODE-178-length-17215-cov-5.910373_pt1 | contig 17215 bp, 18 predicted proteins | sample MGYA00510851_ERZ501064 | MGnify/ENA primary metagenome ERZ501064 (study PRJEB25958, sample SAMN03398529) | human skin metagenome | study: EMG produced TPA metagenomics assembly of the Human Skin Microbiome Metagenome (human skin metagenome) data set. | reverse complement strand
GGAGGAGATCGTTATCGACGCCTCTCGGCATTCCAATTCGGCTGAGGTCGAGGTGGTGTCGATGTACCCGCCGTTGCCGGGTCCGGAAGTGGCTTCGACTCGGGGCGTCGCTTCGCTCCGGCACGGCTCAACCAGCAGTGGGGGCGCCGGCGTCGCGGGTGCGGAGGTGGCTTCGACTCGGGGCGTCGCTTCGCTCCGGCCCGGCTCAACCAGCGGTGGAACCAGCAATGAGGAGCTGTCATGAACGCACACGTGCCGGTCGTCGTCATCGGCGGCGGACAAGCCGGCCTCTCGGTCAGCTGGTACCTCGGGCAGGCGGGCGTCGAACATCTCGTCGTCGAAGCCGACACCGCGGTTCATGCGTGGGCCGACAAGCGGTGGGACAACTTCACGCTGGTGACTCCGAACTGGCATTGCAAGCTCCCTGGATACTCTTACGACGGCCCGGACCCGGACGGGTTCATGACCCGTGACCAGGTCGTGGAGTGGTTGCACGGTTGGCTGGAGACCTTCGAACCACCCCTCGTCGAACACACCAAAGTCACTCGCCTGCAACGTCTCTCCGGTGATCGGTTCGAGCTGACTCTTGACGGCCCCGACGGAATGCGGTCGCTCACCTGCGACCAGGCCGTCATCGCAACCGGCGGGTATCCCCTGCCGGTGGTTCCGCCGTTCGCGTCGTCGCTGGATCCGGCGGTGCATCAGGTGCACTCCGAGGAGTATTTCAACCCAGAGCAACTTCCCGACGGTGCTGTGCTGGTCGTCGGGTCGGGACAGTCGGGCACGCAGATCGCCGAGGACTTGCACCTCGCCGGTAGGCAGGTGCATCTCGCGATCGGCAACGCACCGCGAGTCGCTCGGTTCTACCGCGGCCGCGACTGCATGACCTGGCTGTCGGACATGGGTCTCTACGACACACCGACCCAGGAGTACCCAGGCGGCCGCGCTGCGCAGGAGAAGACGAATCACTACGTCACCGGTCGCGACGGCGGCCGCGACATCGACCTCCGACGATTCGCGACCGAGGGAATGAAGCTGTACGGCGTGCTCAGTGACGGTAAGGACTCGACGCTGCGGTTCGCGCCGACGCTCACGGCCGCGCTCGACCGGGCCGACGCCGTGTACAACTCGATCTGCGGCGACATCGACCGCCATATCGACAAGCTCGGCATCGACGCGCCAGAGGCATCGCGGTACGAGCCGGTGTGGGCGCCCGAGGTCGATCCGACCGAGCTCGATCTCGCGGCCGAAGGCGTCACCTCGATCATCTGGGCCATCGGCTACCGGCCCGACTACCGGTGGATCGAGGCCAGCGCCTTCGACGGTGGCGGCCGGCCCATGCAGACGCGCGGGATCACCGAGGTGTCCGGGCTCAGCTTCGTCGGGTTGCCGTGGATGCACACCTGGGGGTCCGGACGGTTCCTTGGTATCGACCGCGATGCGAGGTATGTGGCTGAGCATGTTGTTGGATCGGTTCGTGGTGGACGCGCGCAGTTGGTTGTTGCGCAGTAGGTTTGGGGTTCTGTGGGCACCGGGGTTGCGTTGTGGAGGACGGTCACCAGGTGGCTTCGACACGACGCCTCGCTTCGCTCGGAGTCGGCTCAACCAGCGGAGGAACATACGAGCCCTTCGAGGCTCGTCGCTATCGCTCCTCGCACCTCAGGGAGCAAAGGATAAGGAGTACCCATGACGGTATCCACACGAGTTGACCTGGCGTTGCTCGGTATCCGCGGGGAGCCGCCGGTGCAGCGCACCGGTGGGGCGGGACCCAGCGACGACGGCCACCTCATGGTCGACGGGTTGCATGCCGCGATCCCGCGGAACCCGCAGAGTCCGTTCGTCTTCGACGGTGATCGCGTGCTGTACGACGGCGCCGACATCGGTGTCGAGGTCAGCGCGATCGGACGTCCCCGGTTCTACGACCTGCAGACCGCGGACGGGGTGAGCTACGAGAAGATCGCTCGCCTGCACGGTCGGAATGTTCTGGCGACAACAGTTCTGCAGACCTGTATCCGCTACGCCGAGGACCAGCGGTGCCGGTTCTGTTCGATCGAGGAGTCGCTGAAGTCCGGCTCGACGATTGCGGTGAAGAAGCCCGAGCAACTCGCCGAAGTCGCCCGTGCGGCTGTCGATCTCGACGGCGTGACCAACATGGTCATGACCACCGGCACGAGCGGTGGACGCGATCGAGGGGCTCGTCATCTCGCTCGGTGCGTCCGAGCGATCAAGGCTGCTGTGCCGGAACTGCCGATCCAGGTGCAGTGCGAGCCGCCGGCCGACCTCGCCGTGCTGACCGAACTGCGCGAGGCCGGTGCGGACGCCATCGGCATCCACGTCGAATCCCTCGACGACGACGTGCGGCGTCGCTGGATGCCCGGCAAGTCGACGGTACCGATGTCGGAGTACCGGGCGGCGTGGGCCGAGGCGGTCCGGGTGTTCGGGCGCAACCAGGTGTCGACCTACCTGCTCGTCGGTCTCGGCGAGGACACCGACGAGATGATCGCCGGCGCCAAGGAACTCGCCGACATGGGCGTGTACCCCTTCATCGTGCCGTTCCGGCGTCACGCCGGGACCCTCGCCGTCGACGTCGACAACGCCCCGGCACCCGACCCCACGATCGTCGAGAAGATCACCCGCGAGGTGGCCGGTCATCTGAGCTTCATCGGGATGTCCGGGTCGGACCAGCGAGCGGGATGCGCGGCCTGCGGTGCCTGTAGTGTCCTGCCGACGGTCGGAGGCTGACGTGCTGTCACGGGGCGAGCTGTCGATCCTGTCCGGGCTGCCGCGCACGACGCCGCGGTCGGAGTTCCTGATCACCGTCGCGGACAGCCCGCGGGAACATGCGGCGTATCGCGTGCTGCGGCACCGCGAATTCGTCGAGCGGCAGGCGCTTTTCGACCGCACCGACGTCGATGACATCGACGACGACCCGCGCACCACCGTCCTGATCGCGACACTGCCCGACGGGACGATCGCGGGTGGCGTGCGGATCGCCCCCACGCCGTGGGCGGGGTCCGAGCACACCGACATCGGATGGTGGTTCGGGTCGCGGCTCGTCGTCGCCGACCCTGGCCTGGCAGCCGGGATCGGGCCGGCACTCGTGCGGGCGGCGTGCGCGCACGTCGAACAACTGGGCGCCCTGCGGTTCGACGCCACCGTCCAGGATCGGTACGTACCGATGTTCTCGAGGCTCGGCTGGCAGGACCGCGGGCCAGGCCCGGTGATCAATGAGCGGTCGCATCGGGAGATGGGCTACCCACTCAACCGAATTCAACGCACAGTCGACGGGACGAAAGCGGTTCTCGCCGAGGCACTCGCGCCGTTCGCAGACCAACCGGGCGGTCTCGGTGCTACCGGATTCCGCGGAGACGACGGCGTACCGCTGCCCGGCACCGACGTGATCGCGGCCTGTGACGCGATCATCCCGTCGATGATCGAACGCGATCCGGAGTGGGCCGGTTGGTGTTCGGTGCTCGTCAACCTCAACGACCTCAGCGCGATGGGGGCTCGGCCGCTCGGTCTCCTCGACGCCGTCGGCGCGCCCACGACATCGCATCTCACCCGCATCATCCGCGGGATAAGCTCGGCCGCGGAGGCATGGCGCACACCCGTGCTCGGCGGTCACACGCAGGTCGGGGTCCCGTCTGCGCTGTCGGTGACCGCGCTGGGCACGACGCCCAGTCCCCTGCCCGCCGGCGGTGGCCGGGTCGGCGACACCGTCACCCTCCACGCCGATCTCGGCGGCTCCTGGCGACCCGGATATCACGACCGGCAGTGGGACTCGACGAGTTCGCGCAGCAGCGACGAACTGTGCGCCATGACATCCCATCTCGCAACGGTGCGTCCCGCGTCGGCCAAGGACGTCAGCATGGCCGGGATCGCCGGCACGCTCGGCATGCTCGCCGAAGCGTCGGGAACCGGTGCCGAGGTGGACGTGACGGCAGTGCCGCGGCCCGGCGACGCGTCGATGGGCGCGTGGCTCACCTGCTTCCCGGGCTACGCGATGCTGAGCACCGACCGCGCCGGCACCCGACGCACTGTGCCCACTCCCGCTCCGGTGACGACCGCCGATTGCGGCCGGCTGACCGCCCAACCGGGCGTGCGGCTGCGGTGGCCCGACGGCGAGACGACTGTCGCCGTCGCGTCGACGGTCACCGGACTAGGCGTCGCATGATTCCCCGGGGACCCGGCCGGCCGACGGATCCGACCGGTACAGTTCGCCCATGAGGACGGTCACCCTCGGCGCCCTCGCCGCGCACTTCGGACGCGACGTGGAACGCGGTGTCGCCAAAGCGGTCGGCATCGTCGAATCCGCGGCGCGCGACGGCGTCGACCTTCTCGTCTTCCCCGACGCCTCACTGGGCGGATACCTCGGCGATCTTCGACAACCCGACCCGGCCGAACTGCCGCCGGCGCTGCAACCGGACGGTCCGGAACTCGCGGCGATCGCGGCCGCCGCCGGTGACATGACCGTGTGTATCGGGTACACCGAAGCGGTCGATGATCAGCGGTTCAACACCGCCGTCTGTGTCACGGGTGACGGTGTCCTCGGCACGCACCGCAAGGTCCATCAACCCGCCGGCGAGGCGCTCGCCTACGCGGCGGGCGATCAGTTCGGCTCGTTCGACACCCCGGTCGGCCGTCTGGGCATGCTGATCGACTACGACAAGACGTTCCCGGAGTCGGCGCGCACGCTCGCGCTCGACGGCGCGCGGATCATCGCGGCACTGTCCGCGTGGCCCGCCAGCGTCACCGACCGCGCCGCTCGCCTGCCCGCCGACCGCCAGTCCCGCCTGTTCGACCTCTACGACTGCGCCCGCGCCGCGGAGAACCAGGTGTTCGTCGTGTCGTCGAACCAGACCGGGGTCATGGGATCGCTGCGTTTCCTCGGTCAGGCCAAGGTCGTCGGACCCGGCGGTGACATTCTGGCGACCACTCGATCGAAAGGCGGAATGGCCACGGTGACAGTCGATGTCGACGCCGAGGTCGACCGGGCCCGTCGCGTCCTGAGTCATCTCGCCGAACTCCGGCCGGACACCTACCGGTCGACGATGTCGGCGGACCAGCGATGAGCGGCACGCCGAGTCTACGCATCGCTCTCCTGACCTATTCGACGAAACCCCGTGGCGGCGTCGTCCATACGTTGAACCTGGCCGAGGCGATGGCTCGTCTCGGCGCCGAGGTGACGGTGTGGTCGCTCGCCCGCGGTGGCGACGAGGGCTTCTTCCGCGCGGTGGATCCGGCTGTGCGGGTGCGGCTCGTCCCGTTCCCCGACCGGGAGAACGAGACGATCACCCAACGCATCGTGCGGTCCATCGACACCCTGCGGGCCGCCTTCGAGCCGGCCGACTTCGACATCGTGCACGCCCAGGACTGCATCAGCGCCAACGCCGTCGGGACGTGCATCCGCACGATCCACCATCTCGACCAGTTCACGACGCCGATCCTCGTCGACTGCCACGAGAAGGCCGTCGTCAACCCCTACGCCCGCATCTGTGTGTCGCGTGCGGTGGCCGACGAAGTCGAACAGGGCTGGGACTTGCATCCGACGGTGATCCCGAATGGCGTTGCCTACGAACGCTTCGCGAGCGCGGCGTCGGACTCCCCGGAGTCTCTCGAGGCACGACGACACTGGTCGGATCAGCTGGGCGACTACGTGCTCGCCGTCGGGGGGATCGAACCGCGCAAGGGCAGCATCGACCTTCTGGAGGCGTATGCCGTACTGCGCGAACGTCACCCGGGCCTGAAGCTCGTCTTCGCGGGCGGCGAGACCCTGTTCGACTACCGCGACTACCGTGCCGACTTCGACCGTCGGCGAGCTGAACTCGACGTCGAACCGATCGTGCTCGGGAATGTGCCCGACGACGACCTGCCGGCACTGGTCGCCGCCTGCCGGGTGTTCGCGTTCCCATCGGTGAAGGAGGGCTTCGGCCTGGCCGCGATGGAAGCCCTCGCCGCGGGGCGTCCCGTCGTCGCGCGCGACCTCCCCATCCTGCGCGAGGTCTTCGGTACGACCGTCTCCTACGCCTCGACCGTCGCCGAACTGGCCGACGCCCTCGACGCCTCTCTCGTGCCCGACCCCGACCGCATCGTGTCGGGCCGAAGCCTGGCCGCATCTCTCACGTGGGACGACGCGGCACGTCGGCACCTCGAGTTCTATGCGCGGCACCCCCATCCGGCGTCGCCGGTCGGCACCCACGGATGAGCCAGGCCCGTCGGACCGAACGCATCGGGATGCTGGCGGTCGCCCTCACCGCGATCCTGTGGGGCACCTCGGGTACCGCCGCGGCGATGGCGCCCGAGCTCAGTGCCGTGACCGTCGGCGCCGTGGCCATGTGTGGCGGCGGCTTGTTGCAGGCGGCGGTCAACGCCCGCGGGATTCGAGCCGCGTGGTCGTCGGTGACGGCACAGTGGCGGGTCGCTCTTCTCGGTGGGGTCTGCGTGCTGATCTACCCGCTCTGCTTCTTCGGGTCCATGCGGGTCGGCGGCGTCGCGCTCGGAACCGTCGTGTCGTTGGCGTCGGCACCGCTGGTGTCGGCGGTCATCGAGCGCGTGGCCGACGGGCGGAGGCTGACCCTGCGGTGGACCATCGCGTGCGCGCTCGGCATCGTCGGCAGTGCGGCGTTGGCCGTGTCGCGCAGCGAGTCGTCGCATGCGGACGCACTCGGCGGGAGTTCGTCGTCGGCGCTCGGTGTCGGCCTCGGCCTGCTCGCGGGCATCACCTACGCCGGGTTGTCGTGGGCGATGCGTCGGCTCATGAACAGGTCGGTGCCGCGCGGCGCCGCGGCCGGGACGGTCATGGGCTTGGGCGGGGTGTTCCTGCTGCCGGTCGTCGCGGTCGGGGTACCGGCCGTGGTCGCACACCCCGAAACCCTCGGCGTTCTCGCCTACCTCGTCCTGGTTCCGCAGTTCCTCGGGTACGTGCTGTTCAGTCGTGGACTCGGTCGGATCGACAGTTCGACCGCCACCACCATCACCCTGATCGAGCCCGCGGTGGCAACCGCGCTGGCCGTCGGAGTGCTCTCCGAATCCATCACAGCGATCGGTTGGGTGGGTATCGCGATGCTGGCGGCGGCGCTGGTCGTCCTGCTGGCTCCTCGCCTTCCGTCCGCAACCGGCCCGGCATCCACTAGCGTCGACGCAGGATCATCGACAGGGAGGTCGACGCATGAAGCAGTTCCGAGAGGCCGTCGAGGCGCGTGACGAGCAGGCGATGAGGGCGCTGCTCGCCGACGATGTGGTCTTCACCAGTCCGGTCGCGTTCAAGCCGTATCCGGGCAAGGCCATCACGTCGGCCATCCTGCGGGGCGTGCTGCGGGTCTTCGAGGACTTCCGCTACATCCGAGAGATCAACGACGCCGGCGGACACGACTCGGCGCTCGTCTTCGAGGCCGTGGTCGGCGGCAAGAAGATCACCGGCTGCGACTTCATCCACGTCAACGACGACGGCAAGATCGACGACCTCATGGTCATGGTCCGCCCGCTGTCGGGCGCACAGGCCGTCGCCGCGGCCATGGGGGCGCAGTTCGATCAGATCGCCGCCGAGGCCGCCGCGGAGTCAGAGAACACAGCGGAGTCCGAGGGGGTCAGCCAGTGAAACTCGGTCTGCAACTGGGCTACTGGGGCGCGCAACCGCCGACCCACCACGCCGAGATCGTCGCCGCGGCCGAGGCGTCCGGCTTCGACAGCATCTTCACCGCCGAGGCCTGGGGATCCGACGCCTACACCCCGCTGGCCTGGCTCGGGTCGTCGACCGAACGCGTCCGGCTCGGGACCTCGGTGCTGCAGCTCTCGGCCCGCACCCCGACCGCGTGTGCGATGGCCGCGCTGACCCTCGACCACCTGTCCGGCGGACGGCACATCGTCGGGCTGGGTGTTTCGGGTCCGCAGGTCGTCGAAGGCTGGTACGGGCAGAAGTTCGCCAAGCCGCTGGCCCGGACCCGCGAGTACATCGACATCATGCGGCAGGTGTGGGCGCGCGAGGCGCCGGTCAACAGCGCCGGACCGCACTATCCCCTGCCGTTCGACGGGGAGGGCGCATCGGGACTGGGCAAGACGCTCAAGCCGATAACGCACCCGCTGCGCAGCGACATCCCCGTCATGCTCGGCGCCGAGGGGCCGAAGAACGTAGCGCTCGCCGCGGAGATCGCCGACGGCTGGTTGCCGTTGTTCTACACGCCGCGTATGGCCGACACGTACAACGAGTGGCTCGACGAGGGTTTCGCCCGCCCGGGTGCACGACGCAGTCGCGAAGACTTCGAGGTGTGCGCAACCGCCCAGATCGTCGTCACCGATGACCGCGAGGGCACCTACGCCGCGATCAAACCGTTCCTGGCGCTGTACATGGGCGGGATGGGCAGTGAGGACACCAACTTCCATGCCGAGGTGTACCGCCGGATGGGGTACGCCGACGTCGTCGACGAGGTGACCGCACTCTTCCGCAGCAACCGCAAAGACGAAGCGGCGCAGATCATCCCCGACGCCGTGGTGGACGACTCGGCGATCGTCGGCGACCTGGACCACGTGCGTGAACAGATCAAGGTCTGGGAGTCGTGCGGGGTGACGATGATGCTCGTGTCGCCGGGCAGCGTCGCCGAGGTCGAACAACTCGCGGAGCTCATCCGCTGATGCTCTCCCCCGCCCGCATCACCGTCATCGACACGGTGGTCTCGTTCGACGCCCCGATCGAGGTCACCTTCGACTACCTCGCCGACCCGGCGAACCGACCGGAATGGCAGTCGAGCCTGCGCCGCATCGACGACCTGCGGCCGATCGGTGACCGGGCGGGTGACGTCGGCACCAGCTGGACCGACGTCACCGTCGTACCCGGGGTGTCGCCGCGGATGGAGGTGATCGCCTGTGAGTCTCGTCGACGGTGGCAGGAGATCGGACGGTGGCGGTCCGTTGATGCGGTGCTGACGTTGACGTTCGCCGAACGCGAGGCCCGCACCGACGTGCATGCCGAGGCGGTGCTGACGGTGCCCGCGATCGGCGGGCTGGTGCTGACCGCGACGCGGTGGCCGGCGGCGCAAGCGGTGCGGGCCGATCTCGAACGGGCTGCTCGACTGTTGGCCGGTCGAGGCTCTCGGTGAGGGGCCGCGCCTCGGGTAGCGTTCCGAGGGTGAACATCAAGAACGTGACCCTCGCCCTCGGCACCGCTCTCGTCCTGGCTGTCGCCGGTTGCAGCTCCGACTCCGATTCCGGTTCGGGCACAACCGAACCCACCGCAACCGCGGCGACCGGCGGCGCCGAGACCCCGGCGGCGGGAGCGGAGAGCTGCCCGACCGCACCCGCGAATGCGGACGCCACCCCGCAGTGGAGCGAGAAGGGTACCACCGGTGGATTGCAGATGGTCGCGTCCACCGCGACCGAAGCCCCCAACATCACCGTCGAGAACCCGTTCAGCGTCGACGAGACCCAGGTCAAGACGCTCGTCGAGGGTGACGGTGCCGTCGTGCCGGACACCGCGTCGGTGTCGGTCTGCTACGTCGGTGTGAACGGCCGCACCGGCGAGACCTTCGACAGCGCCTACGCAAACGGCTCCCCCGTGACGTTCCCGCTCGACGGCGTGATCCCCGGGTTCAGCAAGGCCATCGCGGGACAGAAGGTCGGGTCGAAGGTGGGCGTCGCCATGACTTCGGCCGACGGTTACGCGCAGGGCAATCCGCAGGCGAACATCGAGGTCGGCGACACCCTCGTCTTCGAGATCAGCATTCTTGGGGCGTCGTAGGGGTTGTCGCGCGGAGTCACTTGGTGACTTCGGGTCACCAGGTGATTTCGACACGGCTCCTCGCTCCGCTCGGTGCCGGCTCAATCAGCGGGGGGGAGGCTCCTCGACCTCGACGCGCTCCTTCGGCGGCTTCGCTCGTTGCCGGCTCAATCAGCGGGGGTGGGAAGTTGCCGAGGTCGTCGGATCGCTCTTCACCCCTTGGGGTCTGCGGTTGCAGTTGGACCTCTAGCGTGTCAAAACGCGTCCATCTCAGCACGATCGAAGGGCACTATGCCCTTCGGTCATGCTGAGGGGGACGAACTGTTCAAAGTCGCCTCCGCGGGGCGGCACGCTGGGTCGTCAACCGTCGCTGGGGCTTGCGCCTCAGGGCGCAGCCCGGGCCACGATGAGCGGCACGAGTTGTTCTGCGGTGGTCCAGGCGCCGTGGTGGCCGAGCATCATCGACTCCATCGTCTCGCGCTTGCTGCGGGTGAGGGTGGTGGCGCCGCGGGCCACGGCGACGACGTCGCCGATGCGTTGTGCCACAGCGTCACTGACGATCGGTCCGAACCACTCTTCGTCGATGGTCTGCTCGCGCGAGACCACGTGCGCGGCGTCGCCGAGATACGCCGCCCAGCCGTTCAGCACGTCGTCGGCCGATCCCGGTGTCGCATAGACGTGCCGGACCCGCGCCTCGCCGGCCACCGCGTCGACGCCGTCGAGCAGGGCGGGAGCGGTGTCGATGTCGATCGCCCGGTCGGCGGTGATCATCCCGTGGTCGCCGGTGACGAGAAGTGTTGTCCCATCGCCCAGTTCGGAGGCGAGGTCGGCAACCAGTCGCTCGACGATGCGTAGTTTCTCCAGCCACTCCGCCGACCCCGGGCCGTGAATGTGGCCCGCCATGTCGAGTTCGCTGTAGTAGGCGTACACGAAACGCCGATGCCGAGTCCGACGCCGCAGGGTGGTCAGCACGGCGTCGCGGATGCCGTCGGGTGTCACGGCGGGCACGAACTGTCCCGACGCGCGGAAGGCCGCCATCGTCAGGCCGGTTCCGCGGAACTCGCCGGGCATCACATAGGTGACCCGGACACCCTCGGCGGCAAGCTCTTCGAGACTCCCACGCTCGGTGCGTACGAGGGCCGGGGGATAGGTCATCAAGGCCGACGGTCCGGAGGCGTCGTCGAGCGTCCAGCGCAGCGAGTTGAGCACTCGTCGTGACCCGCGGGTCCGGCATTCGTCACCCGGGCGGAAGCTGTACCCGATGATCCCGTGCACTCCGCACGACGTGCCGCCCGTCAGGCTCAGGATGCTGGTCGCGGTGGTCGCCGGAAACCCGGCACGCAGCGTCGTCGAGGTCAGTTCTTTGAGCGTCGGGGCATGCTCGGCGTAGTCGTCCAGCAGGGTCGCGCCCAGGCCGTCGATGAGCAGCAGAACCACCGAGTCGCTCGGCGGGACAACGGGTCCCGCACCCTCGGATGCGACCCCGAGGGCACCCGCCACCGCCGGCAACACGTCGGCGAGCGTGTGCGGATAGCCGTGCCAGTCTGCCGGGGCCAGCTCCAGCGGACCCGCCACTTCTGTCACCGCGCCCCCGAACCGGCCGGTCCGAACACATAGTGTCCCGACCGCAGGAACCGGACCGACCGACGCGCTTCTCCCTCGACGAGCAACGGCGACAACGCATCTCGCAGCGCGATCCGCCACCGGGCGGCGTCGAGCGGCGCGCTGACCCGCATCGACTCGACGTCACGCGGAACCTCGACAACGGCGCCGGCATCCGGCGTGATGCGCTCGTGGTGCGCGACGGGATGGGATGGTTGTTCGACGTCGATGACCGACACGGCCCCACCGGCGAGCGCCTCGTCCACCGACTGGACCGCTCCCTCCGACCTCGACGACCCGTCCGGCACCGACGGCGCAGCGGACTTCAGGTCCCACGCCACCAGCACCCGGTCGGAGTCGGCATCGCCGCCCAGCTCGTCACCGAGTTCGCCGTAGAAATCCTCGTAGTAGTGCACGGGCGTCGCGCCCAGCTTGGTGAGGTTGAAGTAGGCGTTGCGGGCGACCAGGGGATCGAAGGTCCAGGTTATCGTCGACAGTCCGCGCTCCAGAGCCCAGCGACGCTGGTGCATCTTCAGCGCATAACCCACCTGATGGCCGCGGCCGCGGCGGGTGACCCCGGTGATGTGGCTGTGCAGGGTCTCGCCGACAGGCGCACCGAAGAACGCCACGCTGCCGCCGGCGAGGTGGTCGCCGATGAAGGCGCCGGCCACATAGTTGCCGGCGTGACTGAGCGCCCGCAGCATGTCGGTCCCCACGGGCCGGTTCGTCGGATCGGGCCGCCACACGTCGTCGAAGATCCGCAGCAGGTCCTCGAGCTCGTCGGGCGACGACAGTTCACGAACCTCCACACCGAGGGTTGCATCCGACATGGGGTCGATTCTGTCATCGCCCGGCGACACCGTGGTCGTGGTTCGTCCAGCCCGATCTAGGATGAGCCCCATGTCCCGCACCGCCCGACCGTCCGACGCGTTCGCGCGCGTCGCTGCGGCCGGTGTGGTTCCCGCGGTGGCGGTCGCCGCGCACGGTGCGGCGAGTGGGGCGATGCCGAGTTCGTCGGGCGTCCTGCTGAGCGCCGCGATCGGCGTGGTCGCGTCGATGCTGCTCGCGCCGCGTCGGGGACGGCTCACGACGGCGGCGGCGTCGACCACCCTGGTCTTGTCCGCTGCCCAGGCGGCGAGTCACTGGGCTCTCGCGCTCGACGCCGGGCACGCCGCCCACGACGCCTCGACGCTGCCGATGCTCCTCACCCACCTGGTGGCGATCCCGCTCAGCGCGGTCGGAATCGTCGCCGGTGCCCACCTCCTGGCGTCGATCGGCTCGGTGATCCGATCGCTGGTGCCGCCGGTCGCCGTCGCGGCACATCCGGCCGCTCCGGTGTTCTGGACGCCGCCTTGTGTTCCGGCCGCACCCGCGTTGTGCGGCACCGGCGTTCGCGGACCACCGGCTGCCTCCTGACGCGCCCGGACCCCAGACCAGAAGGTGTGGGGTCGACGCGCGCGTCCACGAGGACCGGTCCCGACACCATCGAAAGACACAATCCATGAAGCTCAGTTCCCCGCGGGCGACGATCGCCCGCCGCATCGCCGCGCCCGCCACCGCCGTCGCCCTCGTCGGCCTCGCCTCCTTCGCGGGTGCGGGTGCCGCGTCGGCGCACGTCACCGCCAACGCGCCGACGGTCACCCAGGGTGGGTACGGCGTCGTCACCTTCGTCGTCCCCAACGAGTCCGACGCCGCCGCCACGACCGCGCTGCGGGTGACGCTGCCCGGGCTGACCTCGGCCCGCCCGGAGGTGATGCCCGGCTGGAAGTCCGTCGTCACCAAGAAGGACGACAAGGTCACCGAGATCACCTGGACCGCCGACCCGGGTTCGCCCGGCGTGCCGGTGGGCCAGTTCGGTCAGTTCCGCTTCTCCGGCGGACCGTTCCCCGAGCAGGAGACCGTCGAACTCCCCGCGCTGCAGACCTACGCCGACGGTGAGACCGCCGACTGGAGTCAGCCGACCCCCGACGACGGCTCCGAGCCGGAGCTGCCCGCACCGACGCTGACCCTGCCCCCGGCCACGGGCGACGGGCATCACGGCGGCTCGCACGCCGCCTCGACGACGGGCACCGCCGACGCTTCGGACACCTCCGAGTCGTCGGCATCGTCTGAGGACTCCGCCGCGCGCTGGCTCGGTGGGATCGGCCTGGTGGTCGGCACTCTCGGCGCGGTCATCGGCGTCGCGGCGCTGACAGCGCTGCGCCGCAACGGTCGTGGCGGCGGCGATGCCTGACCGTCGCGCGCCGGTTCGACGCGTCGTCCTGGTCCTCGCGACGCTGCTGTGTCTCGGGCTCGTCGGATCGTGGGCGGCCGCCCCGGCGTCGGCGCACTCGCGGCTGGTCTCCTCCGACCCCGCGGAGGGGGCGACGCTGCAGTCCGGTCCGCAGACGGTGACGCTGACCTTCAACGAGCCGATCCAGTCGTCGTATGCGGTGCTCAACGTCGTCGGGCCCGACGACCACTACTGGCAGAACGGGGACCCGACGGTCGACGGCCCCAACCTGCGTGTCGGGGTGCGCGAACTCGGCCCGGCCGGTGAGTACGTCGTCAACTACCGGGTGACCTCGGCCGATGGGCACGTCATCAGCGGACAGCGCACGTTCGAGCTCGCGGTCGCCGGCAACGGTGAACCCGGCCCGGCGATCGAAGCGGTCGATGCGTCGTCGGACGAGGGAATCCCGGTGTGGTGGTTCATCGCCGGCGCCGCCGTCGTCCTGATCGTCGGACTCGGCGTCGTGTTCTGGCTGAGCCGGCGACCCTCGACGCGGCGCTGACACCTGATGACCGTCCGCAACGGGTTGATCCTCGCGATGACCCTGGCCGGCGGTCTCGTGGTGAGCTGGTTGCTCGCCAGTCCCGACGGTCCGGATCTGGTTGCCGTGCCCACGACCCTCGCGCTCGGTGTCTCCGTGACGCTGCTCGGTCTGGGGGCGCTGCCGACGGTCGACGCCGAGCCCTCGACCCGGGTGATCGGCCTGCTGGCCGGGGTGTGGGTGTTGGCCGTGCTGGTCAGCGCCTGGGTGCGGACGGCCGATCGGGCGGGTGTCGAGGTGCTCGACGTCAAGGCCGGCGACTTCGGCGACGTGCTGTTCTCGGGTGCGCCCGAGATGGTGGCGCTGGTGGCCGGGGTCCTGATCCTCGCGTGGGTGGTGCTGGACCTGCTGACGGGGATCGAGATCCCCGTGCTCGTGGTCGGAGCGCTCGCGGCGATCGGGGTGCTGGCCACCTCGATCGCCGGTCACGCCGGCAACGACTCGTGGGGGCCGTTCCTCATCGGTGCCCACGCGCTGGCCGCGGCCTGGTGGTGCGGACTGCTCGCGGCGATGCTGCTCTCGGTGCGCGGCCGGTCGGGGTGGGCGCGCAGTCTGCCGGTCTTCTCCGGGCGCGCGCCCTGGGCCGTCGGGGTCCTCACGGTGACCGGCCTGATCTCCGGCCTGATCGAGGTCGACGGTCCGGCGAACCTGGTGAGCAGCGGTTACGGCCGGATCCTGCTCGCCAAGGCCGCAGTCCTCGCGGTCCTCGTGGGTCTCGCCGTCTGGCACCGACGACGCTGGCTACCGGCCGTGCAGCGGCATCGCAGCAGCGAGCCCGCCTCCGTGCGCGCGGCTGTCGTCGAACTGGCGATCATGGCCGTGGCGCTGGGCCTCGCGGCCGGGCTGTCGGCGACCGCGCCGCTCTGAGCTGGAGCGTCTCCCTCGGCTCCCTTTCCGCTGGTCGAGAGGGCGACCTTTCCCGCTGGTCGAGAAGGTGACCTTTCCCGCTGGTTGAGCCGGCTCCGAGCGAAGCGAGGCGCCGTGTCGAAGCCCCCTTACCCGCTGGTTGAGCCGGCTCCGAGCGCAGCGAGGCGCCGTGTCGAAGCCACTTTGCCGCGGGTCACCAGGTGGCCTCGACGGGCGCGGCGGCCTCGCTTCGCTCGTTCGACGCTGCTCGACCAGCGGGGGGCGGCCGTCGCTGCTCGACCTCACTCGCCCAACGGCGGCCGCGATTGGTCCCACAGCGCGAGGAGTTCGTCGATGATGTCGGTCGCCATGTGCAGGGTGCTGAGGTGACTCTCGCCGGGCATCTCGAACAGCTTCGCGTCGGGGAGCAGCGACACCATGTGCTCGCCGTGGGCGTACGGGATGATGTGGTCGGCGTCGCCGTGCCACCAGCGCACGGGCACCGTGACGTCGCCGACGCGGAAGCCCCAGTCCCGCGCGAAGACGACGACGTCGGCGAACGGCGCGTTCATGCGTCGGCTTCCGCCGTGGAGCAGGTCGTCGAGGAACATGGCCCGGAACTCGGGGCGCGCCAACAGTTCTCGGTCCGCCTGCGGGGACAGTCGACCGTAGATGGAGATCGCGGGTTCGGCGATCGGCCGGGCGAAGCCGAGGGCGACGCTCAGCACCTGGCCGATAGGCGCGCCGGCCACGCTCACGAGCGGTGCGAGCAGCGTGCCGAGTCGCATGGCCCCGCCCTCGATGCGGTCGGGTCCGACCGTCGGCGCGACACCGCCGAGGATGCCCGCCGCCGTCACCCGGTCGGGCATGGCATGGGCGACCCCGAGTGCGTACGGCCCGCCGCCCGACAGCCCGATGATCGCGAAGTCGTCGATGCCCAGGGCCTCGAGGACCTCGGCGAGGTCCGGTGCGAAGGCGGCGACGTTGTCGTACCGATGCGGGCTCGACGACCCCACGCCCGGCCGATCGAGTCCGATGAGGCGGATTCCGCGTTCGAGCGCGTACGCACGCGCTTCGACGGGGATCTGGCGCCGGGCGCCGGGGGTGCCGTGTAACCAGACGATCGCCCGTCCGGTGGCCGATCCGTACTCGGCGAATCCGATCCGACGATCACCGTCGGCGACGGCGATCGACCCCTCGATTTTCGGACGGGCGATGTCGATCATGTGATCAGCATCTCACGTACCGTTGGTGGCGTGATCCCCGAGTTCGTTCACGGCACCGCGCGCGCCATCCGCCACGTGTTCACCCCGTACCCGGCTCGGGACATCCCGGAGGGCCGGATGGTCGACCTCCCGGGGCGCGGGCGGGCGTTCGTCACCGACTCGGGCCCGCGCGACGCACCCGCCGTCTTCCTCCTGCATTCGGTGCTGACCACCGGATTGCTCTGCTGGTACCCGACGATCCCGGCGATCAACGACCGCTATCGCGTCATCACCCTGGACGCGCGCTGGCACGGCCGCGGCATCGAGTCCGAGACCTTCGACCTCCGTGACTGCGCCGACGACGTCGTCGCCCTCGCCGACGTCCTGGGTATCGACCGGTTCACGGTCGCCGGGTTCTCGATGGGCGGCGGCATCGCCCAGCTGGTGTGGCGACGCCATCCGGGACGTGTCGCCGGTCTGGTGCTCTGTTCGACCGGCCCGTACTTCAGCACGCACGATCCCCGGCACCGCGCGTCGTCGGAACGCATGGGACGCATCCTCCGCCCCGTCTACCGCATCCTGCCGCGGGTGTCCGAGAAGAGTCTGAACAAGACGACCTCACACACCTCGATCTGGGCCCTTCGACAGTTCTTCTCGACGCCGCTGTCGCACCTCGGTGACTTCGGAAACGGGCTGGGGGAGTTCGACTCTCGCGACTGGCTCCACGAGGTCGACGTCCCGACCGCCGTCGTCGTCTCCATCCGCGACCGGGTCGTCGAGCCCGAACGGCAGCAGCTGCTGATCGACGGCATCCCCGGCGCACAGCGTTTCGAGGTCGACGGCGGGCACGCCTGCTGCGTCGTCGGCGCGCGCTACTTCATCCCACCGTTTGCCGAGGCACTCGACGCCGTGGTGCCTCGGGATCGGTCGTCAGTGGCGGCGCACTGACAGGCCGCCGTTCACACTGTGGAGTTGTCAAGGGACGGATGCGGTCCCGGGTGTGGCCCGGGTGCGGAAGGTGCTACGCGAAAGTCTGGTGG
>ERZ501064.177-NODE-177-length-17327-cov-10.564903_pt1 | contig 17327 bp, 15 predicted proteins | sample MGYA00510851_ERZ501064 | MGnify/ENA primary metagenome ERZ501064 (study PRJEB25958, sample SAMN03398529) | human skin metagenome | study: EMG produced TPA metagenomics assembly of the Human Skin Microbiome Metagenome (human skin metagenome) data set. | reverse complement strand
GCGAGCATCGAGATCAGGGCCTCGGGGACCATCGGCATGTAGATGGCGACGCGATCGCCGGCGACCAGCCCGATGGACGAGAAGTAGTTGGCGGCCTTGCTGACCTCGGCGAGCAGCTGGCTGTAGGTGAGGTCGCGGGTGTCGCCGGGTTCACCGACCCAGTGGATGGCGACGCGGTCGCCCTTGCCTGCGGCGACGTGCCGATCCACGCAGTTGACCGCGACGTTGAGCTTGCCTCCGACGAACCACTTGGCGAACGGGGCGTCGGACCAGTCGAGGGTGGTGGTGAACTCGGTGGCCCAGTCCAGCCGCCGGGCCTGCTCGGCCCAGAACTCGAGGCGGTCGGCATCGGCATGGTCATACATCTCGGCGGTGCCGTTGGCCTGGGCGGCGAACTCGTCGGAGGGAGGAAATGCCTGGACGGTGGAGGACATCGGTGACAAGGGCCTTTCGCTGTCGACGGCGGTCACCCAACAGTAGGGTGACCTGGCGTCAGAACGGGCAATCAGTGTGAGCGTAGTCACGTCGCGGTCTAGGGTGGAACCGTCCGGTATGTGAGCGCGGCCGATTGGCGACGAACGGCGGGTGGGCGGCGACGAACGGTCGCGATGCCCTGTGGACCCCGCGCCGACGTCGGAGCGATGCGTTTCAGTCAGTCAACTGACGAACACCGTGAACAATTACAGGTGCGCAATATCTGAAACGGTGACTAACAATGGATCATCGGCGCCCATTCGGCTGACACCGTGGGTGTCCGAATCCGTAGCCCTGATCGACCGAACCGAGGGCGACCTGGTGAGCGGTCCGCGGCCGCAACTATCGTCGGTTCGTGACCACCGACCCACTGTTGCCCCTGCTGGAGCTGCCCGGCGTCGCCGCCGCCGCCGATCGAGCACGGGATGCCCTCTCCGCAGTGCACCGGCACCCCGCCAACCTGCGAGGATGGGACAAGACCGCCACCGAGGCGTCGTGGCGGGCGGGCCGGTCCTCGGCCGCGATCGACGGCGGAAGTGTCGAGCTCCGACGCGATGGCGACTTCGACGACCCGATTTTGGCCGGCGCGATGCGGGTGTCGCAGGCCCTCGACGGCGATTCGCTGGTCACACTCACCTCGGTGATCCGCCGGGCTCCCGCGCAGGCGCTGGCGAGGTTGCACACCCTCGCCGCCGCGGACCTCGTCGACGACCCGGAAGATCTCGGGCGGCCCCGGAGTGGGACGGATGTCGCCGAACGTCTCAACTTGTTGGGGCAGTTGACAACCGGCGCCACCTCGGTTCCGGCGCCGGTGCTCGTGGCGGTGGTGCACGGCGAGTTGTTGGCGGTGGACGCCTTCCCCGCTGCCAACGGTGTCGTCGCTCGTGCCGCGTCTCGGCTCGTCGGCGCCGCGACCGGGCTGGACCCGCACTGCCTCGGCGTGCCGGAGGTGACCTGGTTCAAGCGGGTCGGCGAGTATCGCACGTTGGCGACGAACTTCGGGGCTGGTACCGAGTCGGGCCTGCGGGACTGGATCATCTTCTGCTGCGAGGCCCTGGAAGCCGGTGCGGCCGAGGCGAAGTCGATCGCGGACGCGGCCCGGTCTGGTTAGTCTCGCGAGGTCTCGAACCCGGCCCGGACAGCACTGCGGGCGGCCGCCGGCGTCGTAAACGACGCGGTTGCCGCCCGCGTAGCACGGACTCAAGTTACCAAGCGTGCTTGGTGGGTTGTGGTCACCGCCTCGGCGATTGATCGCGAGTCGGGATTACTGACCGTCCACGTGCTGCCAGCTGTGGGCCATTCCTCTCGGGCCTGGCGCCTCACGAGAGGAAGGCGGTGGCGCATCGAGTGGTGGCGGTCGGTCGTCCTGACTGTGATGTCGCAGGCGCACAACACTTTTGCCATATGCGGCGTGCTCCGCGTGGGTGCTTGCCGCCCGTGCTGGGAAGTGCTCGGCGTGGGGGTCCGTTCCTTCTCTTCCGGATCGAACTTGGCCTTCCGAGATTCCGTAACCACTGTTCTACACCGTGACGCCGATCACATCAAGCGTTCGGCGCCGGAATATTGAGCAACTTGCGGATGGCGACGAAACACTCTGTGACGCAGCATCTTCGACGGAATCCGCCGGCGGTTCGGGGGCGGTGGGTGTCCGGTTAGGGGGTTCGGCGGCCTCGAGCGGGAACGTTGCAAAGACGTTGCGCGATTCGCGAGGCTGAATCGCGATTCCCGAATATGCGCCCGGAACGGGCGTCGCATTCGACCACCTGGTTACTCGGCAGTAGAACGGACATTAGTGAATGGGATTGTTGTGCTTGCAAATAAACCAAAACCGTGTGTATAGTCATCGGTACCCGGTTCTCATACCGGTGCGTTTCAGCCCGACCCCCCGGGGCTGAAACGTGACGACCCCGGCCTCCTCCCCCCCTGGCCGGGGTTGTCCTCTGTCTGGGGTCTTTTGTATCCCGAGACCCCGCTGGTCGCGAGAGTTTGTCCACAGCCTTCGCCGCCATCCCCAATTGCCCGGGACCCCACCCGTCGGAGCGCCGCACCTGCCGCATGATCGGCCGCATGCCCGATGAACTCCTGGTTCTCGTAGACCCCGAACTCCACGACGACGTCGCACGGTGCGCCGCCGCAGCCGGATACCACGTGCTCAGCGCGCCGGCGGACGATTGCCGTCGCGAATGGTTGACCGCCCGGGCCGTCGCGGCCGACCCATCCGCGATCGCCCTCCTCGCCCGGGTGCGCCCACCTCGGCGACCCGGCCTCGTACTGGTGAGTGCGGCCGAACCGGGAGCACACATCTGGCGGATGGCGATGGAGCTGGGTATCGAGGACGCATCGACGCTCCCGGCCGACGAAGGACGCCTCGTCCGGGTACTGACGGAGTGCCGGGTGCCCAGACGCCGACCCGCGGGTGTCGTGGCGCTCATCGGTGCTCACGGTGGTGCCGGGGCGTCGACCCTGGCCGCGGCGGTTGCGCTGACGTCGGCAGGTGCCGAGTCGCCCACGCTGCTGCTCGACCTCGACGACATGGGCGCCGGAGCCGACCTCCTGCTGGGCATCGAGCGCCGCCGCGGGCTGCGGTGGCAGGATCTCTCGCTCGACGGCGGGGTCGTCGGCGGTACGGCGCTCCACCAGGCGCTGCCGAGCGCGGGCGAGGGCCTGGCGGTGTTGACCTCACAACGCCGGCCGAGCGCCGGGTTGAGTGTCGAGGCGGTCACCGCGGTGATCGACGCGGGGCACACCCATGGTGATCTCGTCGTGCTCGACCTGCCCCGGTCCGACGCGCCGGTGGTGCGCGCCGCGATCGCGTCCTCCGATGTCGTGGTGGTGGTGACCACGCCCACCGTCGGCGGATGCGCCGCGGCTCGACGCATCGTCGACCGTGTCGTCGGTGACGAGGTGGCCGTCGAGCTGGTGGTGCGCGGCCCGTCGCCCGGCGGGTTGCGTCCGCAACAGGTCGCCGATGCCATCGGACTCCCACTGCTCGCCGCCTATCGGCCGGAGCCCCGTCTCGCGGGGCGGCTGGAGGGTGGTCCGTTGCGGTTGCGGCCTCGCAGTCCGCTCGGACGCGCGGCGCACACCGTGCACGCCAGGGTCGCCGAGCGCCGACAGCGTGCGTCGTGACCCAGGCGCGAATCGACGGGCCGGCCGACGAGGCGCTGTTGGACCGGGTTCGCTCGCGACTGGCCGCCGACGCGGCCGACCCGAGTCCGGCCGTCATCGCCGACGCGATCCGCGCCGAGGCCGGGGGAGTGCTGGGTGACACCGACCTGCTCGCCGCCCTCCGCTTCCTGCAGACCGAGCTGACCGGGGCGGGCAAGCTCGAGCAACTCCTCGCCGAACCCGACATCGCCGACATCCTGGTCGCCGGTCCCGACGAGGTCTGGGTCGACCGCGGATCCGGACTCGAGCAGACGACGATCCGCTTCCCGGACGAGGCGTCGGTACGCCGCCTCGCGGGTCGGCTGGCCCTGGGCGCCGGGCGGCGGCTCGACGACGCCCAGCCCTGGGTCGACGGGCAGCTGTCGAACGTCGGTCGGCGCGGATACACCGTGCGGCTGCACGCGATCATCCCGCCGCTTGCCGCGGACGGTACATGTATCTCCTTGCGGGTCCTGCGTTCGGCATCCAAGGATCTGCCGAGCCTCGTCGAGAGCGGCGCGATCCCGTCCGAGGTGGTGCCGATCATCGGGGACATCCTTCGGAACCGCCTGGCATTTTTGGTGATCGGCGGTACCGGGACCGGCAAGACGACCCTGCTCAACGCATTGATCGGAGCGATGGATCCGCGCGAGCGGGTCGTCTGCGTCGAAGATGCGCTCGAACTGGCCCCGCGCCATCCGCAGGTGGTGAGGTTGGTCGCGCGCGCGTCGAATGTCGAAGGCGTGGGCGAGGTGCCGGTGCGGACCCTGGTCCGTCAGGCACTTCGGATGAGACCCGACCGGATCATCGTCGGAGAGGTTCGCGGCGGTGAGGTCATCGACCTCCTCACCGCGCTGAACACCGGGCACGACGGGAGTGCCGGCACGGTCCACGCGAACTCGACGTCGGAGGTGCCGGCGCGGATGGAGGCCCTCGCCGCCCTCGGAGGCATGGCCCGCGACGCTCTCCACAGTCAGCTGGGTGCCGCACTGCAGGTGGTGCTCGGCGTGGCGCGCAACGCGGGCGGGACCCGCGGACTCGCCGAGGTCGGGGTCGTCCGGCGCGACGACGCCGGACGCGTGACCATCGTGCCGATCTGGTTGCGGAACAGCGGATTCACGGCGGAGCGCGATCACTTCGACCGGTTGGTCGCCGGGCGTGGGCCGGTGTCGGGGGACCGACGATGATGTCCACGCCGGTCGCCGTCGCGCTGGTCGTGGGAGCCGTGGGCGTCGCGCTGCAGCTGTCGGCCGCGCCGCGAGCGAGACACCGACTCCATACGGTGTCCGGACAACCCCGCCCCGCCCGGAGATCGGCACCGGCCGTGCTGATCCCGATGACGGTCCCGTTCGGGGCGCTCCTGATCGGCGGACTGGCGGCCGCCGTCGCTGCCGCGATCGTTGTGACCGTCGTGCTGTGGGTACGTCGGCGGCGGTCGGCCGAGAAGCGCCTCGTCCGCCAGTCGGATGACTTGCTCCTGGGGCTGTCGCTGATGATCGCCGAACTGTCGGTGGGCGCGCCACCGGTCCGGGCCTGCGAGGTCGCGGTCGCCGAACTCCGTCGTCGCGAGCCCCATGACCCGGCCACCGGAGCGGAGATCGCGAACGGGTTGGAGTCGATGGCGTTCCGGGCCGCCCTGGGCGGGTCGGTGATCGACCCGGTGTCCGGGGCCGGCCTGGCGGGCAGGGTCTCGGGCGAGGCGTCCTGGCGTCGTATCGGCGTGGCCTGGCAGATCGCCGAGGACCGCGGCCTGCCGATGGTCGACCTGCTCGGTGCAGTGCGTTCGGATCTTCAGGCGCGGCGTGGCTTCGCGGATCGGACGCGAGCCGGACTGTCCGGACCGCGGGCGACGGCGGCGGTCCTCGCCGGTCTGCCATTGCTCGGGATCGCCCTGGGTCAGGCGACCGGTGCGGGTCCGATCCAGGTCCTCCTCGGCGGTGGCCTGGGTGGGATCCTGCTGGTGGTCGGGTGCGCTCTGGTCGCCGCGGGGATCGGCTGGTCCGAGCGCATCACCGGCAAGGTGCTGGCACGATGATCGCCGGCGGCCTCACCGGCACGGCGTGTTCGGCGGTGCTGCTCGCGGCCGCGCTGTGGATCTGGCCCGCGCCGCGCTGGCTGCTCTATCGGGTGACCGATCCGCCGCCGCCCGATCGCACGCCGCGGTGGCTCGGTGCCGGTCCCACCGCCGACGACCCGTTCGCGGTCGCGGCGGCCTTCGATCTGTTCGCGGTGTGCCTACGCGCCGGTCTGCCGGTGGGGACCGCGGCCTCGGTGGTCGCCGAACGCGCGCCGGCGTCGATGGCGGCGCCCCTCGCTCACGTCGCCGACCTGCTGCAGCTGGGCGCCGATCCGGACGCGGCATGGTCGGCCCTGCTCGACGGACCGGACGGCGAGACGTCCGACGACCATCTCGATGCACTCGCCGCGATGGCGCGCCGGTCGGCGCGGGCCGGCTCGTCGCTGGCGGGCGGTCTCGCCGAACTCGCCGATGATGTTCGACGCCGGGCGCACGACGACGCACTCGCCGCCGCCGAACGGGCCGGTGTCGCGATCAGCGGCCCGCTCGGACTGTGCTTCCTGCCCGCGTTCATCTGTCTCGGGATCGTCCCGGTCGTCGTCGGGCTCGCCTCGTCGGTTCTGGGTTCGATCTGACGTATCTGTCGGTGCGACGACGCAGAATGTTCTCCATGACCGACTCCGGGCACCGACACCATGCCATCGACTACATCGAACTCACCGTCACCGACTCGGCCGCGGCGCAGGCGTTCTACGCGGCTGCGTTCGGCTGGCAGTTCAACGACTACGGTCCCGCATACGCGGGAATCGCGAATCCGGGCGGCCCGGACCTGCCCGAGGTCGGGGGTCTCGCGACGAGCGAGGTCGCGGCCGTACGCGGTGGTCCCCTTGTGCTGCTCTACTCCGACGATCTCGACGCCTCAGTGGAGCGGGTGCGCGCGGCGGGTGGCGAGATCGTGAACGGCCCCTACGCTTTTCCCGGTGGTCGTAGGTTCCACTTCACGGATCCGAGCGGGAACGAACTCGGGGTGTGGTCGACCTCTTAGCCGGGAATCGTCGGGGTTTGCGCCGGAAGGGCAGGGGCGGCAAATCCGAGGGATCCGAACGGCGACGCGCTGCGTCCAAGTACGTGCAACACCGTTCACTCGGTTCCATCGACTCCCAGGAGAGACCATGTCACGCACCATGTTCCGGACCCATGACGCCACCCAGGCCGCCGCGCCGCACGATCGAAGGGATGTGATCGGACGTCTCGGCGCGCACATGACGCGCCTGATGGCCGACGAGGAAGGCATGTCCACGGCGGAGTATGCGATCGGCACCATCGCCGCGGCGGCGTTCGGGGCGATCCTCTACACGGTCGTCACCGGTGACAACATCGTGAGTGCCCTGACGGGCATCATCGGAAAGGCGCTCAACACCTCGGTCGGTTGATGAACCGCCGAAAGTGGCTGCGACGCCTGCTCGCCGACGAATCAGGCATGGTGACGGTCGAGGCCGCGTACGCGATCGCCGCGATCGTCGTGATGGTGCTCATCGCCGTGGGTGCGGTCGCCGCGGTGACCACCCAGATCCGCTGTACCGATGCGGCGCGCGAGGTGGCTCGCCTGTCCGCTGCGGGTGATGCTTCGGGGCGCGAGGTCGCGCAACGGCTGGTCGGACACGATGCGCGGGTGTCGATCTCGGATGCGGACGATCGGGTCGTCGTGGTCGAGGTCCGATCGGGTGTGGCGATGCTGCCGGGTCTCACGGTGTCGGCCCGGGCGGTCGCGGCCAAGGAGCCGACAGGTGCGGATCAGGTGGTGTTCGCGCCGGGGGTGGGGCCATGACGCGCCGTCGTGGGCTGATCGCCGACGACGACGGTCACGCAACGGTGTTGGGCGCATTCGTGATCGCGGCGCTGGCTGCGGTTCTCGTCATGGTGATCTATGTCGGGGCAGCGGTGCTCGCCCGCCACCGCGCCCAGTCGGCGGCCGATCTGTCCGCTCTGGCCGCGGCGATCGATCATGCCGCGGGTGAGCCGAATCCGTGCGCGGCGGCACGAGATCTGAGCCGCCGACAGGACTCGGGGGCCGAGCTCGTGGAGTGCCGTACCGCCGGAGACGATGTGGTGGTGACGGTTCGGGTGCCGGTGGCACTCGGGAGCTTCGGGACGAGCGACGCCACCGCCCAGGCGCGCGCGGGACCGGTGGACTGACGTGCCGGAGGCGGCTCTACCCGAGACCGTCGGATTCGACGGAGATCCGCTTGGGGTACACCCGGATGGACTGCATGGGCGCGAACCACAATTGGTGGAAGTGCACGTCGGTGTCGCCGCGATAGGCGAGTTCGAGCGCATCGGTCCCGGTGTTGAGCGGAATCCACGATCGGGCGGCCCGGACGAACGACGACCAGTGGATGAGTTCCCCCTCGGTGAGGAAACCGCCTGCTGCTGCCCAGGTTTCACCGGAGTGGGCATCGGTGGACGCCAGATAGACCTCACCGAGGGAGGCGGTGACCCGCGGACCGACCATCGCCGTCTGCAGATACCACTGTGCCGTGGTCACGACATCGGTGAAACCTCCGGAACGGGCCGCGCACCAGGCGTAGTGGAGGTCCAGGGCGTCGAGCGCCTCGTCTTCGGAGAAGAACACGTCGCGCTCGCCGATGGACGACGGCAACTGGTCGGTGTTCTGCGTCGGGCGGGCGAGCAGGAAGAAGGCACGAGAGGGTCGGGTGACCTGACGATACGTGTGGGTCCCCCGGTCGGATGCCTCGTCATGCATGGGCCAAGTATTCCCGACGGAGAAGATCCAGGACGGCTACTGCGCCATTCTTGTCGAGCGGATCGTTACCGTTGCCGCATTTGGGACTCTGGACGCAGGATGGGCAACCGCTCTCACAACCGCAGCTGGCCACGGCGTCTCGGGTGGCGTCGATCCAGGTCAGGAACGCCGAATGCCCGCGTTCGGCGAAACCGGCACCGCCCATGTACCCGTCGTAGACGAAGACCGTCGGCAGACCGGTGTCCGGGTGGAGGTCGGTCGAGAGTCCACCGATGTCCCACCTGTCGCAGGTCGCAACCAGAGGGAGGAGGCCGATGGCCGCGTGTTCCGCGGCGTGCAACGAACCGGGCAACCGGGTCTCGTCGACACCGGCGTCGGCGAGTGCCTCCGGTGTGAGGGTGTACATCACGGCGCGGGTGCTCAGGGTCTGCTCGGGCATGTCGAGCTCGACGGCGTCGAGCACCTCTCCGGTGCGCAACGTGCGCAGGTAACCGACGACCTGATGGGTGACGTCGACCTCCACGAATGCGACCGTCAGCGGGCCGAATCGCCGGCTCGCGAGCGTCGCGGTGATGCTGATGTCCGTCGTCTCCCGCGCCGACGTCGTCCAGTCCGGGTCCTCCGGATGCGCCAGCGCGAGACCGTCGTCGAGGTCGAGCTCGTCGACGAGATAGGTCTCGCCCTGGTGGATGTGGACGGCGCCGGGGTGCACCGTCGACATGGCCCGGCCGGTGTCGACGGTACCGAGCAGCTGCGACGTCGTGGTGTCGACGATCAGGACCTGCCCGCCGATGCCGCCGCGGATGTCGACGTCGGCGTGGGGTTCGGTTCCGGCGGTGACGTACCAGCCGGACTTACGTTTGCGCAGCAGGCCGTCGGCGGCCAGGTCCTGCGCCACGTCGCGGGCGTTCCAGGCGTCGATCTCGCTGTCCGACAGCGGTTTCTCCATGGCGGCGCACAGCAGGTGCGGACCGAGGATGTACGGGTTGGCGGGGTCGGTGACCGTGGCCTCGACGGGTTTGCCGAGGAGTGACTCCGGATGATGCACGAGGTAGGTGTCGAGCGGGTCGTCGCGGGCGACGAGCACGACGAGTGAGTCGCCGGACTCGCGCTGGCGTCCCGCGCGCCCGGCCTGCTGCCAGAACGAGGCGACCGTGCCGGGGTACCCGCTGACGATCACGGCGTCGAGTCCGCTGATGTCCACGCCGAGTTCGAGCGCATTGGTGGTGGCCACGCCCAGCAGTTCGCCGTCGGAGATGGCCTTCTCCAGACGTCGCCGATCGTCGGCCAGGTATCCCGCCCGGTACGCGCCGACCCGGGACTCGAGCTCGGGGGCGCTCTGTGACAACAGGTGTCGTGCGCTGAGTGCGGTCAGTTCGACGCCCCGCCGGCTCCGGGCGAAACACAGTGTACGAGCACCTTCCACCACGAAATCGGCCAGCAGTCGGGCGGATTCGGCGCCGGCCGAGCGTCGGACGGGTGCACCGTTCTCGCCGGTGACCACCGGCAGGAAATCGGGCTCCCAGAGGGCGACGGTCCGCTCCCCGCGGGGAGATGCGTCCTCGGTCACCGCGACGGCCGGTTCACCGATCAACCGGCCCAGCGCCTCGGCCGGTTCGGCGACCGTCGCACTCGCGCCGATGACGACCGGATCGGCACCGGCGGCCCGCGCGATCCGCAGCAGACGCCGCATCACCAGGGCGGTGTGAGACCCGAACACGCCTCGGTAGTGGTGACATTCGTCGACGACGATGAACCGCAGATGCCGGAAGAACTGACGCCATCGGTGGTGATGGGACAGGATGCCGATGTGCAGCATGTCGGGGTTGGTGAAGATCCAGCGCGAATGGGCGCGCGCCCACTGCCGGATCTCGGGGTCGGTGTCGCCGTCGTATGCGCACGGCTGGAGGTGCCCGAACTCCGGTCGCCCGGCGATGATCGAGGACACTGCCCGGATCTGGTCGGCCCCGAGAGCTTTTGTCGGCGCGAGGTATAACGCGGTCGCATTCTTTTCGTTCAGCAAAGAAGTGAGAATGGGCATTTGATACGACATCGATTTGCCCGATGCGGTCCCGGTGCAAATAGCCACATGATTGCCGCGGAATGCGGCGTCGGCCGCGCGCGCCTGGTGAGTCCACACCTTCTCGATGCCGTTGTCGGCGTAGGCGTCGATCAGGGGTTGCGGCACCCACTCCGGCCAGGCGTCGAAAGATGGTGAGCGCGACGGGATTACCGAGAGGTGGGTGAGAGGGGAGGGGTCGGCGTCGGAACCCGCGAGGGTACGGGCCAACAGGCCTGTCCCGAATGTGGAGTACTGCATCTTCTGGTGAGAACTCTTCGAAATAGTGTTGCAGCGACGGGTCTCCGACCTGCGTCGATGTTACCGGCTGGTGTCGTTGGTCTGAAGTTTGACGAGGTTTTGACTCACTTTGGTTCGTGTGACTATCGCTGGGGGGCCGAACATGATTGACTGGTTCCGGCCGCAGCTTTCGCGACCCACCGCCCGGTGGGCGACAAGCATGTTGCAGCCGTGGTACTGAGGTTAGTTTGGCGGATCGATGCAGATCTTCGCGGGGCTCTTTGAGGTATGGCGGTCGACCGGCCACGACACGATGACCCATCGTGTCGCGACAGTTGATATGTAAAGGATTGCAAGAATGGCACAGGGAACTGTGAAGTGGTTCAACGCGGAAAAGGGCTTCGGCTTCATCGCGCCTGATGAGGGTTCCGACGACGTGTTCGTCCACTATTCCGAGATCCAGGGATCCGGTTTCCGCACCCTCGAGGAGAACCAGCGGGTCGAGTTCGAGGTCGGTCAGGGCACCAAGGGGCCGCAGGCCACCGGCGTCCGCGCTGTCTGAGAAGACCCGCGTGTGACTGCACCACGCAGTCGGGGCAAACCACCGCTCCCGTTTCGATTCGTCGAGGCGGGAGCGGTTTGTTGTCTGGCTCCTGTTCCGTAGCGCTCCGCGCGTCGTGAACGCGCCACCGGAACCGCCCACCTATTTCCGAGACACAGCACTAGTCTCGAATCGTGGGCCAGTTGTCGTTTTTCTCCGCGGAGACCGAACAGCCCGCGTACGCCGACCTCGCGGGGCTGCTCGCGGCGCACGGACAGGCCGTCCGCTCCGAAACCGGTACGCGGGTCTCGATCGTGGTCGCCGACCGCTGGCGGGCAGAGCAGATCGTCGTCGAGATGCGTGCGGCCGGCCTCGAAGCCGAGTCGACGGTCTCGGACGAGGGCACCCCGCTGGCCCGGACCGCGCCCTGCCATGAACTCGATCCCCTGCACGCGGCCTGGTCCGCGGGAGCGGTCAAGGCGATGCCCCCCGGTTGGGTTCCGAGTTACCGGGCCCTGCGCCTGTGGGTGATCGCCGCCGGTCACTCGGATGCCGGCCGCTACCAGCTCGGATTGGATCCCCACGCTCCGGAGTCGCACGCGGCACTCGCCACGGCGCTGATGCGTGTCGGCATCGCACCCACCCTCGTCGGTACGCGCGGGCATTCCCCGGCCCTGCGGATCGCCGGCCACCGGCGCCTGTCCCGGTTGCACGAGTACGTCGGTGTGCCGCCCTGTGCCGAGGCCGTCGCCGACTGGCCTCCGGTCGACGAGCATTAGTCATCCCGCATTCGAGCCGTTGAGCTGCTACAACGGGTCGGAACGGTGTCGGATCGGTCACCTCGCCGGGTCCGAGACGGAATTCAGATGTGCAAACGGCGCTATACATAAGGTACAAACCCATCGAACACACCTGAACTGACACGCAGGAACGTTCTCCACCCAGTCAACCGAAGGACGCCCCGGTGGCAGAGACCAGCACCGCATCCCGCTCGAACAGGGGTATTCGACGCCTCGTGATCGTCGAGTCCCCGACCAAGGCCCGCAAGATCGCCGGGTACCTGGGGGCGAACTATGTGGTGGAGTCCTCCCGAGGGCACATCCGCGACCTCCCGCGCGGCGCCGCCGACGTGCCGGCCAAGTACAAGGGGCAGTCCTGGGCACGTCTCGGTGTGAACGTCGACGAGAACTTCGAGCCGCTGTACGTGGTGTCGCCCGACAAGAAGTCGACCGTCAGCGAACTCAAGTCGCTGATGAAGGACGTCGACGAGCTCTACCTCGCCACCGACGGTGACCGCGAGGGGGAGGCGATCGCCTGGCATCTCCTCGAGACCCTCAAGCCGAAGATCCCCGTCAAGCGCATGGTGTTCCACGAGATCACCGAGCCGGCCATCCGGGCGGCTGCCGAGAACCCGCGTGACCTCGACATCGACCTCGTCGACGCGCAGGAGACCCGCCGCATCCTCGACCGCCTCTACGGCTACGAGGTGTCGCCGGTGCTGTGGAAGAAGGTCATGCCGAAGCTGTCGGCGGGCCGCGTGCAGTCGGTGGCGACGCGCATCATCGTCGAGCGGGAGCGCGAGCGCATGGCGTTCGTGTCGGCCGAGTACTGGGACATCTCCGCGACGATGGACGCGAGCGCGGAGAGTGCGGACAGCTCCAATCCGCAGACCTTCAAGGCGCGGCTGGTCAACGTCGACGAAGCCCGGGTCGCCACGGGACGCGACTTCGAGTCGACGGGTGTCCTGAAGAGGTCCGACGGCGTCATCGTGCTCGACGCCGACCGCGCCGAGAGTCTGGCCACCGGCCTGCGAGGTGCGGGGATGACCGTCACCTCGGTCGAGGAGAAGCCCTACACGCGCCGTCCGTACGCGCCGTTCATGACCTCGACGCTGCAGCAGGAGGCCGGCCGCAAGTTGCGGTTCACCTCCGACCGCACGATGCGGATCGCGCAGCGGTTGTACGAGAACGGCTTCATCACCTACATGCGTACCGACTCGACGAGCCTCAGCGAGTCGGCGATCAACGCCGCCCGCGCCCAGGCCCGCGAGCTCTACGGCGACAACTTCGTCCACCCGACGCCGCGCCAGTACACCCGCAAGGTCAAGAACGCCCAGGAAGCACACGAGGCGATCCGACCCGCCGGTGAGACCTTCCGGACTCCCGGCCAGGTCGCCGGACAACTCGAGGCCGATGAGTTCCGCCTGTACGAACTGATCTGGCAACGGACGGTCGCGTCGCAGATGGCCGACGCCAAGGGCACCACGCTGAGCCTGCGTATCGCCGGTACCGCCTCTTCCGGAGAGCGCTGCACCTTCGCCGCGTCAGGTCGCACGATCACCTTCCCGGGCTTCCTGTCGGCCTACGTGGAGACGGTCGACGAGCTCAGCGGCGGCCAGGCCGACGACGCCGAGAACCGGTTGCCGCAGCTCACCGAGGGGCAGTCGCTGACGGCCACCGACCTGACCGCAGACGGTCACTCCACCAACCCGCCGGCGCGCTTCACCGAGGCGTCGCTGGTGAAGGTGCTCGAGGAACTCGGGATCGGCCGACCGTCGACGTATGCGTCGATCATCGGCACCATCCAGGACCGCGGGTACGTGGTCAAGAAGGGCAACGCCCTGGTGCCGTCGTGGATCGCGTTCGCGGTCGTCGGTCTGCTGGAGGCGTACTTCCAGAGCCTCGTCGACTACGACTTCACCGCGACCCTCGAAGACGACCTCGATCAGATCGCAACGGGTAACGAGAACCGCACGAAGTGGTTGTCGGAGTTCTACTTCGGCGACGACCATTCCGGTGCCGACGGTGAAACCCGTTCCGCCCATTCGGCAATCGCGCAATACGGCGGTCTGAAGAAGCTCGTCGGCGTCAATCTCGAGGAGATCGACGCACGGCAGGTCAACTCCATCCGTCTGTTCAACGACGAAGAGGGCCGCCCGATCTATGTGCGGGTCGGCCGTTACGGGCCGTATCTCGAGCGCAATGTCGCCGCGGACGGTGCGGAAGAGGATCTGCAGCGCGCCAACCTGCCCGCTGACATCACCCCGGACGAGTTGACCCTCGCGGTCGCCGAAAAGCTCTTCGCGACACCGCAAGAGGGGCGTTCGCTCGGTACGGACCCCGCCACCGGTCACGAGATCGTCGCCAAGGAAGGACGTTTCGGTCCGTACGTGACCGAGGTCCTGCCGTCGGACGACGATGACGACGACGGGGACACGCCCGCAACCATTCCCGCGGGCCCGACGCCGCGTGACGGCGGGTCGGGCGGCGGCACCGGAGGTTCGGACACCGCCGACGGCGACGTCGTCCCGCTCGACTCGCCCGGCGGGGGCACGGCCACCAAGACGAAGCCGGCGGCGAAGAAGACCGCGAAGAAGGCGGCGAAGAAGGCCGGTCCCAAGCCGCGTACGGGCTCGCTGTTCAAGACGATGGACATCTCGACGGTCACGCTCGAGGACGCGCTGAAGCTGCTGTCGCTGCCGCGCGTCGTCGGCGTCGACCCGGAGTCGGGCGACGAGATCACCGCGCAGAACGGCCGGTACGGCCCGTATCTCAAGAAGGGCTCGGACTCGCGGTCCCTCGGCACCGAGGAGCAGCTCTTCGAGATCACCCTCGACGAGGCGCTGAAGATCTACTCGGAGCCCAAGCGTCGCGGTCGTCAGGCCGCCGCGCCGCCGCTGCGTGAGCTCGGCAAGGACGACGAGGTCAGCGGCAAGCCGATGGTCATCAAGGACGGTCGGTTCGGACCGTACGTGACCGACGGCGAGACCAACGCCAGCCTGCGCAAGGGCGACGAGGTCGCCTCGATCACGCCGGAGCGCGCGATGGAGTTGCTCGCCGATCGTCGGGCTCGTGGCCCGGCCAAGAAGGCTGCCAAGAAGACCACGAAGAAGGCGGCGGCGAAGAAGGCCCCCGCCAAGAAGACAGCGGCCAAGAAGACGGCGGCGAAGAAGACCGCAGCCAAGAAGACGACGGCGAAGAAGACCGCAGCCAAGAAGTCGACCGCCAAGAAGACGGCGGCCAAGAAGGCGACGCCGGACGCCGAGTAAGAGCGCCCGATAATCGCTGGGGACAAGCGACGGCAAGTCCCTGCTCACACCTCAGGGGCAGGGGAGGGTGGTAGCTCAGTCCCGCCGGTCCGGCTCGAGGTGCGGGCGCGCGAGGAGCGTCTCGATCCCGCGGCCGCGGAGTTCGACGCCCTCGCCGATCTCCCAGTGCTCGGCTTCCTCGTGAGATGCCAGGAACACCGCGCGTGCGGACCCGAGGACGCGGGTGGGTTCGTCCTTCGCGAGCTCGGTGAGGCGGGCCGCCTCGTTGACCGGGTCGCCGATGACCGTGTACTCCAGTCGCTGCTCGGCGCCGATGTGGCCGGCGATGGCCTTGCCGGCCGAGACGCCGATGCCGATGTCGGTGTCACCGAGGGTCTCGTAGAGCTCGGCCCGCAGCTCGCGCGCGGACGCGAGTGCCCGGCCGGCGAAGTCGTCGAGGTCGAGCGGCGCACCGAAGATGGCGAGCGCCGCGTCGCCCTGGAACTTGTTGACGAACCCGCCGTGGCGACCGACCACGCCGACGACGACCCGGAAGAACTCGTTGAGCAGTTCGACGATCTCGCGGGGCGGCCGATTCACCGCCAGGCGCGTCGAGCCGACGATGTCGACGAACAGGACGCCGACGTAGCGTTCCTCGCCACCGAGTTCGGTGCCGGTCTCGATGGCCCGCCGCGCGACGTCCTCGCCGACGTAGCGGCCGAACAGGTTGCGCAGCTGCTGGCGTTCGCGCAGGTCGGCGACCATGTCGTTGAATCCGGCCTGCAGCAGGCCGAGATCACTGCCGTCGTAGATCTTCACCGCGACGTTGAGGTCGCCCTCGCTGACCTTGGACTGTGCGCGCCGCAGCTGCTTGATCGGGTCGTTGATGGCGGCGACAACGCGCACGATCGCGATCACGCTGAACGCGAGCGCCGAGATCGCCATCCACAGGATCGGCCGCTCCAGGCCGGTGGAGTCGGCCTCGATGATGCCGAGCCGGTGCAGCACGATCATCCCGATGATCACCAGCATCGGGGCGACCACGCTGATCACCCAGAACGCGGTGATGCGGGTGGTGACACTGGGCGCGATGGCGTTGTCGGGATTGTTGGCCATCGCCGCGACCGTGATCGGCCGCATGACCTTCTCCGCCTGCATGTAGCTGAGCGCACACGTGACCATCGCGCCGATCGTGCTGGCGATCGCGACGATGAAGGCGTTCTTCGACGACACGGTCAGGTTGACGAGCGTGAACAGCGTGCCGCCCACGACCCACAGTGCGGCGTTCACCGCGGTCAGCAGCATCGGTAGCGCGAGGGCGCGGCGTCGTGCGGCCTCGTTGTCGAGTCGGGTGCGACGCCGATGCCAGATGAGCACCGGTAGCGAGAGCTGGATGCTGGCGAAGCCGCCGATGACCATCGCGATCAACAAGTAGGCAGCGAAGATGACCTGGTTCAGCGCGGTGATCTCGTCGAGGCTGATCGAATCCTGGATCGGCATGCCGAAGCGCAGGAACGCGAAGGTGAACAGTGCACCGACGAGGTTCGCCCGCAGCATGTCCAGCGCGAGAATGGGCCACGGCGTATGAATCAGCCATCGGGCCAGATGCAGGCCCTTTGACCACCGCGACCGTTGTTGAACCACGGAGACTACGGTAGCTGGCTGCTTGCAATCGTTAAACACGGTTCCGCGCCTCAGGCGTGTCCGAACTGCGGATTAGGGTGTTGCTGTGACAAATGTCTTCGATCGGCTGACCGGGCAAGAGGCCATCGCCGACGATCTGCGGGCCGCCGCACGGGCCGCCCGTGCTCTTGCGGCGAGGCTCGACGCGGGTACGTCGGACGACCTGTTCCTCGCCGACGACGAGATCCCGGCCGTCGATGCGGGGTGGTCGCGGGCGTCGATGACCCACTCGTGGCTGTTCACCGGACCACCGGGCAGCGGTCGGTCGGTGGCCGCGCAGTGCTTCGCCGCGGCTCTCCAGTGCCAGGCGCCCGACGCCGCGAACGTCGGCTGTGGCGAGTGTCGTGCGTGCGTCACGGTGATGGCGAAGACCCA
>ERZ501064.176-NODE-176-length-17622-cov-5.675243_pt1 | contig 17622 bp, 18 predicted proteins | sample MGYA00510851_ERZ501064 | MGnify/ENA primary metagenome ERZ501064 (study PRJEB25958, sample SAMN03398529) | human skin metagenome | study: EMG produced TPA metagenomics assembly of the Human Skin Microbiome Metagenome (human skin metagenome) data set. | reverse complement strand
CCCGCCAGCCCCAGCGCCGCCAGCAGCCGGTCGTTGGTCTCGGCCTTCAGCGACACGGGCAGGCGCAGCCGTTCCCCGCTCAGCGCGGCTTCGACGCCATAGGCCCTGAGGTCGGCCAGCACGGCGGACGCATCCTCAGGCCGCGTCACCAGGACGGGGCCGACGCCCGGCTCCACCGGCATGATCCGGCCGATCTCGCGCGCCAGCCGCTCGCGCTCGCCGCGCACCGCGACGATCCGCGCTTGCGTCTCCAGCATGCGGGACGGATCCAGCGCCTGCAGGGCCAGCCGCACCAGCGGTTCGGGCAGGGCGTAGGGCTCCATCACCTCGTCCAGCCGCGCCAGGGCCTGCGCCTGCGCGACCGCCGCTCCGACCCGCGCGCCCGCCAGTCCATAGGCCAGCGACAGGCTGCGCAGCACCACCAGGTTCGGCAGCTGTTCGATCAGCGCGACGGCCGAGGCCGCGTCCGAGAACTCGACCAGGCCTTCGTCCACCACCAGCAAGGCGGGCGCCACCCGCTGCGCCATCTCCGTCACCGCCTCGGGCGATCCCAGGCCGCGGATCACCGTGGCGACGGTCGCGCCGCGCGCCGGATAGATGGCGGACAGTTGATCAAAGGGCTGACCGTTCGGCGCCTGCACGCCCCCGCCGTCGCGCGCCGCCAGCCGCCAGACCAGCTCAAGTCCATGCGTCAGCCCGCGCACCGGCAGCACCTGATCGGGCGCGACGCGATACACCTCGGCCATGCGCGCGCGCAGCGCCACCGCGTCGCCGGGATACTTCTCCAAGCCGTCGCCGCCGGACACCAGCGGCGCAAAGGGGGCGGGGAGGGGCTGCCCGGACTTCATCGCTCGGCCCTCATGTCCGCCGCGCGCGCGTGGGCCTCCAGCCCCTCCAGCCGGGCGAGACGCGCCGCGATGGGGGCCAGCGCCCGTGCGCCCTTCTCGTCCACCACCTGGACGGACATGGAGGTCATGAAGCTGGCGGTCGTGACCCCGCCCAGCGTGCGCGCGCCGCCGTCGGTCGGCAGGACGTGGCTGGGGCCGGCGGCGTAGTCGCCCAGCGTCTCGGCCGCGTGCCGCCCCACGAACAACGCTCCGGCCGCCCGGATCGAGGGGACCAGCGCCTCCGGATCGTCCACCTGGATCGCCAGGTGCTCGGGGCCGTAAAGGTTGGCGACCTCGCAGGCCGCATCCAGATCACGCACCAGCACGGCGCGCGCCTCTTCCAGTGACGCGCGGGCGATCGCCTCCCGCGGCAGGGTCGAGACCTGCGCCTCCACCTCCGTCAGGATGTAGTCGATGGTGGCGCGGCTGGTGGAGACCAGGATCACCTGGGCGTCGGCGTCGTGCTCGGCCTGGCTCAGCAGGTCGGCGGCGGCGATCTCGGGGGCGGCGTCGCGGTCGATGATGACCATCAGCTCCGACGGTCCCGCCGGCATGTCCACGGCCGGCCCGCCCGACAGGGCCGCCGCCTGCTTCTTGGCCTCGGCCACATAGGCGTTGCCGGGTCCGAACAGCTTGTCGCAGGGCGCGATGACGGCGTCGTCCAGCTCGGCCCCGAACGTCAGCGCCGCGATGGCCTGCGCCCCGCCCAGCAGCCACAGGGCGTCCAGCCCGCTCTCGGCCGCCGCCAGGATCATGGCCGGGTGGACGCCTCCGTCCTTCGACGGCGGGGTGACCGCAACCCGCTGGTCCACCCCCGCGACCTCCGCCGGGATCGCCAGCATCAAGAGCGAGGAAAACAGCGGCGCGGAGCCGCCGGGAACATACAGGCCCGCCGCCCGGATGGGCCGCCACGCCAGACGCGACCGCACGCCCGGCGTGGTCTCGACGAACGGCGTGTCGTCCGGCTTCGTCGCCTGATGGAACAGGCGCACGTTCTCGGCCGCCATGCGGATGGCGCGGGTGTCGGCGGGCGGCAGGGCGCTTCGAGCCTCCGCCACCACCTCGGGCGTGATGGCGATGCGGCGCGGCACGTGGCCGTCCAGCTTCATCGCCCAGTCCGCAACCGCCGCGCCGCCGCGCGCCTTCACGTCGTCCATGATGCGGCGAACCGCATCGGTCACGTCCCCGGCCGTGCGCCGGGCGGGACGAGCCAGGGCCTCGCGGCGCCCGGCGGCGTCCAGGCTGCTCCAGTCGATGCGCCGCATCACATCATCTTCTCGATCGGCAGGACCAGGATGGCCGAGGCGCCCGCGGCCTTCAGCTTCTCCAGCGTCTCCCAGAACACCGCCTCCTGGCAGACGGCGTGAACGGCGACCGCGTCCTCGCGTCCCGACAGCTGCATCACCGTAGGCGACCCCGCGCCCGGCAGCAGCGCCGTGATCTGGTCCAGCGCCGCGACCGGCGCGTTCAGCATGACGTATTTGGCCCCTTGCGAGGACACCACGCCGCTCATCCGCTCGATCACGCTGTCCAGCAGTTCCGTCAGTTCCGGCTCTGGCGCGACCGGCGAGCGGATCAGCACCGCCTGGCTCTCCAGCACCGTGTCCTTGGCCCCCAGCCCGTTCGCCTCCAGCGTCGCGCCGGTCGACACCAGGTCGCAGATCGCCGCCGCCAGCTTCAGCCGGGGCGCGACCTCGACGGCGCCGCGCATGGTGACGATGTCGGCCTGCACGCCGTTGCTGTCCAGAAACCGGCGCAGGATGGCCGGATAGGAGGTGGCGATCCGCAATCCCTCCAGTGATCCCGGACCCTCGTACGCCAGGCTCGGCGGCGTCGCGATCTTCAGCGTGCAGCGGCCAAAGCCCAGCGGCATGACGATCTCCGCATCCCGCCCGCCGTTACGCCCTTCCTCCAGGACGTTCTCGCCGACGATCCCCAGGTCGCAGACGCCGTCCGCCACGAAGGTCGGAATGTCGTCGTCGCGCACGCGCAAGAGGTCGATCGGATAGTTCTCCACCCGATACAGCAGGTCGTTGTGTCCCTTGACCCACTTCAGGCCCGCGTCGCGGATCAGGTCGAGGCTGCGGTCGGCCAGACGGCCGGATTTCTGGACAGCGATGCGGAGCCGTCCCTGAACAGTGCTCATTTGTCGGAAACTCTCAGGCTTTCAGCCGGTCCAGCGCCAGGCGGTAGCCCTGATGCGGCATGTCTTTCAGGTAACGCGCGACGCGCACCACGGTTGTCGGGCTGGCCTGCGCCTCGGCGGCGATCTCGCGGTAGGACTTGCCGCCGCCGTCCAGCAGCCGCGCCACCTGCCAGCGCTCGGCGAAGGCGCGCAGCTCGGCCGGCGTGCACAGGTCGGCCATGAACGCCTCCACCTCCTCGCGCGTCGTCAGGGACAGAATGGCGTCGTGCAGGGCTGTGCGGGCGGGCGAGGGCGGCATGGTGTGTTCCATTATGCTGTAACGATGAAACGGTCAACAGAGGAAGTGGCGAGCGCGCTCTCCTCCCTGTTCGCGCAGCGAACGGGGAGGTGGATCGGCGGCGAAGCCGACGAGACGGAGGGGTTCTGCGTCGCTGACACAACCCCCTCCGTCACGAGGCGTCGCCTCGCGCCACCTCCCCATCCGCGATGGGGAGGAGAGAAGACGGCCCGCCACTCGCCACCCGCCGCACGCCGCTCTATTTAGCGCCTCATGACCAAGGTTGTGATCATCGGCGCAGGCCATGCGGGCGGTTCGGCCGCCGCGTTCCTGAGACAGTACGGCTTTACGGGCGCCATCGTCCTGGCCGGCCAGGAGGCCGCGCCGCCTTACCAGCGCCCCCCGCTGTCCAAGGCCTGGCTGAAGGGAGAGGCCGACCTCGACGCCCTGCTGCTGCGCCCCGAAAGCTTCTACGCCGAGCACCGCATCGACTTTCGCCGGTCGGTCACCGTCGTCGCTGTCGATGCGGTGTCGAAGTCCGTGACGTTCGCCGACGGCGGCCGGGAGACCTACGACATCCTGATCCTGGCGACGGGTTCCACCGCGCGAAAGCTGCCGGTTTCAGGCGGCGATGATCCGGAGCTTCTGGAACTGCGTACCCTGCGAGACGCCGAGCGGCTGAAGGCGGTGCTGGGCCCGGGCAAGCGGTTGGCGGTCGTGGGCGGCGGCTATGTGGGGCTGGAGGCGGCGGCGTCGGCGCGCGCGCTTGGCGCCGAGGCCGTGGTGATCGAGCGGGAGGCGCGCGTGCTGGCGCGCGTCGCCTCGCAGACCCTGTCCGATTTCTTCACCGCACGCCACCGCGCCGAGGGCGTCGAGATCCTGACCGGCGCCGAGGTTGCGGCCGTGGCGGGAAACGGCGTCACCCTGGCCGATGGCGGGACCGTCCAAGCCGATGCGGTGCTGGTCGGCGTCGGCGCCGTTGCGTGCGACGCGCTGGCGGTCTCCGCCGGGCTGGCCTGCGACAACGGCGTGGTGGTGGACGCGGAGGCGAGGACCGGAAACCCGTCGATCTTCGCCATCGGCGACATGACGCGGCGGCCGATCCCGGCTCTGGGCGGCGTGTCCTGGCGACTGGAAAGCGTGCCTAATGCGCTCGAGCAGGCCAAGCAGGCCGCCGCCGCCATTACCGGCCGGCCTCAACCCGCGCCGGAGGTCCCGTGGTTCTGGTCCGACCAGTATGATCTCAAGCTGCAGATCGCCGGCCTGCCCCTGAACGCGGACCGCCGGATAGAGCGCGGCGACCCGGACGGCTCCAGCTTCGCCGTCTTCCATCTGGTCGGTGACCGCATCGTCTGCGTCGAGGCGGTGAACGCCCCGCCCGAGTTCATGGCCGGCAAGTCCTTGATCGCCAAGAGGACGCCGGTCGATCCCGATCGGCTCGCCGATACCGCCGTGTCCATGAAGATGGTGGCGGCCTGAACACAACGGCAGAGCTGTAGGCACGCGCAACTGAGATTTATTCGCATATGCTATTGCGTCCATAGGTCGCGGTGATATTGCGAGCGCATCGCAATCTCGCAGCCAAGGTCCTGCCGCAATGTCCGACTCCCGCGCCGCCTCTCTTCGCGCGCTTCTGTTCGCCTCCAGCGCCGCCGGCATGCTGTGCGCGGCCCCCGCCGTGGCCGAGGAGCCGGAAGTCGTCACCGCGGACGTGGTCCAGCAGTCGACCAACCTCGGCACCATCGACGTCACCGGCCAGGTGCGCCGGCCTGCGCCTCACTCGCCTGAATATGTCGCGCCGCTGGTGGACACGCCGCGCTCCATCACCGTGATCCCACAGGCGATCATCGAACAGACGGCCGCCACCTCGCTGCAGGACCTGCTTCGCACCTCGCCGGGCATCACCTTCGGAGCGGGCGAGGGCGGCCAGCCGCTGGCCGACCGGCCGTTCATCCGGGGGCAGTCCTCGGGCAACAACATCTTCGTGGACGGCGTCCGCGACACCGGCGGCCAGCAGCGCGAGGTCTTCAACCTCGAACAGGTCGAGGTCATCAAGGGACCGGACTCGGTCTATTCCGGCCGTGGCTCGGGCGGCGGCGGCATCAACCTGTCGTCCAAGTCGCCCAAGCTGAACGCCTTCACCAACGTCTCGGCCGGCGTCGGCACCGACGACTATCTGCGCGGTACGATCGATCAGAACATGCCGCTGGGCGAGACAGCGGCGCTGCGCCTCAACCTGATGGGCGCCTCGGGCGAGATCGCGGGTCGCGACGCCGTGGACTACGACAAGTGGGGCGCTGCGTTGTCGTTCGCGGCCGGCCTTGGAACCAACAGCACGGTGGTCGCCAGCTACTATCACCTCGACAGCAACCAGATGCCCGACTACGGCGTCCCGCTCTACACCAAGCGCGGGGGCGCGACGGCCGCGCGTCCTGATCCGTCCGGGGTGCTGGATGTCGACTACAGCGCCTTCTATGGCCTAAAGGCGCGCGACTTCCTGAACAACAAGGTGGACACATTCACCTTCGACTGGACTCATCGGTTCAGCGACGCGGTGACCATCCGCAACGTCAGCCGCCTGTCCAACACCCTGAACGACTATGTGGTGACCAATCCGGGCGACGGCGGCGCCGCGGTGCTGGTCGGCGACACCTGGTGGATGAAGCGCGGGCTGAAGAACCGCTGGAACCCCGCCCGCACCCTGGCCAACGTCACCGACGTGTTCGGCAAGGTCTCCACCGGCGGGATCGAGCACAGCTACGACGTGGGCCTTGAACTGACGCGCGAGACGAACCGCAACGCCAGCTACACGATCACGACCACCGGCGGCACGGCGTGCCCGGCGCCGCTGACCGGTTTCGACTGCACCCCGCTGTATGCGCCCAACCCCGACGACCCCTGGAGCGGAACCATCGTGCGCGGGCCCGCCAGCCGTTCGGTGACCGAGACGGTGGGCGCCTACGCCTTCGACAGCATCTCGCTGACCGACCGCATCCTGCTGAACCTGGGCGTGCGCTGGGACAGCTACCAGACAGAGGGGACCAACCTAGCCCTTGACGCGACCACGGGCGCCATCACCGGCACGCCGGTGCCCGAGCGGAAGTGGGACTTCGTCAACTACCAAGCCGGACTGGTGTTCAAGCCGACCGAGGCTTCCAGCCTCTACGTCTCCTACACCACCTCTTCGACGCCGCCCACGATCTCGGCCGGCGATCAGAACACGGCGTCCACAGGCCAAGGCACGGGCAACCTGGCCGACACCATCCTGGACCCGGAAGAAAGCGAAAGCTTCGAGATCGGGGGCAAGGCCAACGTCTTCGGCGACCGTCTGGCGCTGTCGGCCGCCGCCTTCCATCTGACCCGCAGGAATGCGGCCATTCTCGTCGACGTGGGCGTGTACGAACAGGCGGGCGAGGTCGAGGTTCAGGGGATCGAGCTCGGCGTCTCCGGCAACATCACCCCGTTGTGGCAGGTGTTCGGCGGCTACACCTATCAGGACTCCGAACTGGTGCGCGGCGCGGTGACGACGACGGGCGCGCCGCCGGTCGTGGTCCCCAACGCCTTCGAAGGCCTGCCGCTGGCCAATACGCCGGAACATTCCGCCAGCCTGTTCACCACCTATCGTCTGCTGCCCAGGCTGACGCTGGGCGGAGGCGTCTACTATGTGTCCGACAGCTTCGGCGGCAATCAGGGCGGTGCGGGCGGCGGCGCCAACCGCATCTATGCGCCCGAATACACCCGCGTGGACGCCTTCGCGTCCTATGACGTGACCGACCGGGCCTCGCTTCAGCTGAACGTGCAGAACGTCGGCGACGAGCGTTACATCCTGCGCACCAACGGCGTTCACCACGCGGATCCGGCGCCGGGCCGCTCGGCAAGCCTGACGCTGAACCTGCGGTTCTAGGGCGCGGCTTGAGGCCCTAAGCTGAAGACGAACGGCCCATCCATTCGGCGGGGCCGTTCGGCTGTTCTGAAGAGCGGAGACGCGGACATGCTGCTTCATATCCCGGAGGTCTTCACCAAGGCCGAGGTCCAGGCGTTGCGCGAACGGCTCGACGCCGGTCCCTGGACCGACGGCAACATGACCTCCGGCCACCAGTCCGCGACCGCCAAGCGCAACCTGCAACTTCCCGAAGACAGCGCCGAGGCGAAGGAAGTGTCCGCCCTGATCGTCCAGGCGCTGAACGCCAATCCGATGTTCGTGGCCGCGGCCCTGCCGCACACGATCTTTCCCCCGCTGTTCAACCGCTACGAGGGCGGGGGCGAGTTCGGCCTGCACGTCGACAACGCCATTCGCCAGCAGCGCGGCGGCCCGATCCGCATCCGCAGCGACCTGTCCGCCACCCTGTTCCTGTCCGAGCCCGAGGACTACGACGGCGGCGAGCTGATCGTCGAAGAGATGTACGGCCGCCAGTCGATCAGGCTGCCGGCCGGCGACCTTGTGCTCTATCCGTCCAAGAGCCTGCACCGCGTTACGCCGGTGACGCGCGGCGCCCGCGTCTCGTCCTTTATGTGGCTGCAAAGCCTGGTGCGCGACGACGGCGATCGAGAGATGCTGTTCCGCCTGGACGTCGCCACCCAGCGCGTGGCCGCGGACAAGGGCCCCAAGGACCAGGCCGTGATCGAACTGACCGGCGTCTACCACAACCTGCTGCGCCGCTGGTCCGAGGTATAGGTCTCTCCTCCCTGCCGCGCAGGCGGCGAGACGGAGGCGTTCTTCGCGCCATGTCAAACCCCTCCGTCACGAGGCTGGCGCCTCGCGCCACCTCCCCATCTCTGATGGGGAGGAGAGATCACGCATCTCTCCTCCCTGCCGCGCAGGCGGCGGGGAGGTGGATCGACGGCGATAGCCGGCGAGACGGAGGGGTCTTCGATGTCGGCACATCCTTCCATCAGAGGCTCGCAATCCACCCCAAGGCGCCCCACCTTCACCGCTCAGCTTGATGCGGGGGGCGGCGGCATGGCCGAGGCGACGGGACTGGATCTGGGCGCGGCGGCGGCGCTGCTGGCGGCCGGCGTGATCGCCGTGCCGATCTTTCGCAAGATCGGACTGGGCTCGGTGCTGGGCTATCTGGCGGCGGGTCTGGCCATCGGTCCCTTCGGCCTGGGCCTGTTCCGAGAGCCGGAGACCATTCTGCACGTCGCAGAGTTCGGCGTGGTCATCTTCCTGTTCATCATCGGCCTGGAGATGCGGCCCCGGCGTTTATGGGGCCTGCGTCACGACATCTTCGGCCTCGGCGCGGCGCAGGTGCTGGTGTGCGGCGGCCTGCTGACGCTGACCGCCATGGCCGCAGGCGTGGCGGCGCCGGTGGCGTTCGTGGCCGCCATGGGGTTCGTGCTCTCCTCCACCGCCGTGATCATGCAGATGCTGGAGGAGCGCGGAGAACTCGCCGGGGGAGCGGGTCAGCGCGCGGTGTCCATCCTGCTGCTTGAAGACCTCGCCATCGTGCCGCTGCTCGCCATCGTCGCGGTGCTGGCCAGCGTGACGGGCGCGTCGCACGAGGCCGCGCCGCCCTTGTGGCGCACGATCGTCTTTGCGCTCGCGGCAGTGGCCGGGGTGCTGGCGGCGGGGCGCTGGCTGGTCAATCCGCTGTTCCGGCTGCTGGCCAAGTACGGCGGGCGCGAGGTCATGACCGCCGCCGCCCTGCTGGTCGTGGTGGGCGCGGCCTGGGCGATGAGCCTGGGCGGCCTGTCCATGGCCATGGGCGCCTTCCTGGCCGGGGTGCTGCTGTCCGAATCCTCGTTCCGGCACCAGCTGGAGGCCGACGTCGAGCCCTTCCGAGCCATCCTGCTGGGCCTGTTTTTTTTGAGCGTGGGCATGTCGCTGGACCTTGCGGTGGTGGCGGCCGACTGGCGGATCGTGCTGGGCGGGCTCCTCGCCTTCATGGTGGTCAAGGCGGTCGGCATCTATGGCGTGGCGCGGCTGTTCAAGGCCTCGCACCATGAGGCGGTCGACCGCTCGGCCCTGTTCGCGCAAGGCGGCGAGTTCGCCTTCGTGCTGTATGGCGCGGCGCTCGCCGCCGGCCTGTTCGATGCGCGGGTGGCGGCCATGATGTCGGCCATCGTGATCCTGTCCATGGCGCTGACGCCGCTGACCACGCTGCTGCTGCGGCGCCTGGCTCCAGCGCGCCCGCTGACCGCCGACGACGCCGACGACGTGGACGCCGCCGACGGCCTGCGCGGCCAGGTGCTGATCATCGGCTTCGGCCGCTTCGCCCAGGTCGTGGCCCAGCCGCTGCTGGCGCGCGACGTGGACGTGTCCATCATCGAAAACGACGTGGAGATGATCCAGGCCGCCGCCACCTTCGGTTTCAAGGTCTATTACGGCGACGGATCGCGGCTGGACACGCTGCGCGCCTCGGGCGCGGAGACGGCGGAGGCCGTGCTGGTGTGCGTCGACAAGCCGGAGGTCGCGGACCACATCGTCGAACTGGTGAAGTCGGAGTTCCCGCTGACCAAGGTGCTGGTGCGCGCCTACGACCGGGGCCATTCGATCCGCCTGATCCAGGCGGGCGTGGACTATCAGGTGCGGGAGACGTTCGAGTCGGCGCTGAGGTTTGGCGAACGCGCCCTGATCGAACTGGGCCTGGAGGACCGCGAGGCCGCCGAGACCATCGCCGACGTGCGCCGCCGCGACGAGGCGCGGCTGGACCTGCAACTGACGGGGGGCCTGAAGGCGGGTCAGCAGCTGACGCGCGGCAACATGCCGACGCCGCAACCCGCACCCTACATCACGCCACGCCGCGAGGGCCGGGTGCTGAACGAGGACGAAGCCGGCCCGCCCGCGTCTGTCGCGGACGGGCCGGCGGCCTGAAGCCTTATTCGCCGGCGCGAGCCTGGGCCAGGGCGATGCGGGCGCGCAGCGACTCATCCTGCGCGGAAGCCTGCCCGATGGCGTTGAAGCGTTCGACCTCCAAGCCGGACTCGGCCACGATGGTCTGCATCTCGGTGGCCTGCTCGGGCGTCGGCTGGGCGCCATTCAGCGACTGGGCGATGGCGCCGAGACGCTGGTTGGCGGCGGCGAACTTGTTCAGCTCGTCTTCCGTGACGCTGGCGCCGACCGAACCGGCGGCGGAGGCGGGCGCCGAGGCGGCGGCGATGCGCGCCTGCAGCACCGGATCGTTGGCCGCAGCCTGGGCGATGGCGTTGAAGCGCTCGGCCTCCAGACCCGTCGCGGCGACCGCGGCCTGCAGCTCGGCGGTCTGTTCGGCGTTCGGCTGGCCGCCGTTCAGGGCTTCGGACACGGCGCGCACGCGGGGCAGGGCCGCGCCGTAGCTCTTGAGCTCCGCGTCGGTGAACGCACCGGCGACGGGCGTCTCGACCGAGGCCGAGGCCGCGGCGGCCGGGGTCTGGGGGGGCATCGTTTGGGCGGGCGCGGTTTGCGCCGGAGCGTCCTGCGCGGCGGCCGCGCCGGCGGCACCGAAGGCGGCGATAGAAAGGACGGCGGCGAGACGGTTGGCGCGCATGGCGGATTTCCTTCTGGTCGAGCATCCACGGACAACGCGGGGAAGAACAAGCGTCGCCGCTTCTCGCGGAGTGGAGCCTCTGAACGGAAGGAAGCGCGAGAAGTTTCCTCAGCTTAGGGATTTCCGTCGCCCGCGCAAACCGGATCGGCTAGAGCAGCGCGGTCCCCTTGCATCGGATTTCGCCCATGAAACGCATCGTCGCCGCGGCGGTCGCCGCCGTCGTCCTGGCCCTGCCGGCCGTCCAGGTGGAGGCCTGGGGATCGAGCGGGCACCGGCTGATCGGGGTGGCGGCGATGCGCGCCCTGCCGGCCGATCTGCCCGCCTTCCTGCGCACGCCGGGCGCCGTCGCCGACATCGGTGAACTGGCGCGCGAGCCCGATCGGTGGAAGGGCGCCGGCCAGCCGCACGACCGCGAGCGCGACACCGCCCACTTCATCGACCTGGACGACGCCGGCTTCGCCATGACCGCCCAGGGGCCCAGCATCGACGCCCTGCCGCGCCTGAAGTCCGAATACGACGCCGCCCTGAACAAGGCCGGCCTGGACGTCGATGACGCCGGCTACCTGCCCTATGCGATGATGGACGGCTGGCAGCAGCTGGTGCGCGACTTCGCCTACTGGCGCGTGCTGAGCGCCCAGGAGGCGCGCGAAACGAACATGGAGCGCAAGGCCTGGTACCGCGTCGACCGCGAGCGGCGCGAGGCGCTGATCCTGCGCGATTTGGGCGTTCTGGCCCACTACGTCGGCGACGGATCGCAGCCGCACCACACCACCATCCACTACAACGGCTGGGGCGACTATCCGAACCCGGATGGCTTCACCAACTCGCGCCAGACCCACGGCGTGTTCGAGGGCGCCTTCACCGCCCGCGTCGCGCGGCTGGACACGGTCGAGGCGGCCATGCCCGCGGCCCGCACCGACGGCTTCGACGTCAAGGCGCGCACCGTAGGCTATCTGAAGACCACCCTGGCCACGGTGATCCCGTTCTACCGGCTGGAGAAGCAGGGCGGCTTCAACGAGACTGACCCCCGCGGCGCGGCCTTTGTGACCGAGCGCCTGGCCGCCGGCGCGGCCGAACTGCGCGACTGGACCGTCGCCGCCTGGGCCGAAAGCGCCACGGCCTCCGTCGGCTGGCCCGCGGTCAAGGTCGCCGAGGTGGAGGCCGGAACCGCCGATCCGTGGATCGCCATGGTGGGCGAGGACTGAGGTCCTCGCCCGGAGCTTCGGGTCAGGCCGGCGCCTTCTCGCGGTAGCCGGCCCAAACCCCCTTGGACGCGCCGAAATACTGCACCGGCAAATCCTCGTCGCTGTGCAGCGCCGCCGCCGCATGGTGGGGCCAGTGCGGGTCGTCCAGCGCCGCGCGGGCGATCGCCACGATGTCGGCCTGGCCGTTCGCCACGATCTCCTCGGCCTGCTGCGGGTCGAAGATCATGCCCACGGCCATGACCACCGCCTCCGGCGCGGCTTTCTTCACCGCCTCGGCGAAGCGCAGCTGATAGCCGGGCTCGCGGGCCGGAATCTGCGCCTTGGCGATATTTCCGCCCGACGACAGGTGCAGATAGTCGTAGCCCATCTCGTGCAGCGTGCGGCCGAACGCGGTGACCTCCTCCAGCGCGACTCCGCCCTCGATCCAGTCCGTGCCGTTCAACCGCACGCCCAGCGCCTTGGTGCGCGGCCAGGCGTCCCGCAGCGCCTGCGCCACCCGCAGCGGGAAGCGCATGCGGTTCTCGGGCGAGCCGCCGTATTCGTCCGTCCGCTGGTTTGAAAGCGGCGACAGGAACTCGCTGAGCAGATAGCCGTGCGCGGCGTGCAGCTCGACCAGGTCGAAGCCCGCGCGGTCCGCCCGCTCCGCCGCCTGCACAAAGGCGTCGACCACCCGCTGCATGTCGGCCTCGTCCATGGCCTTGGGCGTGTGCCAGCCGTCCTTGAACGGGATGGCCGAGGGCGCCAGCGTCTCCCAGGCGCCTTCATCGGGACCCAGCGCCTCACCGCCCTTGGCCGGCGCGTGGGTTGAGGCCTTGCGGCCCGCGTGCGCCAGCTGGACCCCGATCGGCTGATCCGAATAGGTGCGGATGTCGGTCAGGATGCGCTTGAAAGATGCTTCCTGTTCGTCGTTCCACAGGCCTGTGTCCTCGAGGGTGATGCGGCCCTGCGCATCCACCCCCGTCGCCTCAATGATCGTCAGGCCCGCGCCCGAGATCGCCAGCCGACCGATGTGCTGCACGTGCCAGGGCTGGGGCAGGCCGTCCACGGCCGAGTACTGGCACATAGGCGCGATGGCGACGCGGTTCTTCAGCTGAAGGGGACCGATGGCGACGGGGGAGAAGAGCTGGCTCATGAAGTCGTATCCGGGGAGGGAGGAGGCGTGAGCACCTATGTCGGTTGCGGTTCTGATCAAGGCCCGCCTTTCCGATTATTCACGTGTTTTCGCGACGGACGCGCGTCACAAGACGGCAACGCTTCAATCATGGGGAACACCAATGCTGCGTCTCGCCATCGCCATCGCCGTCGCCGCGCCGCTGCTCAGCGGATGCATCGTCATTTCGACGGAAAAGCCGACCACCCGCGTCGTCACCGCACCGGCTGCTCAATGATCGGCCGCGCTCTGAAGGGCCTGATGGTCGCCGCCGTCGCCGCGCCCTTGCTGGCCGCCTGCGTGGTCTATGACAGCACCGGCGGCGAGAACGTCACCGTGCAGGTCAACGACCGCGACGCCGCGCCCGCCGAGGCGATCCGCACCGCCTATGTCCACGACGGCTCGCTTGTGGTGCGTGTCGATTCCAACGGTTGCACCAGCGCCTCGGACTTCGAACTGGCGGTGACGGACGGCGAACCCGCCGAGGTCACGCTGAAGCGAACCAAGCCCGACAACTGCCGCGCCCTTCTGGCCGAAGGCGTCGAACTGCGCTGGACCTACGCCGACCTGGGGCTGGAGCCGGGCGCGCCCGTGCGCGTGCTCAATCCACTGAAGTAGAAAGAACGAAAGGGCGTCCTTTCGGACGCCCTTCGCCAGTCACTCCCTTTCGGGAAACGGACACTCTTTCGAGGCCGCGAGTGGCTTCAAGATGGAGTCGATAGTCGCCGGAGTCAAGTCAGCCGGCTGCTTCAGGCGCCTTGGGTAACCAGGCGTGGATCAAGGCGAGTATCTGGTTGAACTCGGTCTCCGACAGCCGCGGGATGACTGCGCCTTGCAAAGGCTCCAGCCTGGCGTTGCTGACCGTGTAGAGGTGGTTGCACACGACCCACGACTGGCGTTGCCCGTCAGGTTGGATCGACAGCTTGTGCGCCCATCGCGCGCTGGCGCCTTCCTGTGGGTCGGTCGACGTGGGGACCACCAGCGATACGCCGTGCAGGGTGTTCTTGAACGACACGATCACGACCGGCCGCTTCTTGCCCATCTCGGGAATGCGATGGTCGGTCCAGAAGTCGCACCAGTACATCTGGCGGATCGCTGGTGCGGCTTTGATCTTCAGGACGGCGCCTCCTGGTCGCTGTTCAGGCGGAGACCTTGGCGTCGCCGGTGGAAAGCGTCAACGCCGTGCAGCCTGCTCCGCATCGTCCGCCTGGTCTTCAGAGGCCGCCGCCACCGTGTCGAACACCGCCAGCATGAACGGCGGGATGCGCTGGGGCCGCAAGGTCTCGGCGTCGACCAGGCACCATTCGGAGACGCCCTGGGCGCAGACGCGGCCTTGGGCGTCCTCTATCCGCACATAGCGGTTGAAGCGCGGGCCCTGCGGCTCGCCGACCCAGGTGCGGGCGACCACGCCCTTTGCACCCGGCTCTATGCCGCGCAGATAGTCGATCTCGTGCCGCAGGGCGACCCAGGACCAGCGGGTGCGGTCGTCTTGCGAGAAGCGGGCGTTCCAGTGCGCCGTGCCCGCGTCCTGCAGCCAGCCGACATAGACCACGTTGTTGACGTGGCCGTTGGCGTCGATGTGTTCAGGCCGCACCTCAAGCGGCACGACAAAGACCTCGCGGTCCTCGCGCGGCTGGTGCAGCGGGCGCGCCACGGATCAGGCCTCGCCGAGCGCCACGCCCTTTTCTGTCATCAGCGCCTGAAGCTCTCCGGCCTGGAACATCTCGCGCACGATGTCCGATCCGCCCACGAACTCGCCCTTGACGTAGAGCTGGGGAATGGTCGGCCAGTCGGTGAAGCTCTTGATGCCTTCGCGCAGCGTCTCGTCCTGCAGCACGTCCACGCCGACGAACGGCGCGCCCACGTGATCGAGGATTTGCACGGCCAGGGACGAGAAGCCGCAGCGCGGCTGGTCCGGCGTGCCCTTCATGAACAGGACCACGTCGTGCTCGGCCAAGGTGGAGGCGATGAAGGCGTGGACGGGGTCGGCGGCCTGGTCGGTGGTCTGGCTGGTCGACTGGACGGTGGCGTCGGTCATGGGGGACCCTTTCGTTTGCGCGTCAGCTAGGCGCCGCCCCAGCCGGGGTCAAGGGCGCGCGGCGTCACGCCGCCGCGTCGACCCGCGCCATCTCCATCTGCGCGGCCAGGCCCGGCGGCAGGTCGCGCTCGGGCGTCTCGGACAGGGCTTCCAGGTGCTGGGCGTCCCGGGCCTGGACGATCACGCTGGTCAGGGCCGGATCGGTCAGGGCGTGCGCCAGGCAGATGGTCTCCGGCGTCCAACGGGCCGTGCGCGTCAGAAAGCTGTAGGGGTTGGCCGCAGGCGGCGGGGCGGCGGCCTTGGCGCCCAGGCCGAACAGGCCGCGCCGCACCGGCGCGCCTTCGCTCTCCGGCTCACGCAGCAGCGCCTGCGGGAAGGTGTCGGTGGCGAACACCATCATGTCCTGCTCGCGCGCGGCGCGGATGCGGGCCCGCACCTTCCAGTCGGAACGCACGTTGCACGGCGTCACCAGAACGTCGAAGGCCCCGGTCGAGACAAAGGCGTCCATGGCCTCGCCGTCGCCGGCCACTCCCGCCAGGCGCAGCCGCTCGGTCCGCTTCATGGTCTTCAGCGCGTTCAGACCGGCATAGCGCAACTCGTGCTCGCCCGGCGCGTCCAGCACCGCCACGTCGATCCAGCCGAGGCCGGAATAGTGCAGCACCCGGTCCACGGCGGCGGTGATGCCTTCGGAGGTGAAGTCGCGCACCTGCCGCCGGGGATCGACCTCGCCCAGCGTCAGCGACACCAGCGCCAGCTTGCGATCGAGGTGCGACAGGGCCTCGCCCAGCACCTCGGCCACCACCGGATCGGCGGTCTCCAGCCGATAGCTGTTGATGCCCTGCTCCAGCGCGGCGAACAGCAGCGACATGGCCGCCTCGCGTCCGCGCGCCAGCATGTCGGCGCCGACGCTCAGGGTGATGGCTGAGACGGCCGCGCCGGACGGTCCAAACGGACGATAGCGCATCGGTTCAGCCCTCTCCGCCCGACGGCGCCGAGGTCTCCAGCGCCAGGGCGTGCAGCTCCCCGCCCATCTTTCCCTTCAGCGCGCCATAGACCAGCTGGTGCTGGCGCACGCGCGGCAGGCCCGCGAAGACCGCCGAGACGATGCGCGCACGGTAGTGGTCGCCGTCTCCGGCCAGGTCGTCGATGGCGATCTCGGCGTCGGGAAAGGCCTCGGCCAGATCGGCGCGCAGGGCTTCGGCGGACATGGGCATGGGCAAAACTCGGCTCGTTCGCCGCCCAGCATGGCCGCAAAAGCTTAATGCCCGGCTACATCAGCCCCAGCTGCTTGAAGCTGGCCACGCCGTGGCGGCCGACGACCAGGTGGTCGTGGACCTCGACGTTCAGGTGCAGTCCGGCCTGCACCACCTGTCGCGTCATCTCGATGTCGGCCCGGCTGGGGGTGGGGTCGCCGGACGGATGGTTGTGCACCAGGATGATGGCGCTGGACGAAAGCTCGAGCGCCCGCCGGACCACCTCGCGCGGATAGACGGGCGCGTGGTCCACCGTGCCCCGGTTCTGCACCTCGTCCAGAATCAGCTGGTTCTTCTTGTCCAGATACAGCACCCGGAACTGCTCGCGCGGCTCGTGCTGAAGGGCCACGCGGACATAGGCCAGCAGCGCCGACCAGGACGAGATCACGGTGCGCTTCTGCGTCGGCTCCTTAGCGATCCGGCGCGTGACGTCAAAGATCAGCTGCAGGTCCAGCGCCACCGCTCGCGTCGCCTTGCCGGGCTGATAGCCGAGGGCGCGGGCGACCACGTCCTCCACCGCCTCGTGGCTGGCCGCGCCGATCCCCTCCAGCCCGCCGAACCGCGCCAGCAGGTCCTTGGCCAGCGGCTTGGTGTCCTTGTAGGGCACGCTGCGGAACAGCAGCAGCTCCAGCAGTTCATAGTCGGGCAGGGCGCCCAGGCCGCCCTTGGCCGCCCGCTCCCGCAGCCGGTCGCGGTGCCCGCCATGACGCGGCGGCGCCTTCGGCTTCGCCTCCGCCTTCAGAGGAGGCGTCGCATCGTCCAGCATCCGATCCTCCCCCAGCCCGAAACCGGATGCAGGATCGACCGATTGCGCCTCCTGACGCAAGGGCTGCGCGATCAGCCGCGATAGCTGGCGATGTAGTCGGCGCGGGCGCCGGTCTCACGCGCCTGGCACAGGGCGTAGTCGACAGGACCGATGGTGCCTTCGCCCGGCTTGCAACCCGTGCCGCGACGCAGCCATTCGCGCTGTTCGCTGCGCAGGACGGTGAACTGGGCGCCCGTCAGGCGATCCTGGGCGGCGCGGTATTCGGCGTTAAGCCGGTCGTCCTGGCGCTTGTGCTCGGCGCCCGCGCATTCGCGCATCTGCACGGTGGTGTTCGCCCCCTCCATGCAGGCGTCGAGAGAGGCGCTGGTCGTCGGCGTGGACGCCGGCGCGGGGCGGGCGGGAGCGGCGGCTGCCGTTGATGGCGCGGCCACGGC
>ERZ501064.175-NODE-175-length-17726-cov-5.602626_pt1 | contig 17726 bp, 17 predicted proteins | sample MGYA00510851_ERZ501064 | MGnify/ENA primary metagenome ERZ501064 (study PRJEB25958, sample SAMN03398529) | human skin metagenome | study: EMG produced TPA metagenomics assembly of the Human Skin Microbiome Metagenome (human skin metagenome) data set. | reverse complement strand
GTCACGGTGGGTGACGTGATCGCCGTCGCCCGCCACGACGCCCGCGTGGAGCTGACCGACGAGGCCCGCGCCGATCCGGCGCGCCGCTTGGACGCCGCGGTGGAGGCGCGCGGGATCGACCGCGTGGTCCTGATCCACGACCTGATCCCCGTCACCCATCCAGAGTTCTGCCGCCCCGGCGACGGCGACAAGCACCGCGCCCGGGTCCGCAACGTCCTGCGCCACGCCAGCCGTGTGATCGTCAACTCGGCCTACACCGGCGATGAACTGCAGGCCTTTGCGCGGACGGAGGGCCTGCTGTGCCCGCCCGTCCATGTCGCCCACCTGGGTCTGGAGCCGGACTTCCTCCAGGCCCGCGAACCTCGGCCCGCCGTCCCCTTCTTTGTGCACATCGGCACCATCGAGGCGCGCAAGAACCTGGCCTTTCTGCTGACCCTCTGGCGCAGGCTGGAGGAACGCAACGGCGACGCCTGCCCGCGCCTGGTGCTGGTCGGGCGCTACGGCTGGGAGAACGAGGCGGTGCTGGACCACCTTCAGCGCTCGCCCAATCTTCAGGGCCTGGTGCACCAGGCCGAGAACCTGCCGGACGCCGCCCTGGCGACGCTGATGCGCGACGCCCGTGCGGTTCTGGCGCCGTCGTCGGTGGAGGGCTTCGACCTGCCGGCGATGGAGGCCTCGGCCATGCGCTGCCCGCTGATCGCCTCGGACATTCCGGTGCACCGCGAACTGATCGGGCACGCGCGGCTGGTCGATCCGCTGGACGGCCCCGGCTGGATCGAGGCGATCGAGGCGCTGGCCGGCGCGCCCGCCGGATCGGGACCCGCCTATGACGCCCCGACATGGAAAAGCCATTTCGCGGTTGTGGAGCAGGCGCTTGACCTGCCCCCGGTCGAGGTCGCCTGACGCTTGCCTATGGCCGTCGTCCGCTAAGCCCGGTATGGACACAAGCAGCACGGAAATCAGAGACTTCATGCACACGCGCGCGCTTCTTCCCCGCCTTCCGCTTCGGGTCTCGGCCCTGGCCCTGACCGCGGTCCTCGCCGGCTGCTCCACCCTGCCCCGCGACGGGCCGTCGGGCGCCTCCGTCAACGCAGGCGCGACCACCCCCGAGGCGTTGGGCAGCTACGCCCTGGTGCCGCTGACCTATGAGGTGACCGAGCGGATCAAGGCGGTGCCGCCGCAGTTCTTCGGCACCTTGGCGCTCGCCTCCAGCGACCAGCCCGCCGACGTGATCGGCGAGGGCGACACCCTGGCGATCTCGATCTTTGACCCGTCGGGCTCGCTGTTCGGCGGTTCGCTGGGCGCCTCCAGCGCCAACCGCGCCGCCACGCTTCAGGGCGGCAGCCAGAACTTCAACGGCGTGGTGGTGGATCGCGCCGGCAACGTCGCCGTACCGTTCGGCGGACAGGTTCGCGTCCAAGGCCTGACCTCGACCCAGGCCGCCGCCGCCATCCGCCGCTCGCTGGTCGGCAAGGTCGCCAATCCGCAGGTGCTGGTCTCGGTCGCGGGCAACGTCTCCAACACCGTCAACGTCCTGGGCGACGTGCGCCAGCCGGGCCGCGCGCCGCTGGGCGTCAACAGCGACCGCATCCTGGACGTCATCGCCGCGGCCGGCGGCTCGGCCCGCACCAACGACGACCTGATCATCAGCATCCAGCGGAATGGCGAGACCTTCACCGCGCCGCTGACCGCCGTCACCACCCAGTTCGTCGAGAACGTGCGGCTGCAGCGCGGCGACGTGGTCAACGTCCAGTACAAGCCGCGCCGCATCTCGACGTTCGGGGCGCTGAACGCGGTGACCCAGATCGACATGCCCGCCGGCCCCATGACCCTGACGGGCGCCATGTCGCGCGTCGGCGGCCTGAACACCAACACCGCCAATCCGCGCCGTGTGCTGGTGTTCCGCTTCGAGCGGCCCGAGGTCGCCCAGGCTTTGGGCATCAGCCAGCCGGCCACGCCGCGCGGCGTGCCTGTGGTCTATGAGCTCGACTTCAACGACGCCGCCAACGTCTTCGCCGCCACCAACATGGAGATCATGCCGGAAGACGTGATCTATGTGCCGCTGGCCGGCGCGGCCGAGATGCGCAAATTCTTCGAAGTCGTGCAGAGCCTGACGCGCGTCGTCTACGACGTCTCGGTCACCAGCACGCTGAACAACGACTGATCCGACGATGGCGGGCCGCTGGCGCGCCTGGCTGCCCCGCCGCCGGAGCGCGCCTCCGGCTCCGGTGGAGGCGGATCCGTTCACGCCGCCGGCCGACTTCGAGCCGCCGCCCGAGGACGATCCCCTGTCGCTGCTGCTGGCGGAGATCCAGGCAGGCGCGCTGGCCGTCTATGATCGTCACGGCCTGCCGACGCGGCTTGGCCACTATGTCCGCGATCCGGCTGACGGCGAATGGCGCTTCATCGCCGAACGGCTGTCGCCGACCCGGCGCTTCGAGCTGATGCTGGAGCATCCGCCGGAAGAGGGCTGGCGCTTCGCCCGGCTGGAGGATCTGGGCGCGCGTCACCGCGACCATCCGGAGGTCGAGGTCGCCTCCGAACTGCTGAACGCCGTGTCTCGCCTTCGCCAGAACCGCGCCTCGGCCAGCGCCGACGACCTGGCCGAGGCCATCCGGCTGGGCCAGGCCTGGCGCGCTCTGAACGCGCCCAGCCCGGAGCTCGAGACCCTCTCCGCCGCGCCCGAGGCGATCGCCCAGGCGTCCGATTCGACGCGCGCGCCGCTGGCGCTTCGCCCGCCGGACAAGCCCAAGCGCCGCCGCAAGCGCTGACAGCCGTCCCACGCCGCGCTAGAGGACGCGCCTCCTCCCCGACCTTTCGAGCGCCTTTCTCATGTCCGACGCCCTTCCCCAGCCCCCAGCCGGCCAGCCGGTCGGCCGCGTCATCGCCATGCCGGGCGACACCAATCCCGAGGGCGACATCTTCGGCGGCTGGCTCTTGGCCCAGATGGACCTGGCCGGCGCTACGCCCGCCTTCGAACTCGCCTGCGGCCGCTGCGCCACGGTGGCGCTGGACGGCATGGTGTTCCACCAGCCGGTGTCGGTCGGCGACGAGGTGTCGATCTACGCCGAGGTGGTGGGGACGGGCCGCACCTCCATCCGCGTCCACGTCGAGGCCTGGAAGCGGTCGCGCAACCAGCCTCAGGCCGCCTCCGTGCGCGTGACCGAGGGCGTCTTCACCTATGTGGCCATCGACGGCGAGCGCAAGCCCCGCCCCCTGCCCGGCAAGGCGTGAAATCTTGACCTCGCGGCGGGGCGGCCCTACGTCCCGACAATGGCCGTCCGTCGCATCCTCACCATCGACAATCCCGCCGATCTGGCGATCCTGAAGCAGGTGTCCCAGCCGGTTCCGGCGGTGGACGACGCCGTCCGCGCCCTGATGGACGACATGCTGGAGACCATGTACGCCGCCCCCGGCATCGGCTTGGCCGCCGTGCAGATCGGCGCGCTGGACCGGGTCATCGTCATGGATCTGGGCGACCGCGACGGCGACGTTCCCGAAACCGAAGAGGAAGAGGCGGAGAACGCCGAGGCGCGTCGCAACCCACGGTTCTTCGCCAATCCCGAGATCCTGTGGTCGTCCGACGAACTGTTCGTCTACGAGGAAGGCTGCCTGTCGATCCCGGAGTATTTCGACAAGGTGGAACGCCCAGCCCGCGTGCGCATCCGCTATCTGAACCGCGACGGAGAACAGGTCGAGGAAGAGGCGTCGGGCCTCTACGCCGTCTGCATCCAGCACGAGATGGACCACCTGAACGGCGTGCTGTTCATCGACCACCTGTCGCGGCTGAAGCGCGAACGCGCCGTGACCAAGGTCAAGAAGGCCGCCCGCGAAAGGATCGCCGCCTGATGCGCCTGCCCTCCGACGAACTCGCCAAGGACCTTCCGCGCACCGCCGCTCGCATTTCGCGCCGCGGCCGTTCGCTGGTGATCGACACCACCGGCCGTCGCCGTTTGACCCGCAGCCAGAAGGCCGGCGTCGCGGGCGTGGCGACCCTTGCGGGCGTGGCCTTGCTGGGCGTGGTGGCGGGGCTGCTGCTCGATCGTCTGCTGGATTTCGACGATGCTTTGGACGCCGGCGGCGAATGGGACGAGGGCGGCGGCGTCTTCACCCGCTGGCAGTAACCTTTCCCGTCCTCTAAAGGCGTGCCCATGCGCCTCGCCTTTATGGGAACCCCCGACTTCGCCGTGCCGTCGCTGGCCGAGCTGATCGCCTCTGGCCATGAGGTCGTGGCCGTCTATTCGCAGCCGCCCAGGCCGAAGGGGCGCGGCCAGAAGCTGACGCCCTCGCCCGTTCACGCCTTCGCCGAGACCATGGGCCTGCCGGTCTTCACTCCCGCCTCCATGAAGGCCGCCGACGCCATTGAGGTGTTCGAAAGCCTGGATCTCGACGCCGCCTGCGTCGTCGCCTACGGCCAGATCCTGAGGCCCGCCGTGCTGGAGGCGCCGCGTCTCGGCTGCTTCAACCTGCACGGCTCCCTGCTGCCCCGCTGGCGGGGCGCGGCGCCCATCCAGCGCGCCATCATGGCCGGGGACCGGCAGACCGGCGTCCAGATCATGCGCATGAGCGAGGGCCTGGACGAAGGGCCCATCCTGCTGGGCGAGGTCATGGACATCCGCCCCGACGACACCGCCGCCAGCCTGTCCGAGCGCATGGCCCACACCGGCGCCGCCCTGTGGCCCCGCGCGCTGGCCGCCATCGAACGCGGTGGCGCCACCCCGACCGAACAGGCCGGCGAGCCGACCTACGCCCGCAAGATCACCCCGGCCGAGGCCCGCATCGACTGGAGCCGCCCCGCCGCCGAGATCGACGCCCGCATCCGCGGCCTATCGCCCTTTCCCGGCGCCTGGTTCGAGGCGCCGTCCGCCGAAGGCCCCGTGCGCGTCAAGGCGCTGCTGTCGACGCCCGCCGAGGGATCGGCCGCGCCGGGAACCGTGCTGGACGATCGCCTGACGGTCGCCTGCGGCTCAGGCGCCGTGCGCCTCTTGCGCGTTCAGCGCGAGGGCCGGGCCGCCCAGTCCGCCGAGGACCTGCTGCGCGGCTTCCCCCTGCCCGCCGGCGCCGTGCTCGGCTGATGCGGCGCTACCGGCTGACGGTCGAATACGACGGCACGGCCTACAACGGCTTCCAGGCCCAGGCCGACCAGCCGACCGTTCAGGGCGCCTTGGAGACGGCGATCCACGCCTTCTCGGGCGAGCGCATCCGCATCGCCGCCGCCGGCCGCACCGACACCGGCGTTCATGCGACAGGCCAGGTGATCCACGCCGACCTCCAGCGCGACTGGCCGGCCGCGACCGTCATGAACGCCATGAACGCCCATCTGGCGCGCGAAGGCGTCTGCGTCCTGGACTGCGCGCCCGCCCCCGATCCGGAATGGCACGCGCGCTTTTCGGCTGTGGGACGCGCCTACCGCTACCGCATCCTGAACCGTCAGGCCCAGCCGGTGCTGGAGCGCAACCGTGTCTGGCACGTGCGAAAGCCGCTGGACGCCGAGGCCATGCATGCAGCGGCGCAAGGCCTGGTCGGCCAGCACGACTTCACCACCTTCCGCGACGTGGGCTGTCAGTCGAAATCGCCGATCAAGACGCTGGACGTCGCCCGCGTCGAGCGCCACGGCGAGGAGGTCCACCTGGTGTTCGAGGCCCGCAGCTTCCTGCACCGCCAGGTCCGCTCCATGGCCGGCACCCTGGTCGAGGTGGGCCTCGGCCGCTGGACGGACGAGGACGTGCAGGCGGCGCTGGACGCCCGCGACCGCAGCGCCTGCGGCCCCGTCGCGCCGTCCGCCGGGCTTTATCTGACTGGCGTCCGCTACGATTGACGCCCTCGCGCCGTCACCCTCGGGCTTGACCCGAGGGCCGGATGATCCGCCGTATTGCGCCAACCGCTTCGCACGCGCGCCTTCGCCCCCGATCCTCGGGTCAAGCCCGAGGATGACGGGCAAGGCGGTCACACCTTCGAGAACACCACCGTCCCGTTGGTCCCGCCAAAGCCGAAGCTGTTGGACATCACCGTGGTCAGTTCGCCGTCGTGGCGCTCGCGCAGGATCGGCATGCCCTCGAACGCCGGATCGAGGTTTTCGATATGCGCGCTCTCGGCGGCGAATCCGTTGTGCAGCATCAAGAGCGAATAGATCGCCTCCTGCGCGCCCGCCGCGCCCAGGCTGTGGCCGGTCAGCGACTTGGTGGAGGAGATCATCGGCATGTCGTCGCCGAACACCGCCCGCACCGCCTCCATCTCCTTGAGGTCGCCGACGGGCGTGGAGGTGCCGTGCGGGTTCAGATAGTCGATCCGCCGGCCGCCCGCCTGTTCCATGGCGATCTTCATGCAGCGCTGGGCGCCTTCGCCCGACGGCGCCACCATGTCGTAGCCGTCCGAGTTCGCCGCATATCCCACGACCTCGCCATAGATGGTCGCGCCGCGCGCCTTGGCCCGCTCGTACTCCTCCAGCACCACGATGCCCGCGCCGCCCGCGATGACAAAGCCGTCCCTCGCCGCGTCATAGGCGCGCGAGGCGACCGACGGCGTGGCGTTGAAGTCGGACGACATGGCGCCCATGGCGTCGAACATGTTGGACATGGACCAGTCGATGTCCTCGCAGCCGCCGGCGAACACCACGTCCTGCTTGCCCCACTGGATCTGCTCGGCGCCCGCGCCGATGCAGTGGGCCGAGGTCGCGCAGGCCGAGCTGATCGAATAGTTGATCCCCCGCATGCCGAACCAGGTGGCCAGCACCGCCGATGGACCCGACGCCATGGCCTTGGGCACCGCGAACGGCCCGATGCGCTTGGGCGAGCCCTTCTCGACCGTGGTCTGGGCCGCCTGCAGGATCACCTGGGTCGAGGGGCCGCCCTCGCCGACGATCAGGCCGATGCGGTCATCCTTGATCTCCTCGGCCGTCATGCCCGACGATTTCAGCGCCTCTTCAAAGGCGATATGGCCCCAGGCCGTGCCGTTGGCGAGAAAGCGCGAGGCGCGTCGGTCCACCAGAGGCGCCCAGTCCTCAGCCGAGGCGCCCAGCGCGGGCGGCGCCCAGACCTGGCTGCGGAAGCCGTGCTTGATGTGATCGGGCGCCGCGACCACGCCCGAGCGGGCGTCCCGCAGCGACTGCGTAACCTCCTCCACCCCGGTGCCGATGGAGGAGACGATGCCCAGGCCGGTGACGACGACGCGACGCATGGTGTGTCCTTCTTGTGCTGTGGGCTCTTTTACCAGAGCCGGCCGCGGATCCTTCCGCGACCCATATGGGGGCGTCAGCCGCCCGCCGCTTCATCCTTTGCGCCGAACAGGCCGACGCGCATGTCGTTGCAGGTGTAGATGACCTGGCCGTCGGCCTCCAGCACGCCGTCGGCGATGCCCATCACCAGCTTGCGGTTGATGACCCGCTTCAGGTCGATCTTGTAGACCACCTTCTTGATGTCCGGCGTGACCTGGCCGGTGAACTTGACGTCGCCGACGCCCAGCGCCCGCCCGCGCCCCGGCCCGCCGATCCAGCCCAGATAGAAGCCGACCAGCTGCCACATGGCGTCCAGCCCCAGGCACCCCGGCATCACCGGATCGCCGATGAAGTGGCACTGGAAGAACCAGAGGTCCGGATGGATGTCGAGCTCGGCCTCGACATAGCCCTTGCCGTGTGCGCCGCCGTCGCCGTTGATGGTGGTGATCCGGTCGAACATCAGCATCGGCGGGGCCGGCAGCTGGGCGTTGCCGGGACCGAACAGCTCGCCGCGTCCCGAGGCGAGCAGCGCCTCCTTGTCGAAGGACGAGGGGTATTGGGACTGGCTCAAGGCGTTTCCGTTTCTAAACTGTTGTTGCAGCGGGTTACACGACCCCGCCGGACGGCTCAACAGCAGGAACGAAGGCCTCGGGTCAGGTGCGTCCCCGTCCGGCGGGCCGCGCGGCGTTGCACAGGGCGCGCTCCTGGGCGCCGAACACCGCCCGCTGGCTGACCCAGCCGCGCGTTTTTCTGGCCCGCACCCGGCACCAGCCCTCCTCGCATTCGTCCAGCGACACGATGGAGCGCGGCTGAAGGCGCGCGCGCACGCCGGACGCCTCGGTGCGGCCCGCGTGGATCATCACCTCCTGCGAGGAGGCGTTGAAGACGCTGCGGCGGCCCGACGCCACCGTGCGGTGGATCCACGACACCGACCCTTGCGCGTCGCACACCTTTCGCCACTCGCGCGTCTCGGCGATCACCTGAACCGGCAGGCCGGCGGCGCGGTATTCCCACAGGATCGGATAATCCAGCCCCGGCCCCTGACGCGCCCGCACGTGCGAGGATTTCAGCGACACCCAGCGCGGCACCTCCAGCCCCGTCGGCGTGGGCCGGCCGTCGGGCATGGTGTTCCCCGCCGCCGCCATCAGCCCCGCGCCGACGGCCGCCGCCGCGATCATCGCCCTTCTGATCCTGTTGCACATCGTTCTGGACACCGAACCCCTGCCAGCAGCGCCGGGTTTGTTGCGAAGGCGGAGGGCCGCGAGCATCGCCCCAGGAGCTTAAGGCCGGATTAACCACGCCTTCCCGCGATGCTCCGATCTAAACGCGCCCTTAAGCCGCCGCGTGGAAGCTGGCGGTTCACGGGTCGGAAAAGGGGCGTCGGGCGTGGACAGAGTGCCGGACAAGCCCTTCGATATCTGGGACGGCCTGGCCTTCGCCGCGTCGGTGCTGATCGTGCTGCTCTACGGGCAGATCTGGTTCGCGCCCCTGACCGGCTATGGCCAGGCTTCGGCCGACCCGCTGAAGGCCGTCTTCTATCCCGCCTACATGCTGGCTATCGCGCTCGTACTGCTGCGGCCGGGAGAAACGTTGCGTATCCTGAAGCGCTCGCCCTGGCTGCTCGCCCTGATCCTGCTGGTGATCGCCTCCAATGTCTGGTCCATCGCGCCGGACAAGACCCTGCGCCGCACCCTTGCGCTGGTCTGCACCTCCCTGGCGGGGATCGCCCTGGCCGCTCGCTGGAGCTGGCCTCGCTTTCTGGAGGTGCTGGCGACCGCCTTTGCGATAATGGGGGTGCTGTCGCTGATGCTGGCGGTGCTGAAGCCGGACTGGGGCCGGATGACCGAGTTGTTCCCCGGCGCCTGGCGCGGCGTGTGGGTCGAGAAGAACTCGCTGGGCAGCGTCATGGCCCTGGCCGCGGTGACGCAGATCGCCGCCGCCGTCGTGACCCCCAGGCGCGCCATGGTCTGGAGCGGCGCGGCCGCCCTGTCGGTGTTCCTGGTGCTGATGTCGACCTCCAAGACTTCGCTGGTGGTGCTGCTGCTGGCGCTGGCGGCCCTCAGCTTCATGGCCGTGTTCAAGGGCGGCCCGCTGCGCGCGGTGGTCGGGGGCTGGGTCGCGGTGGTGGGCGTCGCGGGCGCGGCGGTGGTGCTGACCCTGGCCTGGCGGATCGCCTTCGACCTGCTCGGCAAGGACGCCACCCTGACCGGCCGCACAAAGGTCTGGAGCGGCATTCTGAACCAGATGCCGTCGCACTATTCGACGGGCTTCGGCTACGGCGCGGTGTGGGACGACAAATCCAGCTTCGGTCCCGCCATGCACGTCGCGCGCGAAGCCCTGTTCCTGCCGGCCCATGCCCACAACGGCTGGCTGGAGGTGCTGCTTGCGCTGGGGCTGCCGGGCGTCGTGCTGATGGCCCTGTGGCTGGCCGAGACGTGGCTGCGGTCGATCTGGTCGGCGTTCACTTCGCCGGCCGGATGGTTCGCCCTGCCCTTCACCCTGATCTACAGCGTCAACATGTTGACCGAGAGCGTGACGCTGAACTGGCACGATCTCTGGTGGGTGATGTTCGTGGCGGTCGCCAGCCGCCTGGTGCTGGGGGTCGATCCGGATCCCGCCTACCGCCCGTCTCCCCGTCGCGCGGCGGGGCGTCGCCGCCTCGGAGTCCGCCCCGCGCCGGCCTGAGCCTGAGCCTGGGCCTGCGTCAGCCGCCGCACACCGGGCACGTGGGGTCCGACGCCACCCTGACCGTCCGCGCCTCGCCCGCCAGCCCGTCGTACAGCATCAGCCGCCCCGTCAGCGGCTCGCCGGCGCCCGTGATGATCTTGACCGCCTCCAGCGCCGCCATTGTCCCGATCACCCCGGCCAGCGCGCCGACCACGCCGACGCGGGCGCAGGTCTCGGCGTCCGGCGGCGCCTCCGGCACCAGGCACTGGTAGCAGGGGCGTCCGGAAAACACCCCGACCTGCCCGCTCCAGCGCCCCAGCGCTCCGGACACAAGGGGCTTGGCGGCCTCCACGCAGGCCCGATTGACCAGAAGACGCGTGTCGAAGTCGTCCGTGCCGTCCAGAACAAGGTCGAAGCCGCCGACCACCTCGGCCGCATTCGCCTGCGTCAGCCGCCGGGGAAAGGTCTCCACCGCCACATGCGGGTTCAGGGCGCGCAGCCGTCCGGCCCCCGCCTCGACCTTGAGCCGACCCTGATCGACGGTGTCGAACAGCACCTGCCGCTGCAGGTTGGACAGGGACACGACGTCCTCGTCGATCAGGCCCAGCACGCCGACACCCGCCGCCGCCAGATACAGGGCCGCAGGGCTTCCGACGCCGCCCGCGCCGACGATCAGCACCCGCGCGCGGGCCAGCCGCTGCTGTCCCGGCCCGCCGACCTCGCGCAGCACCAGATGGCGGGCGTAGCGTTCGACTTCGTCAGGGGAGAAGGGCACCCCTCCTCCTAGCCCGCCCCGAACCTCCAGGCGAGAGGCGCAGAGCCTTAGGGCGCGACGGCCATGGAGCGGCTGGCTTTGCTCAGCAGGCTTTCGACGCGGCGGCCCGCATCGGCGCCGTTCATGGCGTCCGTCGCCTGGTCCAGGAACGCGGCGACTTCCGGCGTCGGATCGACCCGCGCCATGCCCCAGTCGGGAAACAGCCGGGCCTCGATCGGCTCGTCGCTGAGGATGCGGATGCCGGCGTGGCGGGTGTCTCCGTCCAGCCGCTTCATCAGGCGGTCCAGATCGGCGCGCGTGCCCTCGATCACCTGCAGGAACCGGCCTTCGCAGCGCATCAGCACGCCCGTCAGGTGATCGCGCCGGTTGTTGCGGTCGGACGCGCCGACGATGTCGATCAGCGGCATCAGGCCGTCGGCGGCCGCGCCCACGGCGTCGCTGACATAGACGATGCGAGACAAGGGCATGGGCGGTGTCGTCCTTGAAGGTGTGAAAAACACCTTGGCGGATCAGGACTTAATAAAAGCCTCCGACCGGCTGCGGCGGCCGGTCGCGGAGGCAAGGGGACGGCTTGATGGGCGAGGCCTTCGTCGCCATCTGGCGGACATGAACACCGCCTCCGACACCGCCTCGCCCGGCTGGCACGGCACCACCATCCTGGCGGTGCGCAAGAACGGCCGCACCGTGATCGCCGGCGACGGCCAGGTCTCCATGGGGCCGACCATCGTAAAGGGCGCCGCGCGCAAGGTGCGCACCCTCGCGAACGGCCGCGTGCTGGCGGGCTTCGCCGGGGCCACGGCCGACGCCTTCACCCTGATCGAGCGGCTGGAGGCCAAGCTGGAGCAGTATCCGGACCAGCTGGCGCGCGCCTGCGTCGACCTGGCCAAGGACTGGCGCACCGACCGCTACCTGCGCCGGCTGGAGGCCATGCTGCTGGTGGCGGACGCCCATTCGATCTTCACCGTGACCGGCGTCGGCGACGTGCTGGAGCCGGAACACGGCGTCGCGGCCGTCGGCTCGGGCGGCAACTTCGCCCTGTCCGCCGCCCGCGCCCTGATCGAGGAAACCGATCTGGACGCCGAGGCCATCGCGCGCAAGGCCATGAAGATCGCCGCCGAGGTCTGCGTCTACACCAACGGCAATCTGACGGTGGAGACGCTGAGCGCCTGACCGGGCGCTGAACCGAAGGCCAGCGTGGCCGTTTGACCGGGCGTCGCCGACCCTGCGATGGATGGAGCCCGCTCATGCGCGCCTGCACGCCCCTTCTCGTCTCGTCGATCCTGCTCGCGACCTCTCTCGCGGCTTGCGGAGACCGACACCGGGAGACGGAGCCTTCGGCGCCCGCGCCCGGGACGCCCCCCATCCCGGCCGAGAACGTCGCCGCCTCGGACGCCTCCGCCACGCCGCCGTCGGCGGGACAGGCCGCGCCCGATCAGGGTCTTCAGGGCGGAAGCGCCGACTGGCGCACCGTCGCGCGCGCCACCGACGCCAGCCTGCTGGGGCGGCTGGACCAGGCCTGGCGCCTCGGCCGCGCCGAGGCCGAGGACTCGGGCTTCGCCGCCCAGGTCGAGGCGCTGGGTCCCTTGGTCGATCCGAACGCCGCCAGGGCCGGCCAGCTTCAGCCGCCCCCGGGCGCCTATCGCTGCCGCACGATCAAGCTGGGCCGCAAGGTCGAGGGCCAGGGGCTGGCCTATGTCGACTATCCGCCGTTCCGCTGCACGGTCGAGCTGACGCCCGGCGGCGACCTGGTCCTGACCAAGACCACCGGCTCGCAGCGCACCCGCGGCCTGCTCTATCCGGACGGCGAACGCCGCCTGGTCTATCTTGGCGCCCAGGCTCTGGGCGACGAGACGGGTTTCCCCGCTTACGGGGACCGCGCCGACCGCAACCAAATCGGCGTGCTGGAGCGCGTCGGCCCCGACCGCTGGCGCCTGGCCCTGCCCTGGCCGCACGCGGAGGCCAAGCTCGAGCTGCTCGAGCTGACCCGCTGATATCGCCTCAGACCCGCGTCAGCCGCAGGTCCTGATAGTCGTAGGAGAAGTCGATGTCGGGCGACACCCCCTTCATCGTCGCCGTCTCCGGCCGGCCATCCCGCAGCGCAAAGGTGATGAAGGCGTCCTCCTCGCGCTTGTCCGGGAAGCGGGTGCGGAAGGTCTCGCCGTCATAGGGCTCCAGCGGCCCCTTCAGCGCCGGCGTGTGGGTGAAGTCCAGCCACAGGCCGCGCCCCCGCCGCGAGACGACGATGTCGCCGTACCAGGGATCGCGCCAGGTCCCGACGTAGCGGTCCAGCGGCAGCGACGGCCGGGTCCCCGCCTTCTGCTCCGCGTCGATCTCGACGGCGGCGGCCAGCGACTTTTGCGTTCCCTCTGCCTCCAGCCGCTTGGAGTCGGCGATCCAGTCGAAGCCCGTTTTGCCCAGGCAGATGTCGGCGATCCCCGAGCGCAGCGCCCGCAGCAGCAGGCTCTCCTCCGCATTGGAGAAGATCGAGAAGCCGATGTTCCGCCCCGGCAGCAGCACGGTGGCCGAGATGCCGCCCGGCGAGCCGCCGCCGTGGCTGATCAGCCGCTCGCCGCGATAGTCCTGCACCTGGAACCCCATGGCGTAGGTCGAGGCGATGGCCCGCCCCGGCAGTTCGGCCGTGGGTCCCGGCGACGACCCCACGATGATGTTGGGACGCCACATCTCACGCGCGGCGGCTTCGGAGAACAGGCGCGAGCCGTCCGGCAGCACGCCCTCCTTCAGCCGCAGCGTCATCCACTTGGCCCAGTCCGTGGGCGTGGTGCAGATGCCGCCGGCCGCCGCCGCGGAATCCCAATTCCACACCTCCACGATGCTGTCGGCGATCGGGACCATGCGGCCCTGATAACGCAGCGGCGGCCCGACCCGCCCGTGCGGCAGGGCCGAGCGCGCGGGCGCGGCGCGGCTGGCCAGGGGGACGGTCTCGGTCATGCCGACGCGGTCCAGGATGCGGGTCTGGACGAAGTCCTCCCACCGCTGACCCGACACCGCCTCGATCACCGCGCCGGCCACCACGAACATCAGGTTGCAGTAGTCGTATTTGGCCCGGAACCCGTTCTCGATCGGCACGAACGCCGCCTGGCGCACCACCTCCTCGCGGGTGCGGTCGCTGTTGGGCCAGAACAGCAGGTCGCCGGCGCCCAGGCCGAACCCGGCCCGGTGGCTCAGCGCGTCGCGCACCGTCGCATGTTCGGTGATGTAGGGGTCGGCCAGCCGGAAGTTCGGCAGATAGGTTTTGATCGGCTCGTCCCACTTCACCTTGCCTTCGTCCACCAGGATGGCCAGGGCCGCGGCTGTGACGTTCTTGGTGTTGGAGGCGATCGCGAACAGGGTGTGTTCGTCCGCGCGGTCGGCCCGTCCCTGGCGCTTGACGCCGTAGCCGCGCGCCAGCACCGGCCGGCCGTCCCGGACCACCGCGATCCCCAGCGCCGGCTGCTCGGGCCAGGCCGCCATGCACTGTCGCACAAAGGCGTCCACCGTCTCGGCCAAGCCCGCGTCGTCGTTGGCGGGCGTCTGCGCCCAGGCGGGGCGGGAGGCCAGCGCCGCGGCGCCTCCCGATGCGAACAGGGCGGAACGGCGCGACAGGCGAACGGACATGGCAGGCGGCTTCCCCGAGGATAGATGCGCGGACGCTAAGGCGCCGCTCGCCCGCCGCCAAGCAAAAGCCCCGCGCCTTGCGGTCGCGGGGCTCGGCTCAGGTCTCGGTCGCGGCTCAGAGGGTGCAGCGCGCCGTCTGGCCCGCACGCGGCACAAAGGTGTCGGTGCGCGGATTATAGCTCTTGTAGCGCTGCTGGCAGGCGCGGACATGGGCGTACCAGTTGCTCGTGTTCGCATAGCCCGAGGGCGGCGCCGGCGGTTGCGGGCCCCAGTTCGTCTCCCAGCGGCCATAGGTCGAGGCTTGCCCTTGCGTGCCCGAGCCCTGCATGCCGGAGCCCTGCATTCCGCCCTGCACGCCCGGCTCCGACATATAGGGGCGGGGCGTGGTGTTCATGCCGGGCGTGTTCGCCGATCCAGGCCGCGTCGCGGCGCCGCTCTGGCCGGTCATCGGGCGGTTGGGCATCTGCGGGGCCTGGGCCGCCGGGCGGTTCGCCGGGGTGGCGGTGGTCGAGCCCGTGCCCGGCTGGTTCGGCCGCACGTCGGGCGTCGCAGGATTGGTGGTGGTCTGGCCCGGATTCTGGCCCGGCGTCGTCACCGGCTCGCGGGCCGGATCGCGCGGCAGGGTCGGCGGCGTGGTCTGGGCCAGCGCAGGCAGGCTGGCGGTGGTCAGCAGCCCGGCGAGGGCTAGGGCGAGGGTCTTGGTCATGACGGTTTCCTCCATCTGGCGTTGTCCCCCGCAGATGAACCGGCCAACCGCCGTTTGGTCTCAGCTTGACGATAAGGAATCTCGCGTCCGCCCGCCCCTTGTGTGGCCGCCGGGACACGCCCACTTCATCGCTCAAGAGCCGGCCGCCCGCTTCAGGGGGCCGGCGCCGACCTCCGCCTGATCCAGGGGAAACAGAAGAACCGATGAACCTCGACCTCTATTCCGACCGCGCCAAACAGGCCGTCCAGTCCGCCCAATCGCTGGCCCTGGCTCGCCGCCACCAGCAGTTCGCCCCCGAGCACCTGCTGAAAGTCCTGCTGGAGGAACGCGACGGCCTCGCCCGCAACCTGATCCAGTCCGCCGGCGGCGATCCCCGCCGCGCCGAGACCGACATCGAAACCGCCCTGTCCAAGCGCGCCCAGGTCACGGGCGGCTCAGGGCAGCTTTATCTCGACGGCGACACCGCCCGGGTCTTCGCCTCGGCCGAGGCCGCCGCCAAGAAGGCCGGCGACGCCTTTGTCACCACCGAGCGGCTGCTCGCCGCGCTGGCTCGTGAGGGCGGGGTGGCCGCGACCGTGCTGGCCGCCGCCGGCGCCAAGGCCGAGGCGCTGGACGCCGCCATCGCCGAGATCCGCAAGGGCAAGACCGCCGACAGCTCGGGCGCCGAAGACGCCTATGACGCGCTGAAGCGCTACGCCCGCGACCTGACCCTGGCCGCCCGCGACGGCAAGATCGACCCGGTGATCGGCCGCGACGAGGAGATCCGCCGCACCATCCAGGTCCTGGCCCGCCGCACCAAGAACAACCCCGTCCTGATCGGCGAGCCCGGCGTCGGCAAGACCGCCATCGTCGAGGGCCTGGCCCTGCGCATCGTCAACGGCGACGTGCCCGAATCCCTGCGCGACAAGAAGGTGCTGTCGCTCGACATGGGCGCCCTGATCGCCGGCGCGAAATACCGGGGCGAGTTCGAGGAGCGGCTCAAGGCCGTCCTGACCGAGGTCGCCGCGGCGGAGGGCCAGATCGTCCTGTTCATCGACGAGATGCACACCCTGGTCGGCGCCGGAAAGGGCGACGGCGCCATGGACGCCTCAAACCTGCTCAAGCCCGCCCTGGCCCGCGGCGAGCTGCACTGCGTCGGCGCCACGACGCTGGACGAGTACAGAAAGCACGTCGAAAAGGACGCCGCCCTGGCCCGCCGCTTCCAGCCGGTGATGGTCGAGGAGCCCACCGTCGAGGACACGGTTTCGATCCTGCGCGGCCTCAAGGAGAAGTACGAGGTCCACCACGGCGTGCGCATTTCCGACAGCGCCATCGTCGCCGCCGCCTCATTGTCCAACCGCTACATCACCGACCGCTTCCTGCCGGACAAGGCCATCGACCTGGTGGACGAGGCCGCCAGCCGCGTGCGCATGGCCGTCGATTCCAAGCCCGAGGCGCTGGACGAGATCGACCGCCGCCTGGTCCAGCTGAAGATCGAGCGCGAGGCCCTGAAAAAGGAGACCGACACCGCCTCCAAGGCCCGCCTGGAGAAGCTCGAGGACGAGATCGCCGATCTGGAGGGCCAGTCCGACGACCTCACCGCTCGCTGGAAGGCGGAAAAGGACAAGGTGGCCGGCGGCGCCCAGCTGCGCGAGACCCTGGACCGCCTGCGCGTCGAACTCGCCAACGCCCAGCGCCAGGGCGACTTGGGACGCGCCTCCGAGATCGCCTACGGCCAGATCCCGCAGATCGAAAAGCAGCTGGCCGAAGCCGAAGACTCCGAGGCCGACAGGTCCGGCCCCCTGACGCCCGAGGTCGTCGACGCCGAACAGATCGCCGCCGTCGTCTCCCGCTGGACCGGCGTGCCCGTCGACAAGATGCTGGAGGGCGAGCGCGAAAAGCTGCTGGCCATGGAGGACGCGCTGCGCCGCCGCGTGGTGGGCCAGGAGGACGCCCTGATCGCCGTCTCCGACGCCGTGCGCCGGGCGCGCGCGGGCCTCAACGACCCCAACCGCCCGCTGGGCTCCTTTCTGTTCCTGGGCCCCACGGGCGTCGGCAAGACCGAGCTGACCCGCGCCCTGGCCGAGTTCCTGTTCGACGACGAGGCGGCCATCACCCGCCTGGACATGAGCGAATACATGGAGAAGCACAGCGTCTCCCGCCTGATCGGCGCGCCTCCCGGCTATGTCGGCTATGACGAGGGCGGCGCCCTGACCGAGGCGGTGCGCCGGCGTCCCTATCAGGTCGTGCTGTTCGACGAGGTCGAAAAGGCCCACCCCGACGTCTTCAACGTCCTGCTTCAGGTGCTGGACGACGGCCGCCTGACCGACAGCCAGGGCCGCACCGTCGACTTCAAGAACACCCTGATCATCATGACCTCCAACCTGGGCGGCCACTTCCTGGCCAATCAGGACGAGCACGAGGAGGTCGAGACCGTGCGCCCCTTCGTCATGGAGGCGGTGCGCGCCCACTTCCGCCCCGAGTTCCTGAACCGGATCGACGAGATCATCCTGTTCCAGCGCCTGGGCCGCGCCCAGATGGGCGGCATCGTCCGCATCCAGCTTGCGCGGTTCGAGCGCCTGCTCGCCGACCGCCGCCTGTCGCTGACGCTGGACGACGGCGCCCTGCAATGGCTGGCCGACAAGGGCTACGACCCCGCCTACGGCGCCCGCCCCCTCAAGCGCGTGATCCAGAAAGAACTGGTCGACCCCATCGCCCGCAAACTCCTCGCCGGCGACATCGAGGACGGGTCGACGATCGCGGTGACGACC
>ERZ501064.174-NODE-174-length-17836-cov-8.281986_pt1 | contig 17836 bp, 14 predicted proteins | sample MGYA00510851_ERZ501064 | MGnify/ENA primary metagenome ERZ501064 (study PRJEB25958, sample SAMN03398529) | human skin metagenome | study: EMG produced TPA metagenomics assembly of the Human Skin Microbiome Metagenome (human skin metagenome) data set. | reverse complement strand
CGAACCCGGCGCACCACCCAACCCCGAACACATCAACCGCCGACCCGACATACCCCGACGGTTCGCAGAACATCTGAACACCGGGCGCGATGAGATCCACGGACCTACCACCCGACGGTTTGGCAGGCTCGGTCGCCGGACCCTTCGTGACGCGCCCCCGGATTCAAACCCGCCAACCAGCGAACTTCAACTCGACTGCTGGACCTCGATCGAAGTCCAGCAGTCGAAATGAGGTTCACCGGTCGAATTTCGCCTACAACCGGACGAGTTCGTGCGGGCGGTTGTTCAGCGACTCGCAGCCGTCATCGGTCACGACGACGATGTCCTCGATGCGGGCACCCCAGTGTCCGGACACGTAGACCCCCGGCTCGACGCTGAACGCCATGCCCGGGCGCAACGGAATGTCGTTGCCGCCGACGATGTACGGCTCCTCGTGTACCGACAGCCCGATCCCGTGACCGGTCCGGTGGATGAACCGATCGGCCAGGCCGCGCTCCGCGAGGAGATCACGCGCCGCCGCGTCGATCGAGGACGCGCTCACCCCCGGCCGGACGGCGGCCACCGCCGCGCGTTGGGCCTCGAGCAGGGCGGCGTAGGCGTCGGCGATGTCGGCGGGCGGATCGTCGAAGCAGTAGGTGCGCGTGGAATCGGAGTTGTAGCCCGGCTCGACCGGGCCGCCGATGTCGATCACGACGATGTCGGACCGCTCGATGACCCGGTCGGAGAACTCGTGATGGGGATCGGCTCCATTCGGTCCCGACCCGACGATGATGAAGGCCGCCTCGGTGTGTCCCTCCTCGAGGATCGCGGCGGCGATGTCGGCGGCGACCTCGCGTTCGGTGCGGCCGGGGATCAGCCAGTCCCCCATCCGCGCGTGCACCCGGTCGATCGCGGCACCCGCGCGGCGGAGCGCGTCGATCTCCGCGGCGTCTTTGATCATTCGTAGTTCGCGGAGCACGTCGGTCGCCAATTGCGGTGTGGCGCCGGTGTGTCGGGCCAGCGGGATGACGTGGAGGGCGGGCATGGAGTCGGAGACCGCGATCCGCGGCTGCGACGGCAATCCGGCCAATGCGAGAGCGTGGGCGTCGTCGCCGTCGACCCAGTCGGCCACCTCGATGTCGAGATCGCCGACCGCGGAGGACGACAGCGACGGGACCTCGAGCCGCGCGATCACCAATCGGGGATCACTGGTCGCGGGGATCACGAGCGCCGTGAGCCGTTCGAAGGTCTCCGCCCGGGAACCGATGAGGTACCGCAGGTCCGGCCCGGGGGCGACGACCAGCGCGTCCAACTCCGCGGCGCGGGTGAGTTCGGCGGCGCGGCGGACCCGGTCGCGATAGACCTGCGCCTCGAAGAGCGGCCCGGCTCCGATCCCCTCGCCCGCCGTCGCGACCCGTGTTGCCCCGCTCCCAGATGCCATGCGACGAACACTACCGCCGACTCATGACAGAGTGTGGGGGTGACGGATTCGTTGATGCTGCTCGACGGCGCCAGCCTGTGGTTCCGATCGTTCTTCGCGCTGCCGGAGAAGATGACCAGCCCGGATGGGCGCCCGGTCAACGCGGTACGCGGTTTCGTCGACACGATCGCCAATCTCGTGGTGCGCGAACGCCCCACACGCTTGGTGGTGTGCCTCGATCTCGACTGGCGCCCCGAGTTCCGCACCGACCTGATCCCCACCTACAAGGCCCATCGCGTCGCGGTCCCCGACGGCGGGACCGACGTCGAGGGCCGGGACATCGACGTCGAAGAGGTACCCGACACGCTCACCCCGCAGGTCGACATGATCATGGCCGTTCTCGCGGCAGCGGGCATCGCCACCTCGGGCGCCGTCGGTTGTGAGGCCGACGACGTGATCGGCACGCTCGCCTACGACGAGGCGAACGATCCGGTGATCGTGGTCAGCGGTGACCGGGACCTGCTGCAGGTGGTCGCCGACGATCCCGTGCCGGTGCGCGTCCTGTACGTCGGCCGCGGTCTGGCGAAGGCCGAGATGATGGGCCCGGTGGAGGTCGCCGAGAAATACGGCGTGCCGGTCGAGCGCGCGGGTATCGGCTACGCGGAGATGTCGATGTTGCGCGGAGATCCCTCGGACGGTCTGCCGGGCGTGGCCGGTATCGGCGAGAAGACCGCGGCGAAACTGATCACCGAGTACGGGAGCCTCGACGCCCTGGAGGCGGCTGCCGCCGACCCGTCGTCATCGGTTCCGACGCGGAGCCGCAAGGCACTGCTCGCCTCGGTCGAGTACCTGCAGGCGGCGCGGACCGTCGTCTCCGTGCGCACCGACGCCGAGACGATCGACAGCGGTTCGGACATCCTCCCGGCCGAGCCCGCCGACCCCGCGGCCCTCGCGGAGCTCGTCGAGGAGCTGGGTATCGGAGCGTCGGTGGGGAGGCTGGCCAAGGCTCTCGGCTGGCCCCAGGCCGGCTGAGGCCACATGTCGCAGCCGGGCTGAGGCCGGATGTCACAGTCGGTTGAGGCTGGAGCTCACAGCCGGTCGAGTCAGCTGGGGCGCGAGACCTCGTAGCGGCCGTCATCGTCGATGAAGGTGACGGTGACCTGCTGCTGCTGCCCGCCGACGGTGACCGAGCACGTGAACGATGCTCCGGTCTCCACCCGCTGCCCCGACGGGCACTGGACGTCGGAGACGTCGCTGGCCTGGTAGTCCTCGGTGAGGATCTTCTGCACGCCGTCCTGCGCCGCCTGCTGATCGAGGTTCTTCGGTGCCCATCCGGGGAAGAGGAATGCGGTGATCAGCACGATCGCGGCGATGAGGAGCAGCGCGCCGCCGCCGACGAACATCAGCGTCCGGGCGGTCCTGTTCGACTTCCCGGTCGCCATTCCGCTGAACTGGTCGCCGCCCCCGTATTGGTTCTGCCCGTATTGGTTCTGCCCGTATTGGTTCTGCCCGTATTGGTTCTGGGCGTACGGGTCCTGGCCGGCGGGCTGCTGGCCGTACTGTCCGGGTGCCCCGTACTGACCCGCCCCGTACTGACCCGGTCCCCCGTACTGACCGGCTCCGTATTGCTCGGCGCCATACTGACCGCCGGGCTGCCCGTAGGGCTGACCGGCCGGTTGTCCGTACTGCCCCGGTTGTCCGCCGGGATGACCGACCTGAGTCGGCTGGGACTGAGACGGGGCCGACTGGGGCGGCTGGCCCGTCGGCCCACCCGGCTGCTGGTACGGGTTTTGCTGGTAGGGATTCTGTTGGTACGGATTCTGTTGCGGCTGACCATAACCCGGGTTCTGTGACCCGGGGTTGGCGGAGCCCGGGTTGGGGGCCATGGTGGTCGGGTCGGCCTGCGGGGCGCCCGTCGGAGTGGCGCCGGGGAGGTTCACGATCTCGGTCTTGCCGTCGGGACCGGACTGATCACCGGAGGGATTCGGCTGGGACGGGTTGGGGTTGTACGGGTCGGTCATGAGTCCCTCCCACTCGGCCGTTCACCCGGACGGGTGCCGGCGAACTGTGACGTCGCGGCAGTATCGGGGCAGGACACGCCGACACCGAATGCGGGATGAACGTTACCTCAGCGGCCTGGCACTATCAGCGAACATCGCGCGTGGCCCGGCGTCGCGTCGTCCGGTGAACCGACACCGGCCCACACTCGTCGGCGGAGGTCGACGGCGCGGTTCAGCCGAGCTCGGCGGCGACCACGCCGCGGCGGATGGCCTTGACCGCTGCCCGCGCCGTCCCACCGAGGCGCGTGTCGGAGCCCACCCCGAGTCGGATCTGTTCGAGCAGGTCCACGACCTGCCGGTTCCACCGCACGAAGTCGCCCGGAGAGAGCAGCTGTCCGCGTTCGCCCGCCAGCAACAGGGCCTCGCCGAGCGAACGACCCGACGCCCACGTGGCCACGGCGACCGAGAAACCGGTGTCGGGTTCGCGTGTCGGACTGACCCGATGACGCTGCTCGACCGCGGTGACCCGCGACCAGATCTCGACGGTCGCGGCCATCGCCGCACGCATCGAGCTGCTGCCGGGCAGGGCGTCGACCCCGCTGTAACTGTCGCGCCGGCTCTCGTAGACGAGTGCGGCGACGACCGCGGCGAGGTCGGGGGGTGACAACTCGTCCCAGACCCCGGCTCGGATGCACTCGGTCACGACCAGGTCGCTCTCGCTGTAGATACGGCCGAGCAGCTTGCCCGAATCGGTCACCATCATCGTGTGCCCGGTGGACTCGGTCGACTCGGCGACGCGCTCGAGATATCCCAGCTCGCTGAGGACGCCGACGATGTGATCGAAGGTGACCCCGAGGGTGGACGTCCGCTCCCCGATGCTGCGCTCGGCGTTGACGATGTCGCGCACCAGCCGGTTACGGCGTTCGGCGAGCCGGAACAGCTCGTCACCGTTGGACAGCTGATGTGCCGGATGCGCGCGCAGGGTTCGCCGAAGGTTCGCGAGTTCGGTGTCGTCGGCGGCGTCGGCGCGCTTCTTCTGACGTCCGCGCGGCATCTCGATGCCGGTCGATCGCAACGCCGACGCCAGGTCGCGGCGACCGCGCCCGGTGCGTCGGTCGGCGTTCTTCGGCATCCGCATGTTGCCCAGCACCTCGGGCGGGTTGACGAAGTCGCGGGTACCGACGCGTCCGCACCAGGCGTCCTCGGTCAGTACGAGCGGCTTCGGATCCTGTGCTTGCGTGGCCGGTTCGATGATGACAGCCAGACCGCGGTGCCGGCCGACGGGTACGCCGATGACATGACCGCGTTTGAGTGCGGCCAGGTCAGCGGTGATGGCGTCGTGTGTATTGACCCGCTTGCGGTACTTCAGATCTCGTTCACGGCGGCGGATGTCCTCGCGCAAAGTGATGTAACCCAGGAAGCCCGCGTACGGACCGTCGTCCGAATCCGATTCGGCGCCAACGGGTTCCAGTCCCCGCGCCTGCGCTGCGCGGGCCAGTTCGCCGTCGAGCTTGCGCAACGCCCGTTGCGCCTCGTCCAGCTTTCGCGCCTGACCGACGACCGATCGATCGGCCTGGAACTGGGCGAACGACCGATGGAGCAGCTCACGCGCGCCGTCCAGGCCCAATCGGCCGAGCAGGTTGACCGCCATGTTGTATTCCGGGGAGAACGAACTCCGCAGCGGGAACGTCCGCGCGCCGGCGAGGCCGGCGACCTCCTCCGGAACCACCTCGGGTGTCCACACCACGACGGCGTGACCCTCGACGTCGATCCCGCGACGGCCGGCGCGACCGGTCAGCTGCGTGAACTCGCCGGGCGTCAGGTCGACGTGCGATTCGCCGTTGTACTTCACGAGACGCTCGAGAACCACCGAGCGAGCGGGCATGTTGATGCCGAGCGCGAGCGTCTCGGTGGCGAACACCATCCGGACCAGTCCGCGCACGAACAGTTCCTCGACCGTGTGCCGGAAGGTCGGGAGCATGCCCGCGTGGTGCGAGGCGAGTCCGCGTCGCAGCCCCTCACGCCATTCGTGCACCCCGAGCACGTCGAGGTCGGCCGGTGCCAATTCGGTGAGATGGCGGTCGACGATCGCGTCGACCTCGCCGATCTCTGCGGGAGTCAGAAGCGAGATCCCGGATCGCAGACACTGCGCCAGGGCGGCGTCGCACCCGACACGGGAGAAGATGAACCCGATCGCCGGGAGCAACCCCTCGCGGTCGAGTCGCGTGACGAGGTTCGGCCGGGAGAGCGCGGGTCCGCGTCCGTCGCGCCGACGGGGCGCGCCGCCACGTCCTCGGCCACGGCCGCGCGACGACTCCCGCTCGTCGTCGGCCATCAGGATCCGGTGCCGGATCTGGCGTTTGAGCTCCGGATTGACGCGCGGACGCGTGCCGGCCTTGCGGGCCGGACCGGTGTCGGCCGGATCGAACAGGTCGAACAGTCGCTGCCCGACGAGCATGTGCTGGGACAGCGGCACCGGACGGTGTTCGTCGACGATCACCGAGGTGTCACCACGGACCGTCTGGATCCAGTCGCCGAACTCCTCGGCGTTGCTCACCGTCGCCGACAGACTGACGACCCGCACCGACGGTTCGAGGTGCAGGATCACCTCTTCCCACACCGCCCCGCGGAACCGGTCCGCCAGGAAGTGGACCTCGTCCATGACGACGTGGGACAGACCGTCCAGGGCCCGTGATTCGGCGTAGATCATGTTGCGGACGACCTCGGTCGTCATGACGACGACCGGGGCATCGGGATTGATCGAACTGTCGCCGGTGAGTAGCCCGACCGACTCGTGCCCGTGGACGGCAACGAGATCGTTGTACTTCTGGTTGCTGAGCGCCTTGATCGGCGTGGTGTAGAAGCACTTCGAGCCACCGGCCAGGGCCAGATGGACGGCGAACTCGCCGACGATGGTCTTACCCGCGCCGGTCGGTGCGCACACCAGCACACCGTGGCCGCCCTCGAGCGCCTCACACGCGCGGCGCTGGAAGTCGTCGAGGCGGAAAGCGAGTCTCGACGTGAACGAGTCGAGTTGGGTCACAGGACGTCGTCGAAGGTCTCGCGTGCCCGCGTCGACGTACGGGTGGCGTTGGCGACCGCGTTCGCCGGCGCCGGGATCGGCGATGCCGGGGCGATCGGTTTCGTCGGCGGCAGTGGGCTGGCCTCGTCATCGGAGAGGCCCGCCCATGCGGGCGCCTTCTTCGCCTTGCGCCGGTCGAAGATCCGCGCGAACTGGATCGCGAACTCGAGCAGCACGGTGAGCGCGAGGGCCAGTGCGAGCATCGTGAACGGATCCTGGCCCGGTGTCGCGATGGCGGCGAAGACGAAGACCGCGAAGATGAGCCCGCGGCGCCAGCTCTTCAACCGGGCGTAGGTCAGCACGCCGACGACGTTCAGCGCGATGATCAGGAGCGGGAGTTCGAAGCTGACGCCGAAGATCACCAGGACATTGAGCATGAAGCCGAAGTACTGGTCACCGGCGAGCGCCGTGACCTGGACCTCGTTGCCGACCGTCAGCAGGAAGTCGAAGGCCTTGGCGACGACCAGATAGGCGAGCACCGCGCCGCTGACGAACAGGGTCGTCGCCATCGCGACGAACATGATGCCGTAGCGACGTTCGTGGGCGTGCAGACCCGGCGTGATGAACTGCCAGATCTGGTAGATCCACACCGGGCAGGCGAGGACCACACCCGCGGTCAGCGCGACCTTCAACCGGAGCATGAACTGGTCGAACGGACCGGTCGCCAGAAGGCGACACGAATCATCCGGGGTCAGCGTCGCGCGTGACGACGCAGGCAGATCGCAGTACGGCCCGCGCAGCACGTCGCCGAGCGACGGGATGCCCAGGAAGCCGTGGCTGTACCAGACGAACCCGAAGATGGTGGTGGCGATGATGGCCAGCAGCGAGATGACCATACGAGTGCGCAACTCGTACAGGTGCTCGACCAACGACATGGTGCCGTCGGGATTGAGTTTTCGCTTGCGTTGCCGCGGGTCGAGGCGTCGGGGAATCGGGAGAGTGCGCACTGGCGATGCTCCGACGCGCCCCTAAGCCGATTTCTTGGCGTCGGCGTCGCGCTGCGTGGCCGGCTGGGTCGAGTCACCCGCGGGCAGCTCGCGTCGTGCCGGATCGGTCGCTGCCGCGTCGGCGGTGGCCTGCGCGTCCTTGTCGTCGTCCTTCTGCATCTCCTTGACCTCGCTCTTGAAGATGCGCAGCGACTGTCCCAGACCACGGGCGGCGTCCGGCAGCTTCTTCGAGCCGAACAGGATCAGCAGCACGATGGCGACGATCGCCCAGTGCCACCATGACGTGAAGCCCATGAGATCACCCTTCAGTTCGGAGCAGACAGTGTCCAATGCTACCCGACACACGCCGGGCCGGAAGGGCCCAGCCGTGGCCGGTCTCAGCGATAACGCCCGCGGGCGGCCTCCGCGGTGTCGGCGACCGCGGCCGCAATCGCCGGGTCGTCGACAACTCGCACGGCGCCGGCGAATCCGAGCAGGAACCGGGTGAGCCATTCCGGCGAGCCGTAGACCAGCCGGGCGCGGACGGGGAGACCTGGATCGGGCCGGTCCTCGACGATCTCGAGGGGTTCGAGCGGGTAGTAGTCGAGAATCCACAGGTGATCGGCGTCGATCTCGATCTCGACGGCCGGAAGGTCGGGGTCCTCGGCGACGAGCACCGACTGATTCGACGCCGCCGCCTCGGCCGGCGGACGACTCGGCTCGTCGAGGGCGGTCGCGGTGTCGACGCGGTCGAACCGGAACAACCGCACGCCTTCGGCCATCCGGCACCAGGCCTCGAGATAGGTGTGCTGGTCCATGACCTGCAGGCGGATGGGGTCGACCACGCGGTCGGTGACGCTGTCGCGTCCGGCCGAGTAGTAGCGCAGGCGCAATGCCCGCGCTTTCTTGGTGGCCTCGCGGATCGTCGTGTACGTGGGGTTCTCCCCCGACGGCTCGGCGGGTGCGTCGGACGCGCCCGCGACCCCCGGCACCGTCGCACCCACCGCCTGCTCGATCTTGGCGATGGCCCGCCTGGCCGCGGCCACATCGACGACCCCCGGGGTCTCGACCAGCGCCCGCAGTGCGACGAGGAGCGTGCTCGCCTCCACGGTCGTCAGCCGCAGTGGCCGGTCCATGCCCGCGGTGAACCCGACCGTGACGTAACCCTCGCTGAACTCGAGCTCGATCAGGTCGTCGGGGTAATAGCCCGGTAGCCCGCAGACGAAGAGCAGCTCGAGGTCCTTCGTGAGCTGCGCTTGCGTGACCCCGAGTTCGTCGGCGGCCTGAGCAACCGAGATGCCCCGGCGGGCCTGGAAATACGGGACCATCGCCAGCAGTCGGTTGAGTCTCGACGGCGCTGCCGCGGCCATCAGACGCTCACCCCCATCAGACGGTCGAGGCTCGCGATGACGAGCTCGCGCAACTCGGGCGGATCGAGGACGACCGCGTCACGGCCCACACCCAGCACCATCCGTGCCACCGCGGTCAGCGAGTGGATGTCGAGGGTCACGATGTCGCCGGGTTCGCCGTCGAAGTCGGCGGGTTCAGTCGTCGTCGCGGCCCTGCGGAGGCCGAATGCCCGGTCGGCCGCGACCCAGATCCGCGCGACCCGTCCGTCCGAACCGGCAGCGGAATCGACCGCCGCGGAGACGATCTGCTGGAGATCGGTGCCGGCCGGGACCACGACCGCGTCGGCGGCACCGACCGCGGTGACCGCCGTGATCCGCGACAGCCGGAAGGTCCGGGTGGCGTCGCGGTCACGGTCGTGGCCGACGACGTACCAGCGGCCCCGGTGTGACACGACCCCCCACGGTTCGACGCGTCGGGTGGTCGGGGCGGCCGCGGCAGACGATCGATGCTGGAACTCGACGGCACGGCGGTCCTGGACCGCGGCGAGCAGGCCGGCGATGACCTCTTCGGAGCCGAGCGATCGTGATGACCCGCCCGAGGTGATCCCCAGATCGTCCTCGGAGCGGACATCGAGCCCGGCGGCCCGGAGCTTGAGGATCGCCGTCTGCGACAGCGTCGAGACCTCGGGGGTGTCCCACAGCGCGGCGGCCATGGCGATCGCCGCGGCCTCGTCGGACTCCAGCGAGACCTCCGGCAACTCGTACGAGTCGCGGTCGATGCGGTATCCCTCGGCGCCGGCCGCCATCGGCGACCGGCCGGTCACGAGGGGGATCCCGAGATCTCGTAGCTCGTTCTTGTCCCGCTCGAACATCCGGTTGAACGCCTCGTCGGACTGCCCGTCGTCCGAATAGCCCGCGACGTTGCGGCGGATGTAGTCGGCGGTGACGTACTGTCGCGTCCACAGCAGGCAGATCACGAGGTTGAGCAGACGCTCGACTTTGGGGGTTGCCACCGAGTCAGGTTAGAACGTGGCCGTTCACCGCGTGCGGAGGCACGCTGGGTTCGCCGGTGACCCGGCGCTCACATCGAGGCGATGAGGCGATCGACGCGCTCGTCGACACTGCGGAACGGGTCCTTGCACAGCACCGTCCGCTGGGCCTGGTCGTTGAGCTTGAGGTGAACCCAGTCGACGGTGAAGTCACGCCCGGCTTTCTGCGCGGCCGAGATGAAGTCGCCCCGGAGCTTGGCGCGGGTGGTCTGCGGCGGCTCGTTGACCGCGGTCTTGATGGCCTCGTCGGTGGTCGCCCGGGCGACCAACCCCTTGCGCATCAGGACGTCGAACACGCCGCGGCCGCGTTTGATGTCGTGGAACGCCAGGTCGAGCTGCGCGATCTTCGGATCCGAGAGCTCCATCGAGTACCGGTCCTGGTAGCGCTGGAACAGCTTGCGCTTGATGACCCAGTCGACCTCGGTGTCGACCTTGGCGAAGTCGTCGCTCTCCACGGCGTCGAGCATCCGTCCCCACAGGTCCACGACCATGTCCATCTCGGGGTCTGGTCGGCGGTTGGTGAGGTGCTCGACGGCGCGTGCGTGATACTCGCGCTGGATGTCGAGGGCGCTGGCCTGCCGACCGCCGGCGAGGCGCACCGGGCGTCGCCCCGTCGGGTCATGGCTGACCTCGCGGATGGCGCGGATCGGATTGTCGAGCGCGAAGTCCCGGAACGCGACACCGGCCTCGATCATCTCCAGGACGAGAGCCGCCGAACCGACCTTGAGGAGGGTGGTCATCTCCGACATGTTCGAGTCGCCCACGATGACGTGCAGCCTGCGGTACTTCTCGGCGTCGGCGTGCGGCTCATCGCGTGTGTTGATGATCGGACGCGATCGGGTGGTCGCCGAGGAGACGCCCTCCCAGATGTGCTCGGCGCGCTGGGACAGGCAGAAGGTCGCGGCCTTGGGGGTCTGCAGCACCTTGCCCGCACCACAGATCAGTTGGCGCGTCACGAGGAAGGGCAACAGGACGTCGGAGATGCGGGAGAACTCCCCCGCCCGCACGACGAGATAGTTCTCGTGGCATCCATAGGAGTTGCCGGCCGAGTCGGTGTTGTTCTTGAACAGATAGATGTCGCCGCCGATGCCCTCGTCGGCCAGGCGTTGTTCGGCATCGACGAGCAGGTCCTCGAGAACCAGTTCGCCCGCGCGGTCGTGGTTGATCAGCTGGATGAGGCTGTCGCACTCCGCCGTGGCGTATTCGGGATGCGATCCGACGTCGAGATAGAGGCGAGCGCCGTTCTGCAGGAAGACGTTCGAGGACCGGCCCCACGACACGACCCGGCGGAAGAGGTACCGCGCGACCTCGTCCGGACTCAGGCGGCGGTGGCCGTGGAAGGTGCACGTGACACCGAACTCGGTCTCGATGCCCATGATTCGTCGCTGCACTTGACCAACCCTACTCGCGCGGACCGCGGCGGACCGGTCGACACGCACCGGCCGCCGCGCGCCGCGGCGTTCTCGTCACTGTTCGGAGGATGGCGTCTCACCAGGGGCTTCGTCCGCCTCGGACGATGTATCCGAGGACTGGGCCGCAGCCTGCGGGAGGAGCCCTTCGACCGTGGACGTCGTGAGGCGCCGGAACGCGCGCCGCGGACGGTTGTGGTCGAGGACGGCGACCTCGAGATCGCCCGCGGCGAGCACCCGGCGTTCGGTCGGGGTCCCGCCACCGTTGTCGGCCGGCGCCGTCAGGGCGGTGACCGCGACGCCGATCGCCCGGCCGAGCTCCATGTCGGGCTCGTAGCTGTCCTTGAGGGCCGCCGCGATCGGTTCGGTCGCCCCGCCCATCACCAGGAAGCGGGTCTCGTCGGTGATCGACCCGTCGTAGGAGATCCGGTACAGCTGCGACCGTTTCGGCTTGCCCGGACGGGCGACCTCGGCGACGCAGAGCTCGACCTCGAACGGCTTCGCCTGCTCGGTGAAGACGCTGCCCAGTGCGTTGGCGTAGGTGTTGGCCAGCGACAGCCCGGACACGTCGGCACGGTCGTAGCTGTAGCCGCGCATGTCCGCGATCTGGATGCCGGCTTTGCGCAGGCTCTCGAACTCGTTGTACTTGCCCACCGCCGCGAAACCGATCCGGTCGTAGATCTCGCTGGTCTTGCGGAGCGTGTTGGACGGGTTCTCCGCGACGAACAGCACACCGTCGGCGAACGTGAGGATCACGACGCTGCGACCCCGGGCGATGCCCTTGCGGGCGAGCTCCGAGCGATCGCGCATGATCTGCTCGGCACTGGCGTAGTACGGGAAGGTCATCGGGCACCCCCCTCGTGCTCGGCGCTGCGGCGTTCGACGACGGCACGTGCCGCCGCCTCGATGTCGGTCGGGTCCACCTCCCGGGCCCCGTCGGCGCCGACGATGGCGGCCATCGGGAAGATCTTGCGGACCAGATCGGGCCCGCCGGTCGCCGAGTCGTCGTCGGCGGCGTCGTACAGCGATTCGACGGCGATCGCGAGCGCCTCGTCGGCGGTCAGATCGGGTCGGTAGAGCTTCTTGAGCGAGGACTTGGCGAACACCGACCCCGAGCCGATGGCGGTGTAGCCACCGAACTCCTCGTGCCGGTCACCCGCGACGTCGAAGCTGAAGATGCGTCCGCGTTCGTTCGGATCGTCGTGGTCGATGTCGTAGCCGACGAGCAGCGGAATGGCCGCCAGACCCTGCAGGGCCGCGCCGAGATTGCCCCGCACCATCGAGGCCAGCCGGCTGACCTTGCCGTCGAGGGTCAGCGGGACGCCTTCGATCTTCTCGTAGTGCTCGAGTTCGACGGTGAACAGCCGGACCATCTCGATCGCGATCCCGGCGGTGCCGGCGATCCCGGCCGCCGAGTACTCGTCGGTGATGTAGACCTTCTTGACGTCGCGCGTGGCGATGAGGTTGCCCATGGTGGCCCGGCGGTCCCCGGCGAGGACGACCCCACCCGGGTATGACACGGCCACGATCGTCGTGCCGTGCGGGATGTCACCGGCGCCGTCGGCGCCGCCGGCGAACGACCCCACCCGGTCGACCTGGGCCTGCGGGAGTTGTTCCGGCGCATGCGTCCGGAGGAATTCGGTGAACGACGAGATGTCGGCGCCGGCGAACGAGCCGGGGCGGAACTGGGACAGCGGGGGCAGTGAACCGAACCTGTCGCTCACTGGCCGCCCTTCTGGACGTAGGCGCGCACGAAGTCCTCGGCGTTCTCCTCCAGCACGTCGTCGATCTCGTCGAGCAGGTCGTCGGTGTCCTCGGCCAGCTTCTCGCGACGTTCCTGTCCGGCGCCGGAATCGGGGCCCACGCCCTCGTCGTCGCCGCCGCCACCACGCTTGGTCTGTTCCTGCGCCATCTGCTGCCTCCTTGAAACCGATCGCCCCTTGGCGGGCTACCGCGGTCGAGGGAGTCGGGATCGGGTGTCGCTGTCGCGGCGCTGATCCGGTGTCTCGACCCTGCGGAATCGTGTGCTCCCACACTACCTGTGGGGACGACAACTGTGGCGGAACGAAGCACATGCCGTCGGAGACGGCGAGGCGCCGCGGCCGGTCAGGTGGTGAGCTGATCCACCAGTTCGGCGGCCGAGTCCACCGAGTCGAGGAGCTTGCCGACGTGCGCCGCGGTGCCGCGTAGCGGTTCGAGGGTGGGGATACGGACCAGCGAGTCCCCGCCCAGATCGAAAATGACCGAGTCCCAGCTCGCCGCCGCGACGTCGGCGCCGAACCGGCGCAGACACTCGCCGCGGAAGTAGGCGCGCGTGTTCCGCGGCGGCTCGCTGATCGCGGCGAGCACGTCGTTCTCGTCGGTCAGCCGCTTCATCGACCCGCGCGCGACGAGCCGGTTGTACAGCCCCTTGTCGAGCCGGACGTCGGAGTACTGCAGGTCGATGAGCTGCAGACGCGGCGCCGACCACGACAGGTTCTCGCGCTGGCGGAAGCCCTCCAGGATGCGCAGCTTCGCGGGCCAGTCGAGGATGTCGGCGCACTCCATCGGGTCGCGCTCGAGGCGGTCGAGCACGTCCGCCCACGTCTGCAGGACGTGTGCGGCGCGCTGGTCGTCGGAGTGCTCCTGGTCGTGGAACTTCTGACAACGCTCCAGATACTCCCGCTGCAGAGCGAGGCCGGTGAGCTCGCGACCGTCGGTGAGTGCGACCGTGGCCGTCAGCGACGGGTCGTGACTGATCGTGTGTACGGCCTGCACCGGCCGCGCGAGCTCGATGTCGGAGAAGTCGACCCCGGCCTCGATGAGGTCGAGGACGAGCGCGGTGGTCCCGACCTTCAGGTAGGTCGAGGTCTCGGCGAGGTTGGCGTCGCCGATGATGACGTGGAGTCGCCGGTATCGCTCGGGGTCGGCGTGCGGCTCGTCGCGGGTGTTGATGATGCCCCGCTTGAGCGTGGTCTCCAGCCCGACCTCGACCTCGATGTAGTCCGACCGCTGCGACAGCTGATAGCCCGCCTCGTCGCCGGACTGGCCGATACCCACGCGTCCCGAACCGGTGATCACCTGCCGGGACGCGAAGAAGGTCGTGAGCCCGGCGATGACGGCGGTGAACGGGGTCTCCCGCGCCATCAGGTAGTTCTCGTGGGTGCCGTAGGAGGCGCCCTTGCCGTCGATGTTGTTCTTGTACAGCTGCAGTTTCGGAGCGCCCGGGACGCTCGCCACGTGACGAGCCGCGGCCTCCATCACGCGCTCCCCGGCCTTGTCCCAGATGACCGCGTCCATCGGGTCGGTGACCTCGGGTGCGGAGTACTCGGGGTGGGCGTGGTCGACGTACAGCCGCGCCCCGTTGGTGAGGATCATGTTGGCCGCGCCGATCTCGTCGGCGTCGATGATCGGTGCGGGTCCGGCCCCGCGGCCGAGGTCGAAACCTCGGGCGTCGCGAAGCGGTGACTCCACCTCGTAGTCCCAGCGTGTCCGCTTCGCGCGCGGTACACCGGCGGCCGCGGCGTAGGCGAGAACCGCCTGGGTGGACGTCATGATCGGGTTCGCGGTCGGGTCGCCGGGCGCGGAGATTCCGTACTCGACCTCGGTCCCGATGATTCGCTGCATCCTTCGAGGGTAGATGTTCACTTGCCACCGGTCGCAACCACCGCACGTGCTGAGTACGGTCGACGCCGTGAAAGCATTCCGCCGGTTCACCGTTCGAGTGCCGCTGCCCGACCGGATCGCCGACCTCGCGCCGTTGTCGCACAACCTGCGCTGGGCGTGGCACACCCCCACCCAGGAGCTGTTCGCCACCATCGACCCGCGCCTGTGGTCGTCGACCGGCGATCCGGTCCGGGTTCTCGCCGACACCGACCCCACCCGTCTGGTCGAGCTGGCCGACGACGAGGGTTTCGTGGCGCGGGTCGCCGAGGCCCACGTCGACCTCGAGCAGTATCTCGATGCACCGCAGTGGTTCCAGCGGTATGCGGCCGAGTCATCGGGACAGGACGGTTCGGCGCATGACCGGGTGGTGCCCCCGGGAATCGCGTACTTCTCGATGGAGTTCGGCGTCTCCGAGGTCCTGCCGATCTACTCCGGCGGCCTCGGCATCCTCGCCGGTGACCATCTCAAGGCGGCCTCCGACCTCGGGCTGCCGCTGATCGGCGTCGGATTGCTGTACCGCTCCGGTTACTTCCGCCAAGGCCTCGATCACGACGGCTGGCAGATCGAGCGGTATCCCGTGAACGATCCCGCCGACCTGCCCCTCACGCTCCTCGCCCCGGGCGACGGCGCGGAGCCGGTGATCGTCGAGGTCGCGATGCCCGGCGGGGCGACCCTGTCGGCCCAGGTGTGGGTGGCGTCGGTGGGCCGAATCCCGTTGCTGCTCCTCGACTCCGACATCGATCGCAACGACGACCAGCCCGAAGGCGCCGCCCTGCGCGCGGTGACCGACCGGCTCTACGGCGGGGATCAGGAACACCGGATCGCACAGGAGATCCTGCTCGGCATCGGCGGTGTCCGCGCGCTCCGCGAGTACGTCCGGATCACCGGCCGGCCCGAGCCGACGGTGTTCCACATGAACGAGGGACACGCGGGCTTCCTCGGCGTGGAACGCATCCGCGAGTTGGTGGCCGGCGGGCTCGACTTCGACACCGCGGAAGCGGTGGTCCGCGCCTCGAACGTGTTCACCACCCACACCCCGGTGCCGGCCGGGATCGACCGTTTCCCCGCCGACCTCGTCGCCCGTTACCTCGACGCCGACTCCGACGGCAAATCCCGCCTGCTGCCCGGGCTGGCCGCGGCGACGGTGGCCGAACTCGGCGACGAGGCGGACCCCGGCGTCTTCAACATGGCGCACATGGGATTTCGGCTCGGGCAACGCAGCAACGGGGTGTCGCAGCTGCACGGTGCGGTGAGTCGGGAGATGTTCGCCGACCTGTGGCCGGGTTTCGACGCCGCCGATGTGCCCATCGGCGCGATCACGAACGGCGTGCACGGACCGACCTGGGTGGCCCCGGCGTGGCGCGACTTCGCCGACGGGGACGAGGACTCCGCGCCCGAGGTGTACGCGGGCCTGTCCGACGAGACGATCTGGCGAACGCACGAGGAGCTGCGCGCGGAACTCGTCGACGAGGTGCGGCGGCGCGCACTCGCCAGCGGCCTCACCCACGCCGAGCTGGCATGGACCGCCGACCTGTTCGACCCGCACGTGCTGACCATCGGATTCGCACGGCGAGCGGCGACCTACAAGCGCCTGACGCTGATGCTCCGCGATCCCGAACGCATGCGCACCATCCTCACCGATCCCGATCGGCCGGTGCAGCTGGTCATCGCGGGCAAGGCCCACCCGGCCGACGAGGGAGGCAAGTCCCTGATCCAGCAGGTCGTCCGGTTCACCGAGGATCCGGAACTGCGCGATCGCATCGTGTTCCTCCCCGACTACGACATCTCGATGGCGCGTTTCATCTACGCCGGTTGCGATGTGTGGCTGAACAATCCGGTCCGTCCCATGGAGGCCTGCGGGACCTCGGGGATGAAATCGGCGCTCAACGGCGGACTCAATCTGTCGATCCTGGACGGCTGGTGGGACGAGATGGCCGACGGCGACAACGGGTGGGCGATCCCGTCCGCGGAGGGGATCACCGACGAACATCGTCGCGACGATCTGGAGGCGCAGGCGCTGTACACGCTCCTCGAGGAGACGGTGATCCCCCTCTTCTATCGCCGGGCGGACGACGGTGTACCCCGCCGGTGGGTGGAGATGATGCGCCACACCCTCACTCGGCTCGGCCCGCAGGTACTCGCCTCGCGCATGGTCCGCGACTACACGACCGACCTCTACTGCCCGGCCGCCCGCGCCTACGAGTCCGCATGCGCCGACTCCTACGCGGGCGCACGCGACCTCGCCGTCTATCGGCGCACACTGGAGACCGGATGGTCGTCGGTTCTGGTGGCCGGTGTGGAGGACGAGCGTCGCGAGGACGGACTCTGGATCACCGCCCATGTGGCATTGGGAGATCTCGCGCCCGAGTCGGTCGCGGTGCAGGTGGTACTCGGCCGGGTCGGCGACGACGGCGAGATCCTGGCACCGACGTTCACCGACATGACCCCCGGTCCCGACCGCGATGCGTCTGGCCGAGTGGTGTTCACCGCACTGGTGCCGCCGTCGACCTCCGGTCATCTCGGCTACACCGTCCGGGTCCTACCCCGCCATCCGCAGTTGTCGTCGGAGTCCGAACTCGGGTTCGTACGCTTTCCGGCGACGACCGATTGACGGATCCGTCCATCCCCGGGGGCGATTCAGGGTCCTCCCGGATGCCGTCGCCGCCCTCGCCACGCCACACTGGTCGAACAGAGCCAGTGACGGAAGGACCGGATGACCGTGTCGTCGACGGTCGCGAGGACGGCGTCGCAGATCGCTTCGATGCTGGGTGAGCGACGCATGCGGCTGGTGGCGGTGCTCAACAAGCACGTGACCAACCGGATCGTGCTGCTGTGGGCCGGGCGCGTCCCGGGTATGGCGGTCATCGAACACGATGGTCGACGCAGTGGCCGCCGCTACCGGACGCCGGTCATGGCGCTGGCGTCGGGTCGCGATTTCTGGGTCGTGCTGGACGATGGGGGCGGGTCGGACTGGGTG
>ERZ501064.173-NODE-173-length-17927-cov-5.822012_pt1 | contig 17927 bp, 14 predicted proteins | sample MGYA00510851_ERZ501064 | MGnify/ENA primary metagenome ERZ501064 (study PRJEB25958, sample SAMN03398529) | human skin metagenome | study: EMG produced TPA metagenomics assembly of the Human Skin Microbiome Metagenome (human skin metagenome) data set. | reverse complement strand
CGGAGGGACTCGTACAGATCCTGCTCGACGACGAGCGGGCCGCGGCCCACGTTGACCAGCACACCCACGGGCCCGAGCCGCCGCAGGTGGCCGGCGTCGATCATCCCGGTGGTACTCGCGGTCAGCGGCGCGGAGACCACCACGACATCGGATTCGTCCATCAGACGATCGAGATCAGTGGTGTCGCCGTACCATTCGAGCCCGGTGTCGTCGGCGACCCGGCCGGACCCGGTCACCGCACAGGCCCGCGCGCCGAAGGCACCCATCAGGTCTGCGGTTCGTCGACCGATGTGGCCGAAACCCACGTAGCCGATCATCGCGCCACGCAGAGTCCGCGGCTGTTCCACCCCGTCGCGGTACACCGCCGAGGCCCACAACCCCTGGCGTAGCGCGGCGTCCTGGCCGAGGAGACCTCGGCGCACCGTGACCACCGCGGCGGCGATGTACTCGGCGATCGAATCCTCGTGGTGAAAGGTGTTGGCCACCTCGGTGTTCGCCGCGAGGTCACCGAAACTGACCTTGTCGGTGCCGGCGCCACCGGTCAGCACCAGCCGCAGACCGGATCCCGCGCGAGCCATCGCCGGGGTCACCCGACCGCCCACGTAGACGTCGGCGTCGGCCAGATCGGCCACGAGCGCGGCCTCGTCGAAGGCCGCGTGCCAGGACGTGTCCACACTCGCGGGCAACAGGCTCTCGAACAACTCGCGGTGCGGTACGAAGTTCCGTTCACCCACCACGACTTTCAGATCGTCGCCGCGCGTTTCCGCCACGACCTCAGCTCCGCACGAGCGCGGGTCGTTTGCTGTCGAACGTCCAGTCCGGGATGAGGAATTGCATTCCGACCGCGTCGTCCCGCGCCCCGAGCCCTTCGGAGCGGTACAGCTGATGGGCGGCTTCCACCTGCTCCATGTCGAGTTCGACGCCGAGACCCGGCCGGTCGGGAACCGTGAGGTGACCGTCGACGATCTCGTACGGCTCGGTGGTGAGACGTTGTCCGTCCTGCCAGATCCAGTGCGTGTCGATCGCGGTGATCTCGCCCGGCGCAGCGGCCGCGACGTGCGTGAACATGGCCAGAGACACGTCGAAGTGGTTGTTGGAGTGCGATCCCCAGGTGAGCCCCCAGGCATCACACAGTTGCGCGACGCGCACCGAGCCGGCCATGGTCCAGAAGTGTGGGTCGGCCAGCGGGATGTCGACCGCATTCGTGCGGATCGTGTGCCCGAGCTCGCGCCAGTCGGTCGCGATCATGTTGGTCGCGGTAGGCAACCCGGTCGCGCGCTTGAATTCGGCCATCACCTCACGGCCGGAGAACCGGCCCTCCGGTCCCACCGGGTCCTCGGCGTAGGCGACGACATCGCGCAAGCGTCCGCCGATCCGAATCGCCTCCTCGAGCAACCAGCCGCCGTTGGGATCAAGCGTCACCCGGGCCGTCGGGAAGCGTTCCGCCAGCGCGGTGACGACGTCGGCCTCCTCGTCGGGCGACAGAACCCCGCCCTTCAGCTTGAAATCGGCGAAGCCGTAACGCTTCTGGGCCGCCTCGGCGAGTGCGACGACACCGTCGGCATCAAGGGCCTCCTGATGGCGCAAACGCATCCAGTCATCGGTCTCGCCGGCACCGTCGGCGTAGTCCAGCGTTGTCCTGGTGCGATCCCCCACGAAGAACAGATAACCGAGCGCAGCAACCCGATCACGCTGCTGTCCCTCGCCGAGCAGCGCCGTCACCGGCACACGGAGGTGCTGGCCGAGGAGATCCAACAGTGCCGATTCGACGGCGGTCACCGCGTGGATCGTGATGCGTTGATCGAAAGTCTGATCCCCGCGGCCACCACGGTCACGATCGGCGAACGTGCGCCGGATGTCCTGCAGGACCGCGTTGTACTCGCCGATACCGCGTCCTTCGACGATCGGCCGCGCATCGTCGAGCGTGGTGCGGATCGGTTCGCCGCCCGGGACCTCACCGACCCCCTGGTTGCCTTCGGAGTCGGTCAGCACGACCAGGTTCCGGGTGAAGAACGGGGCGTGTGCGCCGGACAGGTTGAGCAGCATGCTGTCTCGTCCCGCGACGGGGATCACCCGCATCTCGGTGACCACCGGGGTCGTCGTGGACGTCGATGTGGCTGTCGTCATGGTGATTCCTTTCAGAAGTGTCAGAAGAAGATCTGCTGGCCGATGAGCAGTGCCGCGCCGACGGCCGACACCGTGATCGACACGGTGCGGAGCCGATCCCGGTCGAGTACCCGGTTGACGGCGCGGGAGGCGATGAAGCCGAGGACGACGACCGGTGTCAGGGCGAGGAACGCCCAGAGGATCTCGGCGCTCACGCTGCCGGTCGCGGCGAGCGCTGCCATCGACATCAGGCTGCCGACGAGGAAGAACGCACTCATGTTGCTACGCACGTGCGCGTTCTCCTCGCCGGAGTACACCAGCGCCATCGGTGGGCCGCCGATCGACGTGGCCGTGCCGAGCAATCCGGAGGCCGCGCCCGCGGTCGCCAGGTTGCGGCGTACCGGTGCAGGCCGCCAGCCGACGGAGGCGATCACGACACCGCCGAGCACGACCGCCGCCAACAGCAATGACAGACCGCGGGTGGGCAACCAGACCAGCAGCAGGGCCCCGGCGATGGTCCCGGGGACCCGACCGGCCAGAGCCCACCCGGTACCGCGGAAGTCCAGGCTTCCCCGCTCGCGGATCACCACCAGCAGCGTGACTGTCGTCGCTGAAGCGATCAGCATGCCGGGAAGCAGTGTCGGCGCCACCAGGGCGACCACCGGCGCGGCGAGCATGCCCATCCCGAAACCGATGGATGCCTGCATGCAGGACGCGAGGAACACGGCCACCGCGATGGTCACGCATGCCACGACGCTCACGCCAGTACGGCCTTCGTACCGCCGGGCGTGTTCACGCCGCCGGGGCGGGCATGCCCAGGCCGACCCGTCCGCGGGGGTGATAGCACTCGGCGATGTGTCCGGCCTCCTGCCGATCGGTGACGGCCGGCGGCAGCGCGGTCGCGCAGACGTCGGTGGCGTGTGCGCAGCGCGTCCGGAACCGGCAGCCCGACGGCGGATTGAGAGGCGAGGGCACCTCGCCGCTCAACAGGATTCGCTCGCGGCGGTTGTCGGCGTCGAGCGTCGGTGCCGCGGACATCAGCGCCTCGGTGTACGGATGCGCAGGATGGTCGAACACGGCTTCGGTACTGCCTGTTTCGACGATCCGGCCCAGGTACATCACCGCGACCCGGTCGGCCACATGACGCACCACCGACAGATCGTGCGAGATGAAGATGTAGGAGATGTCGAGCTCCTGCTGGAGTTCGTTCAGCAGGTTCAGCACCTGTGCCTGTACCGACAGGTCCAACGCAGAGACCGGTTCATCGCAGATGATCACCTCGGGATCGAGGGCGAGCGCCCGCGCGATCCCCAGACGCTGGCGCTGACCGCCCGAGAACTCCTGCGGGCTGCGGTGTTCGTCGCTCGGCCGCAACCCGACGAGATGCAGCAGTTCACGGACGCGGGCGGCCCGGTCACGCTTGCGCGGGTACAGGTCCTTGTGGGTACGCCACGGCTCGCCGATGATCTCGGCCGCGGTCATCCGATTGTTCAGCGAGGCATACGGATCCTGAAAGACCATCTGCACCTTGCGACGCAGGGCGAGCAGGTCCTTGCCCTTGAGCCGGTACGGGTCGGTGCCGTCCCATCGGACGGTGCCGGTGTCGGGCCGCTCGAGCATCATCAGCGTTCGGGCGAGAGTGGACTTGCCGCAGCCGGATTCGCCGACCAGACCGAGTGTCTCGCCGCGGCGGAGATCGAGATCGATCCCGTCGAGCGCCCGGAGTTGTTTGCGGCCGCCCTTGCCGGAAACCGCGAAGGTCTTTCCGACGTCGCGTACTTCGAGGACCCGACTCGAGTCGAGCGGGGCCGCGGCACCGCGCGCCTTGTCGCGGCCGGGCGTCGTGGCGAGGCTGGTCGTCTCAGGCATTGTCGATCTCCTCCGAGAAGTGGCAGGCCGCGGCCCGGTTGGTGCCGGTGGTCGTCAGCGTCGGCCGTTGCTGCACGCACTGCGCGCGGGCCAGCGGACACCGCGCCTGGTACACACAGCCCGTCGGGATCGAGTGCAGGTCGGGCGGCGTACCGCCGATCGACTTGAGATCGGCCCCGCGTTCGGCGCTGACGGGAACGGAATCGAGCAGTCCCTTGGTGTACGGATGCTTCGGACTGCCGAAGACCTCGGCCACCGGCCCGGTCTCGACGACGTTGCCCGCGTACATGATCGCGACGCGGTCGGCCTGCTCGGCGACGAGCGCGAGGTCGTGGGTGATCAGGACGACCGCCATGTCGTGTTCGGCCCGGAGGCGCCCCAGCAGCGCCATGATCTGAGCCTGCACCGTCACGTCGAGCGCGGTGGTGGGTTCGTCGGCGAGCAGCACCTTGGGGCTCAACGCCACCGCCATCGCGATCAGCAGACGTTGCCGCATCCCGCCGGAGAACTGGTGCGGGTAGGAGTCGACCCGTGACTCCGGTTCCGGGATGCCCACGTGCCGCATCAGTTCGATCGCCTCGAGACGGGCCTTCTTCTTCGACATCCCACGATGGATGCGGAACGGTTCGGCGAGCTGGGTCCCGACCGGGTACACCGGATTGAGCGCAGTCAGCGCGTCCTGGAACACGATCGCGAGTTCGGTGCCGGCCATCTCGCGTCGCTTCGACGCCGAGGCGGAGACGAGGTCGACGGAGTCCAGGACGATCGATCCGTCCGAGACCGAGGCGATCGGGTCGAGCAACCCGACGAGCGCCTGTGCGGTCATCGACTTGCCACACCCGGATTCGCCGAGCAGCGCCAGCGTTTCGCCACGACGGGCGCGGAAGGACACGTGGTCGACCGCCCGCACGGTACCGGTGGGCGTTCGCAGATCCACGGTCAGGTCGACGACGTCGAGTGCGACCCGATCGTCGGTGCCGGCGTCGGGCCGGTCGAGGGCAGGAGCACTCATCGCAGCGCCTTTCGTGAGGAGAAGAACCGCTTCCGGGCGTTCGGGGTGGTCAGTCGCCACCGCTGACCGGGGTCGGTCGCGATGCGCGCCCACGCGGCCAGCATCGTGGCCGACACGGTCGTGATGACGATCGCCAGGCCCGGGAAGAACGACAGCCACCATGCGGTCTGCAGGTAGGTCCGGCCTTGCGACACCATCAGGCCCCAGCTGACGTCGGGCGGCTGGATACCGATGCCGAGGAACGACAGCGACGACTCCGCGAGCATCACGTAGCAGAAGTCGAGGGTGGCCACGGTGAGCAGCGTGGGGAGCAGGATCGGCAGGACGTGCCCGCGGAGTATCGCACCGCTGCTCGCACCGAAGGTCCGTGCCGCGTCCACGAACACGCGACTCTGCAACTCGGCGGATTCGGCCCGCGCGGTCCGTAGGTAGATCGGGATCCGGGTGATCGCCAGCACCGCGATGATGTTGGCGGCGCTCGGCGAGAACACGTACAGGATCACGACTGCGAGCAGCAGCGACGGGAAGCTCATGATGACGTCGGCGATGCGCATCGCGGTGGTCTCACGCCAGCCGCGGTGGTATCCCGCCCACATGCCGATCGCCGAGCCCACGACGCACGAGATGATCACCGCGGGCAGGGAGACCATGAGCGTGGTCTGGCAGGCGACGATGAGCCGGGCGAGCATGCTGCGACCCAGCGGGTCGGTGCCCAGCACGTTCATCCAGCCCGTGTCGAGGTTGAACGGCGGGAGGTTCGACTCGTCCAGGTTCTGGTCGGTGGCGGCGTCCCCGACCAGCCACGGACCGAAGATCGCGGTGAGCAGGATGAAGGTCAGGATGCCGGCGGCGACGGTCGCGAACTTGTCGCGGAGCAGCAGCCGCCACAGCGGCAGTTGCCCGCCGGGCACCTTCTTGGCGGCGACGGAGTCGCCGGTGATGTCGGTCGAGGCGACGGGACTCGTCGTGTCGACGGGATCGGTGACGATGGACATGTGTCAGTACTCCTCGATGTGTCCGGCGACTAGACCGTGGCCTTGTCACGAACGCGTGGGTCCAGGAGGGCGAGACCCGCGTCGATGACGATGTTCAGGATGAAGATGCTGAGAGCGGTGAGGAGCACCGCGGCCTGCAGGACCGCGAAGTCGCGTTGCAGGATCGAATCGATCATCAGCTTGCCGATGCCGGGCCAGCCGAAGATGGCTTCGACGATGACCGCGCCGTTGATCAGGCCGACCGCGAGATCGCCGGCGACGGTGAGGGCGGGGGCGGCCGCATTGCGCAGTGCGTGGTGGGTGACGATCCGGAAGTCTCCGGCCCCTTTGCTTCTCGCCACCTTGACGTAGGGGGCCGACAGGGCCGAGACCATGGCGCCGCGCACCACCTGGGTGAGAACGCCCAGCGGTCGGATCATCAGTGTCGCGATCGGCAGGACCCAGGCCAGCACCCCGCCGGTCCCGGACGTCGGCAGCCAGCCGAAGACAACCGCGAAGATCCAGATACCGGTGATCGCGAACCAGAAGTCGGGGACGCTGGCCGCGGTCATCGACAGCAGGCTCGAGAAGCGGTCGGCGAGTGAGTTCGGTCGGTAGGCCGCCCAGCAACCGATCATGATCGAGCCGAGGACCGACAGCACGAGCGTGACGAAAGCGAGCTGCAGAGTCGCCGGGAACGCTGCGAGCGCCATGCTCGCCGCCTGCTGACCGGTCTTCAGTGACTCACCGAAGTCGAGGTGGAAGACGCCGGCGAGGTAGTCGGTCATCTGTTGCCAGATCGGTTTGTCGAGCCCGTTCGCGGCGGCGAACTCGGCGCGCTGCTCCGGGGTCGCGGAGACCGGGAGGTAGAGATTGGTGGGGTCGCCGGTGAGCCGGGCCATGAAGAACACGCCGAACAAGACGATGATCAGCGGGATCAGGCTGGTGAACATCCGGCGCCGGAGGAAGGTGAGCATCGGTCATCGCCTCTGTTTCAGTCGTTCTGGGCTGGCGCGTGGGTCATCTCGGCGAGACGCATCTCGTCACCGGTGGCCGAATTGGGCCGGTAGGCAACACGATTCGCTTTCGCGAGAACTGCTTGCATGTGTGCGATATACGCGTATTGGCGGATCTCGCGCGGCTCGGCGGCCAGGACCGCGGCGAGTGCGTTCTGACGGGCCGGGCCGGTGAGGGCCTCGGCGGCGCGGATCTGTTCGTCGTAGGCGGCTGTGCCGTAAGTGCTCTGGTATCCGTCGGACAGCATGTACTGGTCGAGGGTGAACTGGGTGTCACCGGCCTGGTTGCCGTGCATGATCATCAGCAGCACCGGCCCCGACCCGGGTACGAAAGGCCTTGTCTGATACTGCATCTGACCTGATGTGTCCATCATCTCGATCTTGACGTCCAGCCCGATCTTGCTGAGCGTGAATTGCAGGTTCTCGATGGTCTCGTTGATCTTCGGGAACTGACCGGTACGGCCGATGAGGCGGATGGTCCGGTCGACCGGTACCCCGTCCGCACGGGCTTCGTCGACCAGGCGCTTGGCGCGGTCGAGGTCGTACGGCGTCGGGGTCAGCTGGTCGTTGTAGCCGACGATGCCCTCCGCGACCAGCTGGGCCGCGGGTGTACCGAGACCCTGGAACAGTGCGTCGACGATGCCGACGCGGTTGACGGAGAGATCGATGGCCTCGCGCACCCGGTAGTCGGTCAGGGGCGCATCGGTGGCCTGCATGCGCAGGGCGGTCGTCTCGTTGTTGGTGTAGGCGATGCCGAGATCACCCGCTCCGTCTTCGGGGCCGAGTGAGGTGGCGATGTCCGCTTCGTCGTTGGAGACCATCGCGGCACGGACACTGCCCTCGGAGCGCCATTGGTAGACGGCGCGGGTGAATGCAGGGGCGTCGCCGTGATAGTTCGGATTGGCTGTCAACGCCACGCGCTGGCCCGAATCCCAGAAGTCGACCATGTAGGGGCCGGTCCCGATCGGCACGCGCACCTTGTCGTCGGCGACGGTGGTGCGCGGAACGATCTCGATGAACGACAGGCGCAGCGGGAGAATCGGGTCGGGGGTCTCCGTGCGGACCTCGATGGTGATGGGGTCGATCACAGTCACCTCGCGGGTGCTGTCGTCGAAGACGTAGCCGTTGACGTCGCAGCCGATCGCCCCGTTGAACGTGCGGCGGATGGAGAACGCGGCGTCCTCGGCGTCGAACGGCTGGCCGTTGCTGAATCGAATGCCCGAGGCCGTGGTGAAACGCCAGACGTTCGGCTCCACCTGGGTCCACGCCGTAGCGAGACCGGGCTGCAGTTCGCCACTGTTCGGATCCCGTTCGATGAGCGGTTCGGTGATGTTGGACCGGACCACGACACCGGTGGCCGTGAGGGAGGCGTCGCAGGGTTCCAGCGTCGGCGGCTCCTGGGGCAGGACGATGCGCAGGGTGTCCGGAGAGGCGCTCTCGCTCGCGGTCGTGTTCGCGACGCTGCAACCACTGGCCGCGAGCACGGCCACCGCGGACAGTGCCAGCAGACACCCGGCGGGGCGCTTCCGGGATCGCAGAGCTGCGATCTGCATGGGGACCTCCGATGAAAGAAAGACTGCGAGTGATCTCGCGGTGGGCTCGACCGCGTTTGTGACGGTAGACACACGCTATGAGCGTCGCGATGACGGCGTCAACAGAGCAAAAGCCCAGCAAACGGCCATTTCGGCGGGTTTGGAGGGCTTTCGAAAGGCCTCTGAACCGGCGACTCCGCGAGTCGAAACCACCGCTGACCTGACGGTTCATCGCTGCTCTCTTGCGCTGGACGAATCGACAACCCCGTATCAATACAGTTTGAGTATCGGTCCATGTTATTTGCGTGTTGGACAGGTATCCGTGGCACTTCTAGCGTTGACCACATCCACCGAAGGACCGGTCTGTGTCCTGCACTCCTGGAGGTCAAGCATGACGAGCAGTTCGGCCGGCACCGCGACGGCAACGGAAACCATTGGGCTGAAGGACCTTTCGTCGTTCCACGGCTCTGTCCTCCGCGTCGGCCCGCTGAAGCCCTCGCTCGAGGAGCGTCTCGAAGGTACCTACGGCGCCCAGCGACTGCCCGATGACCGGGAGGCGCGGAAGGCCTTCCTCGCGCGCAACGCCGACGCGGTGACCGCGGTCGTGACCTCGGGACGAACTGGGGTGGACGCCGGCTTGATGGCCGAGCTCCCGAACCTCGGCGCCATCGTCCACTTCGGCGTCGGTTACGACACCACCGACGTCGCCCGTGCCGCCGAGCTCGGCATCGGCGTCAGCAACACCCCGGACGTCCTCACCGACTGCGTCGCCGACACCGCAGTCGGACTACTCCTCGACACGATGCGCGGTCTCGCCGCGGCCGATCGGTTCGTCCGAGCCGGTCGCTGGCCCGTGGAAGGGAACGTTCCGCTCACCCGGAAGGTCTCCGGCACCGACGTCGGCATCCTCGGGCTGGGCCGTATCGGCTCGGCGATCGCCCACCGCCTGACCGCCTTCGGGTGCCGGATCACCTACCACAACCGCCGCCCGGTCGACGGCTCACCGTATCGCTACGCGGCGTCGCCGGCCGAGCTCGCCACCCAGGTCGACGTGCTGATCGTGGCCGCCGCCGGCGGTGCCGACACGCGCCATCTCGTCGACCGGGACGTCCTCGAGGCGCTGGGCGCCGACGGCTTCCTCATCAATGTGGCGCGCGGCAGCGTCGTCAACGAGGACGCCCTCGTCGACCTGCTGCGGCGCGGCCGACTGGCCGGCGCCGGGCTCGACGTGTTCGCGCACGAGCCGGAGGTGCCCGAGGCGCTGCTGTCCATGGACAACGTCGTACTTCTCCCCCACCTCGCGAGCGGAACGGTCGAGACACGTGCCGCCATGGAGGAACTCACGCTCGCCAACCTCGACACCTTCCTGCGGACCGGTGACCTGTCGACCCCGGTCGTAGCACCGAATCACGCTCTGCGAAAGGACATCTGATGTCTGTCGTCCTCAGCTACCTACCGACAACCGAGGGGCGCGGCGCGCTCCCGTTCGGCTTCGCCGAGGCCCGTATGCGCGGCACCGACGTCGTGATCGTGGCCGATGGCGACAACGCCTCGTCACCGGAGTTCCTGGTCGACCTTGAGAACGCGCGCAAGGTGGCTCAGGCCGGTGACGTCGAATACCGTGTCGCCGAAAATGATCCGGGCCTCTCGCACGCCGACGAGCTCATCGACGCATCGTACGACGACGCAGCCGAGCTCCTGGTGATCGGCCAGCGCAGGCGTTCACCGGTCGGAAAACTGCTGACCGGCAGCGTCGTCCAGCGTGTGCTGCTCGACGCACAGTGCCCGGTGGTCGCGGTCAAACCGCCCGTGCGCGCCGCGGTCTGATCGGGCTTTTCCACCGCAACCCCTGCTGGTCGAGCAGCGTCGAACGAGCGAAGCGAGTCCGCCGCGCCCGTCGAGGCCACCGAGGTGAGGTCGTCAACGGGATCCGGTGCACAGTCGACGAACTCGTTCCGAGGTCGTCGTCAGATCCATTCCCGTTCGGGGAGAACGTCTCTCATCAACCGCGCAAGAGCCGGGTTGGTATAGTCGGCGCGCCAGGCGATGTTCATCTGCACGGGACGATCGCGGATCGCGGTCACCTCCTTGAACACCACCCCGTCGGGATGCATGGTCATGGCCGACTCCGGAACCAGCGCCATGCCCAGCCCGGAGTGCACCAGGACCAGCATGGTGTGCACTTGCGTGACGTATTGGACATAGCGAGGCGACGCCCCGACCGCCGTGAAGGTGCTGATCAGCAATTCATTGAAATACCGCGCATCCGTGGGCGAATACATGATGACCGCCTGACCGTCGAAGTCCTCGATCGCGAGGTGCTCGGCGTCGGCGAACTCATGATCGGCGGGCAGGGCGGCGACCAGGCGCTCATGGTGCAGCGGACGGGAGTTCACACCTGGGCGAGAGATCGGCGGGCGGACGATGCCGAGACCGAGATCACCGCGGACCAACGCCTCGACCTGCGCGATGGTGACCATCTCCCGCAAGACGAGCCGAACGTCGGGTAGCTTCTCGCGGGCCGTCTGCATGAGCCGGGGCAACACCGCACGCGCCGACGCCCCCGTGAAACCGATGTTCACGGTGCCCAGATCACCCGCAGGCACGCGGCGGACCGTCAGAGCCGCCCCCTCCGCGAGCGCGACGATGCGTCGTGCGTCGGGTAGGAAGGCCGCGCCGGCCGCCGTCAGCGACACTGCCCGGCTGCTGCGTTCGATCAGCTGGACGCCGAGTTCGTGCTCCAGCTGCTGGATCTGCCGGCTGAGCGGGGGTTGCGTCATGTGGAGCCGCTCGGCCGCTCGGCCGAAGTGCAACTCCTCGGCGACCGCGATGAAGCAGGAGAGGCGCGAGAGAGAGAACATCGATCCACTTTCGGCATCGTCACCCCGCGATCTGCGGAGCGGTGTGGATGACGCTAACCCACTCCCACGGTGACGGTCGAGGGTTCGCCCACGTCACCACCGCGGGCTGGAGTTCACCCCATCACCGCGGCGGTGCTCGTGGATACGCTCACCACCGCGGGCTGGAGTTCACGAAGCCGGGATCGATGGACTGCATGTAGCCGGTGTCGTCCCGGTCGCGGATGCCGCAGTCGAGGTACTGCTGGTGCAGGGCCTCCAGCGACTCATCGTCGAGTTCGACGCCCAGACCCGGGCCGGTCGGGACCGGCACCGCGCCGTCGACGATGCCCAGGACGCCGGGCTTCACCACGTCCTCGGTCTTCCACGGCCAGTGGGTGTCACAGGCGTAGGTGAGGTTCGGTGTCGCAGCCGCGAGATGCACCATCGCGGCGAGGCTGATGCCCAGGTGCGAATTGGAATGCATCGACAGGCCGAGTCCGAAAGTCTCACAGATACCGCCGAGGAGACGCGACCGCTGCAGGCCGCCCCAGTAGTGGTGATCGGACAGGACGACCGAGACCGACCGCTTGCGCACCGCCGGTTCGAGGTGGTCGAAGGCGACCACGCACATGTTCGTCGCGAGCGGCATGGACGCCTGCTCAGCGACGCACGCCATACCGTCGAGGCCGGGGGTCGGGTCCTCCAGGTACTCGACGATGCCCTCGAGTTCCGCCGCGACGCGCACCGAGGTCTCCACGGTCCACGCCGCATTGGGGTCCAGGCGCAACGGAATTCCGGGGAACTCCGCGTGCAGCGCCTTGATCGCCGCGATCTCTTCGTCGGGGGCGAACACGCCGCCCTTCAGTTTGATCGCGGTGAACCCGTAGCGGTCGATCATCCGGTGTGCCTGCCGGATCAGTCCGCTCGGATCGACGGCCTCGCCCCACTCGTCCGGCAGTCCGTTGGTGCCGGCCGCCCCGGGGTGGGCCGCCCACTTGTAGAACAGGTAGGCGCTGAACGGAACTCGGTCCCGCACGCGGCCGCCGAGCAGATCGCTCACCGGTCGACCGAGGACCTTGCCCTGGATGTCGAGACAGGCGACTTCGAATGGCGAGAAGACACGATCGGTGGTGCTGGCCGTGGTGATCATGCCGGCCACTCCGTCGCCCCCGGTCACCGACAGGGTCGAGACCCACAGGTCGATGGCATCGCGCAGGTTGTGGAGCGCGAAGGCATCGAGTCCGATGATCGCCTCGGCGGCGGCCTCCATCCGCGCGAGATGAGCGGTGTCGGCATAGGTCTCGCCGAGCCCGCGGATTCCGCCGGCCGTCTCGATCACGATGATCGCCCGCAGTGCGTAGGGCTGGTGCACACCCACCGTGTTGAGCAGCGGCGGGTCGACGAAGGCGACCGGGGTGACCGTGACCTCGGTGATCGTGGTGTCGGTGTGCGGACTCGCCACGGTTCGCGTCCCGACCGGCACCGACTGGAAGGTATTCGTCGACATGAGTTCTCAGACCGTGGCCTGCGCGGCGAGCGTCGTCGCGAGGACGGCGCGCCCGGCGGCGGTGATCCGCTCGAGCTCGGCCTGGTGCTCCGGTGTCGGCTGGACCAGCGGCGCGCGCACCGGACCCGCTTCGATGCCCTCCATCGTCACACCGTGCTTCACGAGTGCGACCGCATAGCCCGGCACCCTGTTGCGCAGACGGACCAAGGGGTGGAAGAACTCTCGCAGCAGCGCCTCGGTCAGCTCGACGTCGCCGTTCTCCAACGAGTTGTAGAAGGCCAGGGCCAGTTCCGGGGCGAACGCGAACGTCGCCGACGAGTACAACGTGACACCGATGGCGCGGTAGGCCTGCTGGGTGATCTCGGCGGTGGGCAGGCCGTTGAAGAACAGGAACTCCTTGCTGTCCCCGAGTGCTTCCTTGACCGCGATCACGATGCGCGACACGTTGTCGAGGTCACCGGTGCCGTCCTTGAACCCGATGACCGTCGGCAGCTTGGCGACCTCGATGGCCGACGCCTCGTCGAACACGGCGTTGCCGCGGTTGTAGACGATGAGCGGCAGATCGGTGGAGGCCGCGACTGACCGCGTGTACTCGGCGAGGCCGGCAGGCGGCATCGTCACCAGGTACGGGGGCAGGAGCAGGATGCCGTCGGCCCCATTGGCCTTCGCGCTCACCGCGAACTCGCGGGCCTGGACGAGGGAGCCGCCGGCACCGGCGAACACCGGGACGCGGCCGGCGACGGTCTCGACCGCGCAGCGGACGATCCGCCCGAACTCCTCGAGTCCGAGGGCGTGGAATTCGCCGGTGCCGCAGGCGACGAACACGCCGCCGGGACCGGCGGCCACCCCGCGGTCGATGTGTTCGGCGAGGCGACGGTAGTCCACCTCTCCGGTGCTGTCGAAGGGTGTGACAGGAAAGAACAAGACGCCGTTGAGCATTGGGACTCCTTGGATGGGGTGAGGATCAGTCGCGGATGAGTTCGCCGTCGACACGGCGCCAGATCTGTTCGGGGTTTCCGTCGGCAATGGGGTCCGGCAACAGCGTCGTCGGAACGTCCTGATAGGCCACCGGCCGCAGGAAACGCTCGATGGCGAGCGACCCGACGCTGGTGCTACGGCTGTCGGAAGTGGACGGATAGGGTCCGCCGTGGACCATCGCGTGTCCGACCTCGACCCCGGTGGGCCATCCGTTGAAGAGGATTCGCCCGGCCTTGAGTTCGAGTGCCTCGAGAAGCACCCGGGCGTCGTCGAGGTCGGAGTCCGCAGCATGAACGGTCGCGGTGAGCTGACCTTCGAGCTCGGCGGTCACCTCCCGCACCTGTTTGAGGTCGCGACACCGCACCACGAGGCTCGACGACCCGAAGATCTCCTGCTGCAACGTCTCCGAAGCGAGAAAGGTCTCGGCCCGCGTGCCGAAGAGCGCGGCGGCGCAGGTGTTCGGACCCGTCGCTTCCGCCGATCGGGCGAGAACCTCCGCGGCCGAACCGAACTCCTCCACGCCGGAGGCGTAGCTCGCGGCGATCCCCGGGGTCAGCATCGGCGTCGGCGTCGAGGCGGCGATCGCCTCCGCGGCAGCGGCGATGAATGCATCGAGATCGGGACCGTCGACCGCGATGACCAGGCCGGGATTGGTGCAGAACTGTCCCGAACCCATCGTCAGCGAGCCGACGAATGCGCGGCCGAGGCCGGCGGCATCGGCACGCAGCGCCCCCTCCAGCGGGTAGACCGGATTGATCGAGCTCATCTCTGCGTACACCGGGATGGGTTCGGCTCGCGACGCCGCAGCGGCGACGAGAGCCGTTCCGCCCGAACGCGACCCGGTGAAGCCCACCGCCTTGATGCGCGGGTCGGTCACGAGGGCGATACCCAGGTCGGGCCCGCTGCCGTAGAGCAGGGAGAAGGTGCCGGCAGGCATTCCGGTGGCGGCCACCGCCTCGGTGATCAGACGTCCCACCAGTTCTGATGTGCCGGGATGGGCGTCGTGGGCCTTCACCACCACGGGACATCCGGCGGCCAATGCCGACGCGGTGTCGCCGCCGGCGACCGAGAACGCGAGCGGGAAGTTACTGGCGCCGAACACGGCGACGGGTCCGAGCGGCACCTTGCGCTGCCGGATGTCGGCGCGCGGCAGCGGCGTCCGATCCGGCCGTGCGGGATCGATACGGGCGCCGTGCCAGCTGCCCTCGCGCAGCACCGAGGCGAACAACCGGAGCTGACCCGACGTCCGTCCCACCTCACCGGTGATCCGCGCCGCCGGGAGTCCGGTCTCGGCCACGGCACGCTCGACGAGGACCTCGGTCGCCGCATCGAGGTTGTCCGCGATCGTCGAGAGGAACCGCGCCCGTTCTTCGGACGAGGTGGCGCGATACGGTCCGAACGCTTCCGCGGCCGCAGCGGTGGCACGGACGACGTCGGCTGGGGTTCCGTGTGTGTACGCGGGCAGGAGACGAGTGCCTGTCGTCGGGTCCACGCCGTGGACGGCCTTCCCCGCGCCGGTCACCCGCTCACCCGCGATGATCAGTTGTCCGGTGAGGTCCTGCGTCGTCAGCGGTGCGGGGTGCTGCGCAATGGTCATCGTGGTCCCATCCGTTGTGCGTTGGCATTCCGCCGAGGTAGCCCGGCCGCGGCGGCGCCACGAGAGAGGTGTCATCTGCTCTCGATGGCGGGTCGCCGTCGGCGCGGCTGTGCGGTGAGCTCGGCCTTGCCCCGACCGTAGAACCCACGATCCATACATGTCCAAGTCAAATATGGACGTCTTCAATGCTCAGAGTGAATCGACCCAGGTGTCCGGTTCAGTCGGGACGCGCTCGCTTGTCAGCCGATACGTCATCCGGCCGGCCCACGCCGCGCCGCGTACCGGACCAACAGCAGTCGACAGTGGGACAATCACTGCGCCGAATCCGACATACCGCACATCGCCGAGCCACGGCGAGCGGCGGCTGTCGGAGCGGGCACACCACCCATTCGACGAAAGCGGAATCCAGAACCGATGAAGCGCATTCGCCTCCTCGCCGTCATGGCCCTGGCCATCACGGCACTCACCGTCTCCTACGGCACCGCACACGGCGCTCCCGCGCCCGCGGCGCCGTCCCACTTCTCCAGCGCATCCGCCGACGGGACCTCCATCACTTCCAAGCTCCGCAACGCGACGTTCGTCGCAGGCGAGCAGGAACTCCGGGTCGTCGACTCACACGGACGGACCATCGAGCGAATCGGACTGGTGCTGCCGTTCGACGGCGCCGCTGTCCCGATGCGCGCGAAGGTCTCCGCCGACCGCACCCAGGCGACGTTCACCCCGATCCTCACCCCCGAAGCCCGCGCGGCGATCGCTGCCGGCGTCCGCCCGGCCTCGGCCAAGAAGGACCGCGCCTACCAGCAGATGATCTGGCACATCACCAACGGGTGGAACCGCGGCGGCAACGTCACCACCGCCATCGGCGCTCTCGCCGGCCTCATCATCGGCTGCATCATCATCGTCGGCTGTGTCTGGGGTGCGGGCGTCGGCGCGGCCATCGGAGCGGTCATCGGTATCAACAACGGCGACCCCCGCGCCGGGCAGTCGATCCTGAACTGGATCAACACTCCGTAAGTCCAGCGAGCAGGGCTTGGCTTCTCGGGTCCCAGATGCTGCAGAATCCCCAACTCCGCGTGCGGGGTTGGGGATTTTCTGCTTCTTCCGGCCTCGTGGACGCGTTTTCGGCGCAGGAGGCCGCGTGCACCGCGCCGTGGAAGGTCGAAGGCCGTCAGTGACCGTGTCGGCAATCGGCGCCGAACGTCCGACCCCGGGTCACACTCGCGCATCTCACCCAATGCAGATGCGCGTGTTCAGTCCGGTGGCGACGTCGTAACCGGCCGCTCAGATGCAGCAGATGACCCGCCGAACCTGACCGGCCGGGGCCCGATGATGGGTTGATCGATGTACGTCACGGCTCGTTCCATCAACGAGTTCGCCGCGCGCACACTGGTGGAGGTCGGTGCGGCTCTCTCGACCCCACGTGCTCCCGCCGACGACTCGTCGCCGAAAAGACCCCTCCGCGAACCGAGTTCGGCGCACCTCGAGACGGGGTAGCCCGGACGACTGGACATCGGCCCGACGTCTATCGACTTCAACCGACCCGAACCGTCGCCGACCTCCGGCATCGGATCGGATGGAGACCGCCGGATACATGTCTCACTACCCAGGACCCGGCGGGTCACCGCGACCGGAGAACACCGGGTCGTAACCCCGCCGCGCACCCACCCACGGGGCGCCACAAGAGTGCGTCATCGCACCAGGCCGAGAACCGCCGGCCGGCCACACCCGAGGGATACGCCCTCAACAGCCAACGCGCCCACATCGATACCTGGACAGGGGTGTAGCCATCGCTGAAGATGCGGTAGGCGACGCCACCGCGACACAGCTGTTTCACCTCCAGCGAGTAATGCTGACCTTGCCCCCCGGATAAGCGGCACGACGGCTCCGCCGGTCCCACGTATCGCCCGCACCATCGAGGCGACCGTTTCGACGACCCAGTCAGTGTCTCGGCGATAGCAATTCCCGCATACTCAGCGGCATCTGAAATCGCTGAGCCGGACGATACCCTTCGGCCCCCAACATATGTCGCCGCTACCTTCCGCACGTCGGCGACGCCAGTCCGGTCGCCGCCTGGGACGTCGAGACTGCTCCACCAGCAAAAATGCACACCCGATTCGGGCGTATTCGAAAACTGGAGTGACTTGAACCAGCAGCCACTGACACGAGATGCGCACAGTCAACGCCATCAGACGCACAGTGAACGAAATATGCTGCACAGTAGAGAAATTCACGGTTCTCGGGTTGTGGAATTCTCTCGAAATCGAACGCATGTGGATCTCCTGATCTGAAAGTGGGCGGTTTTCGGTCAGATTCGATGTGGAAGTTCTGGGCATGCGCCACCCCTGGTGAGGTTCGCCATCGCGATCAAAGCGTCGGGAGTGTGAAATCCGTACGACCGCTTTGTCAATGACCGCAGATGGCAGTTCGTTGCTTCGACTCGCGCATTGCTCATCTGACACTCGACCGCGTTAAAGATCTGGACCTCACGTTTACGGA
>ERZ501064.172-NODE-172-length-17994-cov-9.683929_pt1 | contig 17994 bp, 17 predicted proteins | sample MGYA00510851_ERZ501064 | MGnify/ENA primary metagenome ERZ501064 (study PRJEB25958, sample SAMN03398529) | human skin metagenome | study: EMG produced TPA metagenomics assembly of the Human Skin Microbiome Metagenome (human skin metagenome) data set. | reverse complement strand
CGACCCGCGGGCGGTCCCGCCGCCCCGGCCCGCCGTTCGGACAAGCGGTGCCCCCGTCGGCCCCGGGCGGGCGTGCCAACGCCGGTGCGCAACCGCCCCCCGACGACCGCCCGACGACCGTCCACCGCTTCGACGACGATGTCACCCAGAAGATCCCCACCGTCGGCGACGCCGCGCCCGACCTGTCCGATCGCGCGACCGAGAAGCGGGTGATCGAGGAATCCCGCGCCCAGGAGCCGGTCGCCGGCGGCCCGGCCGGACCGCCGGCCCAGCCCCCGCTGGAACGCACACCCGACCTCACCGAACCCCTCGCCCTGCGCTCGGCGCCTCGGCGCCATCCCGGACGCGACGAGGACCGGCAGGGCGCGATGCTGCGCAAGACCGCCGCGACCGGACGCATCCTGGTCGCCATCGCGTGCGTGCTCGCACTGGTGGGCACCGGCTTCGTCTGGGGTTACCTGCAGTCGTGGAACGGCAACTGGCGGAACGTCACCGCCGTCGACCCCGATGACCAGAACATCCGGAACAAGGACGCCCAGTACGGCGACGAGACGTACCTCATCGTCGGTACCGACACCCGCGGTGGCCAGAACTCCAGGGTCGGCGCCGGCACCACCGCCGACGCCGAGGGCGCCCGTTCGGACACCGTCATCCTGGTGAACATCCCGGCCAACCGCAGTCGCGTCGTCGCGGTGTCGTTCCCGCGAGACCTGCAGGTCGACCAGCCAGCCTGCCGCGCCTGGGACAACACGACCGGCGCCTACGGCGCCGAGATGCAACCCGCTTACGACGTGAAACTCAATGGCGTCTACGCCGCGGGCGGCCCGCAGTGTCTCGTGCGCGTGATCACCGCGATGAGCGGATTGAACATCAACCACTTCATCGGGATGGACTTCGTCGGCTTCGAGAAGGTGGTCCGCGCGATCGGCGGCGTCGAGGTCTGCTCGACGGTGCCGCTCTACGACTACGAGATCGGCCAGATCCTGCGTAAACCGGGCAAGCAGAAGCTGACCGGCCGCCGTGCGCTGAACTACGTGCGCGCCCGCAACATCAGCACGGAGGGCAACGGCGACTACGGCCGGATCAAACGCCAGCAGCTCTTCATGTCATCGCTGTTGCGGTCGAGCCTGTCGGGCAATGTGCTGTCGAACCCCAACAAACTCAACGGGATCGTCAACACGTTCATCGAATACAGCTACGTCGACGGCGTCGACACCCAGTCGCTCATCAACCTGGCCGAGTCGATGCAGGGCATCGAGGCCGGCCGCGTCTCGTTCCTGACGATCCCGACGTCGGGTACCTCCACCGACGGCGCCAACAACGAGATCCCGCGCACCAGCGACATCGACGCGATCTTCGACGCCATCATCGACGACCTGCCACTCCCCGGCGAGCAGGCGCGCAAGAAGCCGCCGTCGTCGTCGAAGGCGCCGACGAGTCCCGGCGCACCGAGCACCGACTCGAACGCCAGTGCTCCCGGACCCGTGACCGCGACCGCCCAGAACCCCGGCAATGTCGGCGTCCGGGTTCTCAACGGCACGGGCCAGACGGGCCTCGCCACCGAGGTGTCCGAGCAGCTCACGCCGTACGGTTTCGACGTTCGGGGTGTCGCCGATGCCTCGGAGAACCGCGACGACACCGTCGTGCGCTACGGGCCGGGACAGCGCGACGCCGCCGCGACGCTGGCCGAGATGTTCCCGAACGCGAGCATCCAGCTCGACCGCACGGTCAAGTCGGGTGTCGAGCTCATCGTCGGTGCGGATTTCACCGGCTCCCTGGAGTCGGTACCGGCCTCCGGGGCGACCCTGACGGCGAACCAGCTCGCACCTGCGGAGAACACCGGCAATCTGCCCAACGACCTGGCCATCACGAACGCGGGCGACACCACCTGCACGTGATCTCAGGGTGTCGGTGCACTCGCAGGTGGACGGATCTGCACCCGACGTTCACTGGACGTTCATCGGTCGGAGTCGGCCTGGAGTGATCACGCACGTATCCTGGGACCATGCGTACCGCCTATCAAGAGCAACTCGAGGCGCTGACCTCGGTATTGGGTGAGATGTGCGAGCTCGCCGGCACCGCGATGGCGCGCGCCACGCAGGCACTGCTGCAGGCCGATCTCGCCATCGCCGAAGAGGTCATCGGGGACACCGACCGGATGAGCCGGCTGACGGCTCGCGCGGAGGAACAGTCCTTCGCGCTCCTCGCCCTGCAGGCCCCGGTCGCCGGTGACCTGCGTGGAGTCGTGAGTGGATTCCAGATCGTCGCCGACGCCGATCGGATGGGTGCACTGGCGCTGCACGTCGCCAAGGTCGCCCGCCGCCGGCATCCCGCCAAGGCACTGCCGGAGGAGGTCAACGGCTACTTCGCCGAGATGGGCCGCCTGGCCGTCACCCTGGCCAAGAACGCACATGAGGTCCTCGTGACCAGCGACCCGCAGGCCGCCCTTCGTCTCCAGGAAGACGACGACGCCATGGACGACCTCCACCGCCACCTGTTCACCGTCCTGATGGACCGCGAATGGAAGCACGGCGTCGCCGCCGCGGTGGACGTGACCCTGCTCGGCCGCTACTACGAACGGTTCGCCGACCACGCCGTACTCATCGGGCGCCGCGTGGTGTTCACCGCGACGGGCAAGACCCCGGAGCAGTTCCAGAGCGTGGGGTGATTTCCCTCGCTCGGTGCTGAACATCGAGCGAGGGCCACACCGAAAGAGGCCGAGAATTCAGTTTCCGACACTGAATCTCGGCCTTTTTTCATGTCCGTGAATATCTGAGCCCCAACGACGTCGGGGAGATTTCACACGCGCCGAGGTCGTCGTTAGGGTGGCGACATGGCCCAGCACTATCCGACCGAGCCCGATTTCAATGCGGTGACCGACGAGGACGCAGAGGCTGCCGCCCACCGCCGCAAGATCCTGGCCTACCTGGGTGTGACCGCGTCGCTGGTCGCCCTGCTGGTGATCCTGCTGCTCAACATGTGACACCCCGACACGACGACCCAGGCACGACGAGGCCCGCTCCCCCGGACGGGTGAGCGGGCCTGTTCGCGCGCGGAGGCTCAGCCGAAGCGGCCGGAGATGTAGTCCTCGGTCTCTTTCTTCGTCGGGTTCGAGAACATCGTCTCGGTGTCGTTGATCTCGACGAGCTGTCCCGGCTGGCCGACCGCCTCGAGGTTGAAGAACGCGGTCTGGTCGCTGACGCGAGCGGCCTGCTGCATGTTGTGGGTCACGATGACGATGGTGTACTCCTTCTTGAGTTCACCCATCAGGTCCTCGATGGCCAGCGTCGAGATCGGGTCGAGCGCCGAACACGGCTCGTCCATGAGCAGGACGTCGGGAGAGACCGCGATGGCGCGGGCGATGCACAGACGCTGCTGCTGACCACCCGACAGTCCGCCGCCCGGCTTGTCCAGGCGATCCTTGACCTCTTCCCAGAGGTTGGCGCCGCGCAGGCTCTTCTCGGCGACGTCGTCGAGCTGTGATCGGTTCCGCACACCCTGCAGACGCAGGCCGGCGACGACGTTGTCGCGGATCGACATCGTCGGGAACGGGTTCGGCCGCTGGAACACCATGCCGATGGTCGCGCGCACGCTCACCGGGTCCACGGTCTTGCCGTAGATGTCCTCGCCGTCGAGCAGCACGCTGCCCTTGGCGTAGGCACCCGGGGTGACCTCGTGCATGCGGTTGAGGGTTCGGAGCACGGTCGACTTACCGCAGCCCGACGGGCCGATGAACGCGGTGATGCAGCGCGGCGGCACCTCGAGGGTGACGTCCTTGACCGCGTGGAAGTCGCCGTAATAGATGTTCAGGTCTTTGATGTCGAGGCGCTTTGCCATGTCATTGGTCCGTTCTGGAAAAGATGACCCGAGAAGGGTGGGAGGTCAGGAAGTCTTGGGGGCGAAGATCTTCGACACCGCCTTGGCGCCGAAGTAGACGATGGCAACGAGGATCACCAATGTCAGCGCCGCGCCCCATACCTGATCGAAGGCGCCCGGTCCGTTGTTGTACTGCTGCACCATCATCAGCGGCAGCGACTGCTGGTTGCCGTCGAAGGGATTCCAGTTCATCGCGCGGGTGGCACCGACGAGGATGAGGACCGGCGCCGATTCGCCCATGACCCGGGCGATGGCCAGCATCACGCCGGTGACGATGCCCGACAGGGCCGTCGGCAGGACGATCTTCACGATCGTCTTCCACTTCGGGATACCCAGGGCGTACGACGCCTCGCGAAGGTCCTGCGGGACGATCTTCAACATCTCTTCGGTGGCGCGCACCACGAGCGGGACCATCAGCAACACCAGCGCGATCGCGACCACGAATCCCGAGCGGGGCAATCCGAGGGTGGTGCGCCACACCGCGTAGACGAACAGCGCGGCGACGATCGAGGGCACACCCGAGAGGATGTCGACCATGAACGTGGTGACACGCGCGAGGAGCGATTTCTTCGTCGCGTACTCCACCAGATAGATGGCGACGAAGATGCCGAGCGGGATGGAGATGACCGCCGCGAGGGCGGTCTGCATCAGCGTGCCGACGATCGCGTTGGCGGCGCCGCCGCGTCGCTCGGCCTGGGTCCACCAGTCGATGTCGATGATCGTCTCGATACCCCGCGACACCAGCGTGAAGACCAACCAGAGCAGGGGAACCAGCGCCAGCAGCAGGGCGGCCATGACGGCGACACGGACGGTCCCGTCGGTGAAACGCCGACGCCCGGACATCGGGGTGAAGCCGGAGGGCTTCTTGACCGGATCGGCCGCGGAAGTAGTCGTGGTCACAGACATGGTCACTTCTTTCCGGCGACGACCGCGCGGGCGGCGGCGTTGACGATGAAGGTCAGGACGAACAGGGTCAGGCCGGCCGAGATGTAGGCGCCGGTCTTGGCGGGCGAGTCGAATTCGGCCGCGTTGTTGGCGATCTTGGTCGCGAAGGTCTCGCCGCTCTCCATGAGGTTGAAGTTCATGGGACCGGCGGTCGAGATGATGAGCAGCAGCGCCATCGTCTCGCCGAGCGCGCGACCCAGGCCGAGCATCGAACCGGAGATGTAGCCGGAGAACCCGAAGGGCAGCACGGCGACCTTCACGACCTCGAACTTGGTGGCGCCCAGGGCGAGCGCGGCCTCACGATGCCCCTTGGGGGTCTGCATGAAGACCTCGCGCGTGACCGCGGTGATGATCGGCAGGATCATGACCGCCAGCACGATGCCTGCGGTCAGCAGCGTGCCGCCGGTGCTCATGTTCGCGATCTGGGTGGGTTCCTGGAAGAACGGCAGGAAGCCGAGATTGCCGACCAGCCACTCGTTCACCGGCACCAGCGCCGGGCCGAGCACGAGGATGCCCCAGAGGCCGTAGACGATGGACGGCACCGCGGCGAGGAGGTCGACGGTGTAGGTGATCGGGCCGACGAACCGCTTCGGCGCGTACTCGGTGAGGAAGATCGAGATACCCAGCGCCACCGGCATGGCGATCAGCAACGCGATGACCGACACCACGACCGTTGCGTAGAACAGCTGGGGGATACCGAAGGCGAGCTGATCTCCGCTGGTGATCCACTGCCCGGTGTAGGTGAAGAAGTTCTCCTCGTTCTGCGCCAGCGACGGAATCGCCTGTGCGAGAAGGAAGAGTGCGATCAGCGCGATGACGATCGAGACCACGAATCCCGAGCCGACGGCCAGGGTGCGGAACACCCGATCGGCGACGCGGTGATGCGCGGCCGCGTGGAGCGAGGATCCGGGTTGGTCGGGCGATGACCCGGGGGCCTGGAATTCGCCGGTGTCCGGCGGGATCGCGCCACCCTCTTTGCTCAGCGAGGTCATGCGTCCTTCTTGTGATTCGGCTCTGGTCATTGGGGCCACTTCCCGCCGTCTCGTGGACACGCGAAATGTCGTGTCAGTGTGTCAACCACACGCGCGGGGCCGCAACCGAGGCGGCCCCGCGCACGTGATCAGAGGGGATTGATCAGGCGTTTCCGGACCCACCGGACAGCGAGTCGATGGTCCCCTGCAGCTTGGTCTTGAAGGCGTCGGGCACCGGCACGTAGCCGATCTCCTCGAGGCCGGCCTGGCCGTCGTTCAGGACCGCGGTGAACGCGTCCTTCAGCGTCTGGCTGGTGGCCTCGTCCTCGTAGCCCGCCGAGCAGACGATCGAGTACGGGGTGAGCAGCAGCGGGTAGGCGCCCGGAGCTTTCGAAGCGAACAGGGCGTCGGTATCGACGACGAGGTCCTTGCTGGCCGGGTCGGCGAAGGCCAGCGACTCGAGGGCGTTGCCCGCGCTCTCCGCGTTCAGCGTGACCGGGCCGGCGCCGAAGTCGATCTGAGCGACACCGAGGTCGTTCTCGGTGGCGAAGCCCCACTCGACATAGGTGATCGAGCCGGGGGTCTTGCTGACGGTGTCGCCGACGCCGGTCGACTTCGAGGCACCGGAACCGACACCCTTGGGCGCGAATTCCTTGCTGTGCTCGTACGGCCAGTCAGCCGGAGCCGCGTTCTCCAGGAAGCGCTGGAAGTTGTCGGTGGTACCCGAGCTGTCCGAGCGGTAGACCGGGACGATGTCGGTGGTGGGCAGCGACACACCGGGGTTCAGCGCGGCGATCTTGGGATCGTTCCAGGTGGTGATCTTGCCGTTGAAGATCTGCGCGATGACGCTGGGATTGAGCTTGAGGTCCTCGACACCGTCGAGGTTGTAGGCGACCGCGACGGGGCCGACGACCAGCGGGAGGTGCCAGGGGGCGTTGCCGTTGCAACGTGCGGTGGCGTCGGTGACCTCGTCGTCCTTGAGGGCCGAGTCCGAGCCGGCGAAGTCGACGTCGCCCGCGATGAACTTCTTGATGCCGTCGCCCGAGCCGCTGCCGGTGTAGTCGAGCACGATGTCGCTGTTGTCGGTGAGGACCTGGCTGAAGTGCTCCATGGCCTTCTGCTGCGCGGTCGAGCCCTCGCCGCTGACAGTCTGTTCGCTTCCCCCACCGCCGCACGCCGTGACGAGTGTCAGTGCCGCGATCGCCGACACCGACGCCAGGGCGCCGTTCCGATTGATTTTCACCGCTGGTGTTGCCTTTCCGTTCGCGTTCCCCGCACCGACTGGCGTCGGCTCCGGAGTGTCCGAGTGGAAAGCTATGGGGGCGTGGTGGACTGATCCCCTCCAAAAGATGAACGACAGGTGAACTGGCCAAGGCAGACGGGATGCGACCTGCCCAGGCGTGATCGTACGTGATCTGCGTAACCCGACATTCGAGACTTGGGCACCTGGCTACAGGACGGATCGTCGGGCTCGCGCGAATCGGCCCGCACACCCGGGGCGGGCTCCTGCCCTCGCCCCACCGGCGAGACCGCCCGGTGGCCTGCCCGACGACCGGCGGCCGCGCGACGCCTCGAGGCCGACGGGCACCGTGTCGATCTGGTCGTCGTGGTGGACACGTTCGTCCCACCGCGGGTGCTGCATCGCGCCAAGCGCGCCGACCCGTCCCTCACGACGGCCACCACATATGAACCGCTCCCCGGAAAGAATCGTGGCGCCGACGAATTCGGGTTCCGCTCGCCGGTGTGGTGAGAACCTCGCCGACCGCCGACGCGCAGGCGCTCGAGGAACTCGGTGTCCGGGTGGCGCGGCTGCACCGCCCCCGCCCGTACACCGGTCGCGCGCTCGTGGTGCAGGGCAGCGAGAATCGTGACGACCCGTCGGTGTGGCGGCGGCACATCGTGACCGGGGACGTCGACGTCCTCCGTCTCGAGTGCAATCACCTGTCCGTGGTTCGCGAGCCCCACATCGGCGACGTCGTCGACGCCATCGGCGCCGCACTCGGGCAGCCTCAGCCGTAGGCGACGTCGACGGCGTATCGGGTGAACCCGAGGCGCTCGTAGGTGTGCAGCGCGGCGACGTTGTCACCCTCCACGTAGAGGTTGATCTCCGAGACGCCCTCGCGCGCAAGATGATGCAGGCCGGCGAGCGTCAACAACCGACCCAGTCCGCGACCCTGCGCCGCAGGATCGACGCCGACGATGTACACCTCGCCGAGGTCCGCGTCGTGCCGCTTCGTCCAGTGGAACCCGAGGAGCTTGCCATCTCCCCCGCCCGATCCGTCGCCGGCACGGTCGAAGGCGAGGAACAAACCCGCCGGATCGAACCAGTCGGCGGCAACCCGTTCACGGATCTGCTCCGGCGACCAGCCACCCTGCTCGGGATGCCAGTCGAAGGCCGCGTTGTTCACCCGCAGGATCTCGGCGTCATCGGCCGGTCCGGCATAGGTCCGCAGGTCGACCGTCGGGTCGACGACGAGTTCGGGGAGTTCGTGGCCGGGTCCGACCGGGCGGCGCAGCTGCAGCAGTTCGCGACGTTTCGTCAGCCCCATCGCCGCGGCGAGCGCCACCGCACCAGGCAGATCCCCATGAGCCCACACCCGGACCCCCGACCCCGATTCGGGCGCGGCCCCGAACGCCGCGTCGAGCAGCGCCCGGCCATGTCCCTCCCGTCGGTGCGCCGGGTCGACAACCGCCTCGATCATCGCCGGCTCGCCGTCGCGACCGGGGACGATGACGGCGTACCCGGCCTTCGACCAGACGTGCACGATCGGTGAACCCTCGGGGGCGTCGATCGCGGTGACCGCCCCCTCCGAGAGCGGGGCGACACCATCGGCGGCGTTCGCCTCGCGCACCAGCCGGTGAGCGAAATCAGCGACGTCGTCGGGCAGTGCGCCTCGACGCACCTGCGGGTCCTCAGTTCCCGGCACTGGCACTGAACTCCTCGTCGAACGGATCGGGACCGTCGAGCGCGTCGTCGAAGTCATCGGTGTCGACCGCATCGGGACCGGATGCGTCCTCGGACAGGTCGGCGTCGGCCGCGGGCGCCCGGCCACGCGTCGGACGGACTGCCTTGTATCCGACGTTGCGGACGGTCCCGATCAGCGACTCGTGCTCGCTGCCGAGTTTGGCGCGGAGTCGACGGACGTGGACGTCGACGGTGCGGGTGCCGCCGAAGAAGTCGTACCCCCACACCTCCTGGAGCAGCTGGGCGCGCGTGAACACGCGACCCGCATTCTGCGCCAAGTACTTCAGGAGCTCGAACTCCTTGTAGGTCAGGTCGAGCGGACGTCCGCGCAGGCGTGCGGTGTAGGTCCCCTCGTCGATGACGAGTTCCCCCAGCGTGACCTTGCCCGAGGACTCCTCCGCAGCAACCCCGCGGGTACGGACCACGAGCAGGCGCAACCGGGCGTCGAGCTCGGCCGGACCGGTACCCGGCAGCAGGAATTCGTCGATGCCCCAGTCCGCGTTGACCGCGACCAGCCCGCCCTCGGTCAGCACCGCCGCGACCGGCACCGAGGAGCCGGTGCTGCCCAACAGGCGGCACAGCCCGCGGGCCGCCGCCAGGTCGGCGCGGGCATCGACCAGCGCCACATCGGCGTTCCCCGCCTCCATGAGTGACGACACCTCGGTCGGAGCGGTCCGCACCGTGTGCGCGAGCAGCGACAACGACGGCAAGACCGACTCCGGATTCGGGTCGGCCGTCAACAACAAGAGATCCACCCAGCACTCCGATCTCGTTCGTCCCCGTCCCGGACCATCCAGATCGCTCACCACGACGTGAACGCCACCCGCGCGTGGCTCGGCGATTGTTTACGCCGCCTTACCAACGTGTGCGAGATAGGTGACAGAATAGCGCCACCGGCGCGCTCACCTGTTAACAAGGCGACCACGACCGCCGGATGACCACGACGGGGAGGGTGATCGGCCGAGCATGCCGCGCATCCGGAAAGTGCTCGTCATCGGTGTGGTCGCCGCCCTGGCCGCCGCGGGGGTCGCGCTCGGCGTCGACGTCGGGGCCGCCGTTCGCGGGGAGCATCAGTTCTCCCGCGCCCTCGCCCAATCCCCCCGCGTGACATTCGATCCCGAGGTCACCATCGCGGGTTTCCCGTTCACCTCGCAGTCGTCCGCCGGTCACTTCGACGGGGCCACGATCGCCGCCCGCGGCGTCGAACTACCCGGATGTCCGCCCGCCCGCGGCGTCTGCCGCGGTGAGCTGGGTGCTTCTCTCGGCCCGTTCGACGTGGCCGACGGCAGCGGATTCTCGGCGAGTGATGTTCTCCACACCGGCTCGATCTCGGCGTACACCCGCCTCGATGCCGTCACCCTGGCCCGGTATCTGCGCATCATCGACCTGACCGTCAGCACCCCGGGACCGGACGACACGGCGGGCGCAGGCGGGCCCCAGGACGGCATCGTCAGTCGCGAGACCGGCGTCGTGCTCACCGGCACGGTCGCACTGCCGCCGGGCGACGGGCTCGATCCCGCCGACCCGCCGTCGGCGTCGTCCTACGACGGCCCCAAGGTGCGCGTGAGTGTGTCCGTCGACCTCTCCGTCGTCGACGGCGCACTGGACATCCGGGCGACCGGCTTCTACACCGGCCCCGAACGCCACGTCGACGCCGAGGTCCCGGCGGAATTCCGCGCCGCCGTGCTCGATCGGTTCAGCCTGACGCTCCCGCGCCTGCCGATGGCCTGGGATGTCGAACCCGATCGCGCGGAGAGTTTCGGCGGGGACGTCCAACTGGTCGGCGACTCCGGTCCGGCATCGGTGCGCCTCGACCGCTTCTGAGCAGTTCAGACCGTGTTCTCCCGGTCTCGGCGGCAAAGCACCCCGGCCGTTGGGGGCTCGATCGGCTCTGTTGTACCCTCGTGGGCATGCAGCAGCGCCGTGAGTACTTGCTCACACGACGCCGGGCGATCGACTTCTGTCGTGTCGCCGACTGCTGTTGTCGCACTCGCCGTTGACGGTGTGACCAACCCGTGCTGCGTGAGCAGCCGGTCCGCCCACACCGTCGATGAGAACGGGGGCGTCTCCGCCGAGGTCTGCGACCTCGTTCCCATGCGCCGTCACCCGTGCTCATCTCCCCGAGACGCGGGCATCCTTCTCGCGCCTCACCGTCTCCACCATCTCCATCTGTTCGACGACCATCACCGATCCACTCCGAAAGGACACCGCCATGGCACGTTCCGACGTCCTGGTCAGCACCGAATGGGCTGAGCAGAACCTCAATGCCGACAAGACCGTCTTCGTCGAGGTCGACGAGGACACCTCGGCCTACGACGGCGGGCACATCGCCGGCGCCGTCAAGCTCGACTGGAAGACCGACCTGCAGGATCCGGTCCGCCGCGACTTCGTCGATGCCGAACAGTTCGGCAAGCTGCTCTCCGAGCGCGGGATCGCGAACGACGACACCGTGATCCTCTACGGCGGCAACAACAACTGGTTCGCTGCATACGCCTACTGGTACTTCAAGCTGTACGGCCACAACGACGTCAAGCTCCTCGACGGCGGCCGCAAGAAGTGGGAACTCGACGGTCGCCCGCTGTCCAGCGACGCCGTCAGCCGTCCCGCCACGACCTACAAGGCCGGCGAGCCGGATGTCAGCATCCGCGCGTTCCGCGATGAGGTCGTCGACGCCATCGGCACCAAGAACCTCGTCGACGTGCGCAGCCCGGACGAGTTCTCCGGCAAGATCCTCGCGCCGGCCCACCTCCCGCAGGAGCAGAGCCAGCGTCCCGGTCACATCCCGAGCGCGATCAACGTGCCGTGGAGCAAGGCCGCCAACGAGGACGGCACCTTCAAGTCCGACGAGGAGCTCAAGGAGCTCTACGGCGAGGCGGGACTCGACGGCTCGAAGGACACCATCGCGTACTGCCGCATCGGCGAGCGGTCGAGCCACACCTGGTTCGTGCTGAAGGAACTGCTCGGCCAGCAGAACGTCAAGAACTACGACGGCAGCTGGACCGAGTACGGCTCGCTGATCGGCGTCCCGATCGAACTCGGAGAAGGAAAGTAAGAGATATGTGTGCTGCACCCAAGCAGGGACAGAAGCTGCCCGCTGGCGTCGACGTGGAGAAGGAGACCGTCCTGACCGGACAGGTCACCGACGGCTCGGGTTCGCCCGTCGCCGGCGCCTTCGTGCGTCTGCTCGACTCGACCGGTGAGTTCACCGCCGAGGTCGTGGCATCGCCCACCGGCGACTTCCGTTTCTTCGCCGCCCCCGGCACCTGGACGCTGCGCGCCCTGTCCGCGGTGGGCAACGGCGACGTGACGATCAGCCCCGAGGGCCCCGGCATCCACGAGAAGGACATCACCGTCTCGAAGTGACGCCACGCTCGACCCGGCAGCCCGGTCACCGCACCCGCGGTGACCGGGCTGTCTCGTTCTCACCGCCCCTGCGGAGGGAGCCTGCGACCGCCACCGCCGCCCCCTGAGGAGGGAGCCTGCGACCGTCACGAAGGGCCCACCCCTCGACGGCGCCCTGACCACGCCGGGGTTAGAATTTCCCTCGTGGTCCTCTTCTTCGAAATCCTGCTGATCCTGGCCGCCGTGCTGATCACCTGGTTCGGTGTCTACACCCTGTACCGTCTGGTGACCGACGAGTCGTGACGTCCTCACCCGGAGATCCGGCCGCGGACGGCCCCGCCGGCGCGGAGTCATCCGGTGACGGGTTCGCCGCCGACGCCCGCCGGTCGGGCGACGAGGCGATCAGTCAGGCCGAGGCCCGGGCGGTGGAGTCCGGCAGCCGTGAACGCAACGTCCCCACATGGGATGATCTGCCGCTCCCGGCCGACACCGCGAACCTCCGCCTCGGCGCGGACCTGCATCCCGGTCTCCTCGCACTCCTGCCGCTCGTCGGCGTATGGCGTGGCGAGGGCGAAGGCCACGATCCCCAGTCGGACACCGACTATCACTTCGCTCAGCAGATCGTCGTGTCCCACGATGGCCAGAACTTCCTCACCTGGGAGTCCCGCTCGTGGGTGATCGACGACGACGCTGCCTACCAGCGGCCCGACCTCCGCGAGTCCGGGTTCTGGCGGATCGGTGAGGACGACACCATCGAATTGCTCCTCGCCCACGCCGAGGGCTCGATCGAACTCTTCTACGGCACTCCCCTGAATCAGACCACCTGGGAACTCGCCACCGACGTCGTCATCAAGGCAGAATCAGGTCAACGCACCGGCGGCGCCAAACGGCTGTACGGACTCGTCGCCGACGGCGACCTCGCCTACGTCGAGGAGCGCGTCGACGCCGACGGGGACCTCACCCCGCGGCTCTCCGCCAAGCTGCGCCGCCACGTCGGCTGATCCACCTCATCGACGGAACCCGCGGCAGGGACGCGCGCCCTGCTCCCGGCGGCTCGCACATTCGCCCCGCTCGCTTCGCTCCCGGCGGCTCGGCCCCCTGCTCCCTGAGGTGCGAGCGAAGCGAGCCTCGAAGGGCCGCCGATCCGAGAACGCAAGGTACAGATTGCGTTTCGGCAGCGCGCTGTACACCGGCGCGCCGAGCATGACGACGACCGAACCGTAGGCGGTGACTTCCCCCGGCCGACCCGCCCAACCGGGATGCACGGTTCCCGACCTCGACATGTACGGGGCGTGCCCGGCCGTGCCGCCGCCCCGGCGACCGACGACCGAGAACACCTCAGCGCGGGCGGACTGCGGGGAGAGTTCGAAGACGGCACGCCCACCCGGTGGGCATTCGACGAAGGTGAACTCCGTGCCGGACCGATGGACCACCCCGATCCAGTCGCTGCCCGCGTTGCGTACGACGAACGTCGAACCGCCCGTCCGGTACTGGTACGAGACACCGGCCGCCGCGGCATCGAGCATGTGCCGACCGGAGACACCGCCGTTCCACTCCGCGCTCCACGGGGTGAGATATCGCTGGTCGAGGAACTCGCGGCGGGTGGGGATCGGAACCGTCACCGGCATCACCCGCCCGTCGCGCACCCACACCGCGCCGTACAGAACCGGCCGGCCGTCAGCGGTGCGGGGGGCCTGGAGGTAGGTGAGCGAATCCGCCTCCGGCAGAGCGATTTCCGAACCGGGAGGCAAGAGTTCGACATACGACCGGCCATCCTCGAGCAGGACCACGGCAGCCACGTCGTGCACACCACGGTTGTGGACGGCGATGCGGTCACCGGCCTCCCGCGACAGGTCCTCGGCGTGGAACAGGCCGGCGGCGTGCGGGTCGGCGAACGCGAATCGGGGTGCCGACGCCGTCCCGAAGTCCGGGTCGCCCGGGGTCCAGTAGTTCTCGCCCACCACGGGTTCGATGCGATCGCGATCCTGCGTCCCGACCGCCGCGGCGACATGCATGGTCACCATCTCTTCTTCTCCCTCTCGGCGCCCCGGCGGGCGCCGTGGACTGTGCTGTGCTCCCAGTCCAGCGGTTTCACGCCGCGGTTTCGCGAGTACTGCGCTACGCGAATCTTGTAGCGCTGCCCTACCTGCGCCCGGATCGGTTTCGGATGGAACCGGGACGCAGATCGAGTCGACGCAGCAGCTGTGCGTTCAACGCCACGACCACCGTCGAGGCGGACATCAGGATCGCGCCGACACTCATGGGCAGGACGAACCCGATCGGCGCCAGGATCCCGGCCGCCAACGGCACCGAGATGAGGTTGTAACCTGCTGCCCACCAGAGGTTCTGCGCCATCTTCCGATAGCCGGCACGCGACAGCTCGATGACCGACAGGACCGATCGCGGATCAGAGGAGGCGAGGATGACGCCGGCCGAGCCGATGGCCACGTCGGTGCCGGCACCGATCGCGATCCCGACGTCGGCCTGCGCGAGTGCGGGGGCGTCGTTGACGCCGTCGCCGACCATCGCGACACGACGACCTTCGTGCTGCAGGTCCGCGACGATGGCGGCCTTGTCCTCGGGCCGGACCCCGGCGTACACCCGGTCGATGCCCAACCGGCCGGCGACATCGTCGGCCACCGCCTGCGCGTCGCCGGTGATCATCACGACCTGCACGTCGAGAGCGTGGAGTTCGTCCACGGCCACACGCGACTCCGGACGGACCTCGTCGGCGAGCCGGAACGCCCCCACGACACGATCGTCGACGAGCACGTGCAGGATGATCGCCCCCTGCTCCCGCCACGACGACGCGACGGGCAGTTCGTCGAGGCCGTGCTCGGCGAGCAGGTTGGGTCCACCCACCCGGACCCCGTGGCCGTCGACGGATGCAGACACCCCCACCGCAGGCGACGAGGAGAAGTCCTGTGCGACGGGCAGATCGATTCCCTCATCTCGAGCGGCCCGCACGATCGCCGAGGCCAGCGGATGCTCACTGCCCGCCTCCGCGGCGGCCGCGAGGGTCAGCACTCGACGCCGGTCCTGCCCGGGAGCCGGTTCGAGCTCGAGGACGGTCGGTTCTCCCTTCGTCAGGGTGCCGGTCTTGTCGAAGAGCACGGCGTCGACGTTGCGCATCGACTCGAGGGCGAGCCTGTCCTTGATCAGGACCCCGGCGCGCGCGGCCCGCTCTGTGGCGATGGAGACGACGAGCGGGATCGCGAGTCCCAACGCGTGGGGGCATGCGATGACCAGCACCGTGATCACGCGAACGACCGCCTCGTCGGGCGATCCGACCGCGGTCCAGGCGATCGCGGTGAGGACCGCGGCGCCGAGTGCGAACCAGAACAGCCACCCGGCCGCGGTATCGGCGAGTCGTTGGGCCCGTGACGACGATGCCTGCGCATCGGCGACGAGGCGTCCGATCCCGGCCAGCGCGGTGTCGTCGCCGGTCGCGGTCACGCGGACCCGCAGTCCGGAATCGGTCGCGACGGTGCCGGCGACCACGACGTCACCGACCTCCCGCCGAACGGGTGCCGACTCCCCGGTGACCATCGACTCGTCCATGCTCGCCGAACCGTCGACGATGGCGCCGTCGGCGGGCACGGACCCGCCGGGCCGGACGACGACCACGTCGCCGACGACCAGTTCCTCGGGAGATACCGAGATGATGTCGCTGCCCACGACCTTCTCGGCCTCGTCCGGAAGGAGCGCGGCGAGTGAGTCGAGAGCCGATGTCGTCCGGGCCAGCGAGCGCATCTCGATCCAGTGGCCGAGCAGCATGATCACGACGAGCAGTGCCAGCTCCCACCAGAAATTCAGGTGGTGGTCGAACAGGTGCAGCGTCGAACCCCAGGAGGCGACGAAGGCGACGGTGAGCGCGAGCGAGATCAGAAGCATCATCCCCGGGCGACGAGCTCGGAGCTCGGCGGCCGCGCCGACGAGGAACGGGCGCCCGCCCCACACGAAGAGAACTGTGCCGAGCAGCGGTGACACCCACCGGACCCACTCCGCGTCGGGCAGACCGTAGCCGAGTATGTCGGCGAACATGTCGTTGAAGGCCACGGTCGGGACCGCCAGCACGAGCATGATCCAGAACAGTCGCCGGAATTGCGCCACGTGGTCGCCGTGGCCCGCATGGCCGGCATGTCCGCCGTGGCCGGTGTGATCGGCGTGCCCCTCGTGGCCGTCGGGCCCGGGATCGAACTGGGGGCGGTGCGCGTGGTCGGCCGGTGCCGGCGTTGTCGGTGGATGGTCGTGGTGCGTGTTCATGAGGTCGAGGGTATACCCCCCTAGGGTATATACGCCAGGGGTACTTCTACCCTGTAGGGGTATTCACCGAACAAAACCGTCAGCAGACATGGAACGGCCCCCGCACCGCCCACGAAGGGCCTGCGCCGACCGGACCGGGTCGGGATGCGGGGGCCGGGTGACCACCTGGTATTCGCTTGCGCCGACCGGCGGGAATCCCGCCTCGGTGCGACACGAATGCCACACGGTCAACTGCTAACGGATGGTCACCTCACATGTCCGATGAGAAATCACTATCAGACCACCTCCTTCCTTGTGTACCCGCGAACGTACGCCCGATTCGGGCGGGCCGCAACGGATTAAGGCGGTCAGGGAGTCGGCACCGGCGCCACGGACGGACCGGGAGCCGGGGACGGCGCACCGGAGGGTGCCGAACTCGGGCCGGGCAGCGGCTTCGCGTCGGGCGGCAATGACTCGACGACCTCGATCTTCGATCGGAACGTGTCGTCGGTGATCACCTCGATCGAGTTGATCATCCAGCGGTCGCCCTCACGTTTCATGTCGAACGTCAGCCGCGACGGGTTGATGCTCACGAGTTCCTTGTTGCCGCGGGTCACCGACTGATTCATGAAGATCAGGACCTGCGAGGTGTCCGCGGTGTTGGTCACCACACCCGCGTCCTGGATCGTCACCTCGGACACCACCGACTGCTTGCGCACCTCGGCGGCGAGATTGTTGTCGGTGATCAGCTTCGTGTACTCCGGCTTCGCCGGCCCGGTGAGCACACTCATCGACTGGTCGATGTGCTCGGTGACGTTCTCGGCGTTGTACCCGAACATCGTCGTCGCATAGTCCCGGGCCGCCGCCAGCGACGATGCGCGAGCGTCCTCGACCGCGCGGCCCTGGGTGAAGCGAAAACCGAGAAATGCGGTCACGGCGATCGCGGCGACCAGCACCACGCCGAGTGCGATCAGACCCAGGCGCCCCTTGCGCAGGGCGAATCGAGATCCGGTCGACTTCGGCGCGGGCTCGGATCGGGGCGCGGACTCGGAGCGGGCCGACATCACGCCACCCACTCGAAGTCGGTCATCTTGAGGTCGCCGTTGATCCGCGTCATGTCCACCCGCCAGCGGAACACCTTCTCCTGTGACGGCACCTCGCCGTCGAGCGATCGCTGATGCCAGCCGAACACCATGATGACCGAGCCTTCGTCGGGTTCGGCCTTGGTCACCGCGGACGAGAGGATGAGCGAGCGGGTCTCGAGCTTGCCGTCCCGGACAAGGGCCGCCACCTGCTGGATGTTGTTCTCGACCTCTTGCTTGACCTTGCCGCTCGTGTCCTCCTGGACCGACGTCAGCGTCTGGTCGACGGTGTCGGGATTCATGCTGGTCAGGTTCACGAGAACCTGCGAAGCGAACGCGGAATACTCGGCCCGCAGGTCGTCGGTCCGGTCCTGACGCGCGATGCCGAGCGCGAACACCACCGATGCGATGGCGCACACGACGATGACCACAAGCGCCACGACAACGCCCACGACGGCGCGCGGCGAGCGACGCCCCGACCCGCGATACCTGATGCCGCGCTTGCGTTTCGGCGTGCCCGTGGACGCCGACGCCGCGGCCGTCCGGGCACGCCGGCGCTCCCGATAAC
>ERZ501064.167-NODE-167-length-18284-cov-6.198640_pt1 | contig 18284 bp, 15 predicted proteins | sample MGYA00510851_ERZ501064 | MGnify/ENA primary metagenome ERZ501064 (study PRJEB25958, sample SAMN03398529) | human skin metagenome | study: EMG produced TPA metagenomics assembly of the Human Skin Microbiome Metagenome (human skin metagenome) data set. | reverse complement strand
GCGACGCGGCGCCGGCGTCCGACGCGGCCGTCCGCGACCGCGTCGTCGAGGCCGCCGTCAAGCTTGTCGCGCCTTCCGACGCCGAGATGATCCGGCAGGTCGCCAGGTGGCTGGCCGGCGAGGGCGGCGGCGACCTGGACCTCAAGGCGGACGCCTTCCGGCGCTTTCAACAGCTGAGCGCGCCGGTCTCGGCCAAGTCGGTCGAGGACACCGCCTTCTATCGATACGGCCGGCTGCTCTCGCGGACCGATGTGGGGTTCGACCCGGCGAGGCTGGGCGCCTCGGCTGGCGACTTCCATGCCGCTGTGCAGGCGCGAACCGCCGATCATTCGCACGCCATGCTGGCCACGGCGACGCACGATCACAAGCGGGGCGAGGATTCGCGGGCGCGTCTGGCGGTCCTGAGCGAACTTCCGGAGCTGTGGGTGGAGGCCGCGCGGCGCTGGCTGGACATTGTTCCTCTGGAAGGCGTGGCGCCCGCCGACGCCTATCAGCTACATCAGGCCATCGTCGGCGCATGGCCGCTTGATCTGTCGGCGTCCTACCGAGACGGACTGGCGGAGCTGCGCGAGCGGCTGGTGGGATGGTGGCGGAAGGCGTTGCGGGAAGCCAAGCTGCGTTCATCCTGGGCCATGCCGAACGAGGCCTATGAAGAGGCGTGCCGCACCTATCTGGAGCGGATCCTGGCGCCGAACAGCGACTTCCTGACCGCGGCCGTGCCGTTCATCGAGCGCATCGCTCCCGCCGGCGTGGCCAAGAGCCTGGCGCAGACGCTGCTGAAGCTCACCACGCCCGGCGTGCCGGATATCTACCAGGGGACCGAAGGCTGGGACTTCAGCCTGGTCGACCCGGACAATCGCCGACCTGTGGATTATGCGGTTCGACAGGCCTGGCTAGAGCAAGCGGGTGACGTCGAGGACTGGCGCCAAGGCGCCGCCAAGGTGTCGCTGATCTCACGGCTGCTGGACGAACGAAAGCGTCGGCCTGATCTGTTCGCCTCGGGAGACTACCAGCCGCTCGAACTGGAAGGGGCGCGCGCGGGCGAGGCCCTGGCCTTTGCTCGGGAGCACGACGGCGCGCAACTGCTGGTGGTCTGCGCCACCAGGGCGTCCCAGGCTTGCGTTGAGGCGGCTGATGCCGCGCCGGGCGCCGCCTGGTGGGGCGACACCCGCGTGGCCGGACGATCGGTCGCGGAGATCACCGGGGGGCGCGCTGTCGGGTGGCGACTGGCGGGCTGAACGAAGAAGGGCGGAGCCGCAGGCTCCGCCCTTCAATCGTTTTACTCGGCCACAGCCCTTTGCAGAGGCTGCGCCTCGTCCGCATCGACGGATGAGACGGCTCTCCGATGTCGTTCGGCGGACGCGGCCGGACGTCCCAGGGACACATAGTCGATGCCGGCGGCGGTAACGTCGCCGGGCCGATAGAGGTTGCGGAAGTCCACCATCAGGCGCCTGCGCATACGTTCGGCCGCACGGCCGAGATCCAGGTCCGCGAAGTCGTCCCACTCCGTCAGCACGATCGCGACGTCGGCGCCGTCCAGCGCATGATAGGCGTCGCGGCAAAAGATCGCCCCCGGCAGCATGGGAGCGGCCGCTTCCATCGCTTCCGGATCGAAGGCGCGCACGGTCGCGCCGCGCGCCTGCAGCTCAGGGATCAGCTCCAGCGACGCGGCCTCGCGCATGTCGTCGGTTCCCGCCTTGAAGGCCAGGCCCAGGACCGCGACCGTCTTGCCCTGAAGGTCGCCGGCGACGGCGGTCACGCGCGCGGCCAGGCAGCGCTTGCGGTCCGCGTTGGCCTCTTCCGCCGCCTGCACCACGCGCAGGCGCACGCCGGACTGAGCACCGGTGCTGAGCAGCGCCTTTGTGTCCTTGGGGAAGCACGACCCGCCATAGCCGGGGCCGGGCTGCAGGAAACGTCCGCCGATGCGGGGGTCCAGACCCATGCCCTCCGCGACCTTGAGCGCGTCGGCGCCCACTTCCTCGCACAGGTCGGCCATCTCATTGATGTAGCTGATCTTGACCGCCAGGAAGGCGTTGGAGGCGTATTTGATCAACTCGGACGTGCGGCGCTCGGTCAGCAGCAGCGGCGCGCCCTGGCGGGTCAGCGGCTGGTACACGGCCGCCATCACCTCGCGGGCGCGCGGCTCGTCGGCGCCGACGACGATGCGATCCGGCTTCAGGAAGTCGCCGATCGCGCAGCCTTCGCGCAGGAACTCCGGATTGGACACCACGGCGAAATCCGCGGCCGTGCGACGGCGCCGGATCAGGCCCTCCACCTGGTCGCCGGTGCCGACGGGAACGGTGGACTTGGTCACCACGACGGTGAAGCCGCTCAGATGGTCGGCGATCTCCTCGGCGACCGCATGAACGAAGCGCAAATCCGCGTCGCCGTTGGCGCCCGGAGGCGTGCCGACGGCGATGAACACGGCCTCGACACCGCGCACGCCGTCAGTGATGCGGGTGGAGAAGGTCAGGCGGCCGGCGGTGCGGTTGCGGGCGATCAGTTCTGGCAGACCTGGCTCGTAGATGGGGCAGCCGCCGTTCTCCAGCAGGGCGATCTTGCCGGCGTCCCGGTCGATGCAGACCACCTCATGGCCGACCTCCGCCAGGCAGGCGCCGGTGACCAGGCCGACGTAGCCCGTTCCGATGATCCCGATCTTCATGCGGCTTCCTCCGAGACTTCGACCGGCAGGGTCGGGGCGGCGCGACGTGGCGCATAGCGGCTGACCATGTCGGCGCAGAACTGGGCGTACTCCTCCGCGACCTGCGGAGGGCTGGTGTGGTGGGGCTCGACACCGCGATGCTCGGGCGTGAAGCAGAAGGTGACCGTCGTGTCGAACGGCGCCAAGGCTTCCATCTGGCGGTCGAACCATTCCAGAGCGCCTTCGCGGAAGCTGTCGGCCCATGAGATGCCGGTGCGGACGTGACGGACGCCCAAGTCGCGCATGATCCGTACGGCCTCGTCCAGGCGGTGATCATGGTAGTGGAACCATTGGCACAGTCCCATGTCGGCGGCGTAGGGCCGATAGGCCTCCAGCGCGGCCTTGGGTGAGCCGTCCTCGCGCAGCAGCCCCATATGGAAGTGCCGATAATAGGAGGAGCCCTCGGCCTCCTTGTGTCGCGTCGTGGCCTCCCACGCCTGGGGCAGGTCGTAGAGGCTGTACCAGAAGATGCGCGGGGCCCGGCCGATCAGCAGGTCGGCGGTCTTCTTGACGCCCCAGGCCTGCACCTCTTCCGAGCCGAAGGCGGAGACGCCGACCTCGGTGACCCACACGGGCTTGTCGGTCACGGCCTGGATCTCGCCGACCTTGGCCGGCCATTCGTCGATGGACCACAGGTTCCAGTCCAGCGGAAAGCCGTGCACGGCGACGACGTCCACCGCCTCCATCACGCCGCGCGCCTCGAGCCGGCGGATAAAGCCCGGATCGATCGGAGACATGCCGCCCAGCACGCGCGTGACGTCGGGATTGGCCTCCCGGATCGCCTGACCGGCCAGGCAGGTCATGTTGGCGAACAGGTCCCATTCGGGATCGAGGTTCGGGTCCCAGTGCGACTTGTTGTTCGGCTCGTTCCAGATCTTGACGGCTTCGATCATCCGGCGAGGTCTCCAGTCTTGGTCAGGGCGCCCTGCGCGGGATAGACGGCCCCGGCTTCGGTCGGCCGCGTCGCGCGGCGGCAGAGAAACACCTCGCTCTCGGGGTGGTCGAGGATTTCGAACCCTGAACTTCTCAGCATGGCCGCGCTGCACGCCGTATTCGGCGCCCACCAGTTGGTCCAGTCGTGAGCGTACTGGTGCTCGATGAAGTGCATCTTGGGGTAGCCAGGCTCGTCGAAATGCTGCGTCTCATTGAAGTCGTAGTCGGCGCGAACCGGAAAGTCGGCCTTTGAACCTCGCTGCATCGACTGAAACAGCAACAGATCGTCCGCCACATGCTCATAAATCAAGTCGAGCGCCAAAAGCGGGTGACGGAGGTGATAAAGCACCCCCATGAAGATCACCAGATCGAAGCGTTCCCCGAGCGCTGCGAGGTCGTAGACCGACAGCTTGCGGAATTCGATGTCGGCGCCCTCGACCTCGGCGGCCAGCCGCGCCTGATCCAGGTAGCGGTCGTCGAAGTCGACGCCCAGGACGCGATCGGCGCCGCGCCGCTTCATCTCCAGCGAGTAGAAGCCGGCGTTGCAGCCGATATCCAGCACGCTCTTGCCCGTCATGTCGGCGGGCAGGGCGTGGGCGAAACGTCGGAACTTGCTGGCCGGATAGCCGGGCAGGAAGTGGTCCGGCGCGGTGCGCACGCCATTCAGATCCATGTCATGGAACCAGGGCGATAGGGCCTCGACCCGCGCGCGGATGTCTTCGGTCGTCAGCTTCATCAAGGCGCCTCGTTGATTGCATGCAGACGCAAGCCCCAGGCGTCGGCGGTCAGCGTCGTGATCGAACCGGGAGACACCTCGAACCGATCGTGCGCGCGCATGGACAGCCCCAGGGTCAAGGCCACGACGCTCTTGATCACGTCAGCATGGCTGACCGCCACGATCGCCTCCGCGCCGCCTTGCGTCACGTCTTCAAGCCAGCGCGAAAGGCGAAGCTGCACCTTCAGCATCGTCTCGCCGGAGGGGGCGCGGGCGTGATCGCGGTCCGTGTTCCAACGCCGCCACTCCGGCTGCCGATCCAGGTCGGCGAAAGCGGCGCCGTTCCAGTCGCCGAAGTCGATCTCGTTCAGGGCCGGTTCCTCGACCAGCGGCGCGGCGCAGGCCCGGGCGATCGGCTCTGCGGTCTGGCGGGTGCGTTCCATGGGGCTGGTGTAGACCGTCTCCACATTGCGGCCCGACAGGCGCTCGGCGGCGGCCTCGGCCTGCGCCAAGCCCGCCTGGCCCATCAGCACGCCGGGCGTGCGACCCGACAGTCGGCCGCCCAGTTGATCGTGAACGCCGTGCCGCACGAGATAGATCGTCGTCACGAGACCAGGCGGGGCGGACGCGGCGCATCGCCGCCTTCGATGAAGCGCTCGGTGCGCAGCCGCGCCTCCTCATCGGTGAATTGCTCAGGCGGCGACTTCATGAACCAGGCGGAAGGACCGATCAGCGGGCCCGAGACCTTGCGGTCCATCGCCAGCTTGGCGCAGCGGATCGCGTCTATGACCACGCCGGCGCTGTTGGGACTGTCCCAGACCTCCAGCTTCAGCTCGATGTTCAGCGGCACGTCGCCGAAGGTGGTGCCTTCCAGTCGGATGTGGGCCCACTTGCGGTCGGTCAGCCACGGCACATGGTCGCTGGGCCCGACGTGAACGTCGTCCGCGGGCAGGGGGAAGTCCAACTGGCTGGTCACCGCCTGGGTCTTGGATATCTTCTTTGAGTGCAGGCGCTCGCGTTCCAGCATGTTCTTGAAGTCGGCGTTGCCGCCGAAGTTCAGCTGGTAGGTGCGGTCCAGGCGCACGCCGCGCTCGCGCATCAGGTTGGCGAGCACACGGTGGACGATGGTGGCGCCGACCTGGCTTTTGATGTCGTCGCCGACGATCGGCAGGCCGCGCTCTTCGAACCGTCGCGCCCAGTCCTTGTTCGAGGCGATGAAGACGGGAATGCAGTTCACATAGGCGCAGCCGGCCTTGAGCGCCTGTTCGGCGTAGTATTCCGTCGCCTGCTGCGAACCGACGGGGAGGTACGAGACGAGAACGTCCGTGCGGCTTTCGCGCAGCACCTCGGCCACGTCGACAGGCGCTTCGTCAGACTCAGGGATGTCGCCGGCCATGTAGAGGCCGACACCGTCCAGCGTGGGACCACGCGAGACGCGGACGCCCGCGCCGTCGGGCTTGGCGAAGCGGATGGTGTTGTTCGGCTCGGCGAAGATGGCCTCCGACACGTCGCGGCCGACCTTGCCGGCATGAATGTCGAAGGCCGATGCGATCTCCAGATCGCCGACATGGTAGCCGCCGAGCTCGACGTGCATCAGGCCGGGCGGCGGTTCGTTGCTGGTCGCCGCCGAATAGTGGCTGATCCCCTGCACGAGCGACGAGGCGCAGTTGCCCACGCCGACCACGCCTACGCGCACCTTGTTTCTGCTCATCACGCCCCCTTCATGCGACCGCACGGCTCAAGGCTCACGGCGCAGCTTGACGAGGTAAGTAGATGCTGGCCAGATTGGTTCCATCGATCCGCATACAAACGATGCGTTACGCTGATCGCGTCTAGGCCAACAGCTTCATCTTCTTCTGGAACTAAGATGAAGCTGTGCCGTTAAGAGGGTGAAGTCACCAGATTTTCGGGGCGTGCGCAAGGCTGAGGGCCTGCGGGGCGGCTGGCGGCGACGGTTCTAACTGCGGAGGTCCCATTGGCGGACACAGTTCTCATCACCGGCGGCGCGGGGTTCGTCGGCCGGCATGTCGCCCGGGCCATGCTGGAGCAGGGCCACAAGGTGCGCGCGCTCGACAGCCTGATCGAGCAGGTTCACTCCGGCGGTGGACGCCCGGACGATCTTGATCCGGAAGTGGAGCTGATCGTCGGCGACATCCGCGACGAGGACAAGGTGCGCCAGTCGCTCAAGGGCGTCGACAAGGTGCTGCACCTGGCGGCCGAGGTCGGCGTCGGTCAGAGCATGTACCAGATCGACCGCTACACCTCGGTCAACGATTACGGCACGGCGGTGCTGTTCCAGCAGCTGATCGACAATCCGGTGAAGCGGGTCGTGGTCGCCTCCTCGATGAGCATCTACGGCGAGGGCCTGTATGAGACGCAGGACGGCGAACTGATGCAGGATGTGGTGCGCGGCCCCCGCAACGCCGACGGCACCTGGGATCCCAAGGATGCTCAAGGGCGCCCGCTGATCCCCGTGATCACGCCGGAGACCAAGCAGCCGGCGCTGAAGAGCGTCTATGCGATCAACAAGTACGTGCAGGAGCGCCTGACCCTGACGCTGACGGCGCAGTACGGCATGGAAAGCTGCGCCTTGCGTTTGTGGAACATCTATGGGCCGGGCCAGGCGCTTTCGAACCCCTACACCGGCGTGCTGGCGATCTTCGCCTCGCGCATCTCGCACGGGCAGCAGCCGATGGTCTTTGAGGACGGGCAGCAGCGCCGCGACTTTGTGCACGTGTCGGACGTGTCCAAGGCTTTTCTGCTGGCGATGGACAAGCCGGAGGCGAACGGCGAGGTGTTCAACATCGGTTCGGGCGTCGACCGCACGGTCGAGGATGTCGCCAGGCTTCAGGCTGAATCCATGGGCCGTTCGGACATCCAGCCTCTGATCACGCAGAAGGCGAGGGCGGGCGACATCCGCCACAACATCCCGGATCTGTCCAAGGCGCGTGATCTGCTCGGCTACGAAGCCACGCAGGATTTCTCCGCGGGGCTTGAGGAGTTGGCGGAGTGGGTGGCTCGCCAGGAATCGCAGGACAAGGTGGAAGAGGCGCGGCGCGAGCTGGAAGCGAGGGGACTGGTCGCCTGATGGCTCGTGGGGGGCGCGTACTGATCACCGGCGGGGCCGGCTTCATCGGCTCGAACCTCGCCGACCGGTTGGCGAGCGACGGCTGCCAAGTCACGGTAATGGACACCCTGGCGCGGCCGGGCGTCGAGCGGAACCTGAACTGGTTGCTGTCCCGGCATGGGGATCGGGTGCGGCATCTGCACGCCGACATCCGCGACGAGGCCGAGGCAGCCCGCGCTGTGGCCGAGGCGGACGTCGTCTTCCACCTGGCCGCCCAGGTGGCGGTGACCACCAGCCTGGTTGATCCGCGCGAGGACTTCGAGATCAATCTTCGGGGCACGTTGAACCTGCTCGAGGCCGCGCGCGGTCGCGGGGTTCCGGTGATCTACGCCAGCACAAACAAGGTGTACGGCGACCTGGCCGACATCGCGCTCGAGCTCAGCAACGGGGCCTGGACGCCTGTGGATCCGACATTCCGCGAGCGCGGCGTAGACGAAGCGCGGCCGCTGGACTTCCACACGCCCTATGGCTGCTCCAAGGGGGCGGCCGATCAGTATGTGCTGGACTACGCCCGCTCCTTCGACGTGCCGGCCTGCGTGCTTCGCATGAGCTGCATCTATGGGCCTCGTCAGATGGGCACGGAGGATCAGGGCTGGGTCGCTCACTTCCTGATCCGCGCGCTCGAGGATCAGACGATCACCCTCTACGGTGACGGGCGGCAAGTGCGTGACATCATGCATGTTGCGGACGCGGTCCAAGCCTATGTCTCGGCCTGGGAACGGATCGAGCAGGTCAGCGGACGCGCCTTCAACCTGGGCGGCGGGCCGACCAACGCGGTGTCGCTGCGCCAGTTGCTGAGCCACATGGAGGGTCTGATCGGGCGGGAAATCCCAGTCGCGTACGAGGACTGGCGTGCAGGCGATCAGCGCTACTTCGTGGCGGACGCCTCGGCCGCGCGCGAGGCGCTGGGCTTGAACGCGCCCGTGGCCTGGCGTGACGGGGTGGCCGAACTGGCGGGTTGGCTGCGGGCGGAACGCTCGTTCCCCTCGCAGCAGACGGCGGCGGCATGAGGCGTCCGCCCGGCAGCGTTCTGCTGACCACCGACGCGGTCGGCGGAGTGTGGACATACTCTCTCGATCTTGCGCGGGGGCTGGCGGAGCATGGCGTTCGCACGACGTTGGCCGTCATCGGGCCAGAGCCGGGGCCGGCCCAACGCGCCGAAGTCAGCCAGATCGGCCTGACCATGATCCAGACGGGTTTCCCGCTCGACTGGTGGGGCGTGGGCGAGGCCGAGATCCTGCGTTCCGGCCAGGCGATCGCCCGTTTCGCTGAAGAGGCGGGCGTGGACGTCGTGCATCTGCACGCGCCGTCGCTGGCCGCCGACGCGGACTTCGGCGTCCCCGTGGTCGGCTCATGCCACTCCTGCCTCGCGACCTGGTGGAGCGCGGTCAAGGGCGGCGACATGCCGTCCGACTTCCGGTGGCGCGCCGAATTGCTCTCGCGCGGCTATCAGGCCTGTGACGCCCTGATCGCGCCCAGCCGCAGCTTCCGGGATGCGACCGCCCTCTGCTATGGGCTCGAGCCGAAGACCGTTCTCAACGGGCGTCGCTCTGCGCGTGATCTGACGGTCGAACGACGATCGGGCGTTCTGACGTCCGGCCGGCTCTGGGACGCGGGCAAGAACGTGGCGGTGCTCGACCGCGCGGCGAGGCAAATGCGTACGCCCGTGGCGGCGGCGGGCGCGGTCGCCGGCCCTCACGGCGAGACGATCGCCTTGTCCAACATCGACAGCCTTGGTCATCTGGATGCGGCCGGCGTCGCCGAGCACCTGAACCGGGCGGCGGTGTTCGCTTCATTGGCGCTGTATGAGCCGTTCGGGCTGGGCGTGCTGGAGGCGGCGCAGGCCGGATGCGCCCTGGTCCTGTCGGACATCCCCACGTTCCGCGAGCTGTGGGACGGCGCGGCGGTGTTCGTGTCACCGCATGACGAAGACGAGGCGGCCCGGGTGCTGGATGCGGTGGCGTCGGACCCGGCCGAACGATCCCGCCTCAGCCGGAAGGCGAAGGCGCGCGCCCAGCTGTACTCGCTCCAGGCGTCGGCCGACGGCACGTTGGCCGTCTATGCCGAGGTCATGGCTACGCGTGCGCCGGTGCGGGAGGTCGCGGCATGAAGGTGGTCTATTTCACCCACTCGCTGGAGTCCTGCTGGAACCACGGCAATGCGCATTTCCTTCGGGGCGTCCTGCGCGACCTGATCGCTCGCGGGCACGAGGTTGCTGTGTGGGAGCCTCGCGACGCCTGGAGCCGCGAGAACCTGGTGCGCGACCATGGCGAGCAAGGGCTTGAGCCTTACCGCGCCGCCTATTCTGAGCTGACGAGCGAAAGGTTCGACCCGCCGGCCAACCTGGACCGGGCGCTCGACAGGGCCGATCTGGTGCTGGTGCACGAGTGGAACGACCCAGCCTTGGTGGCGGCCGTCGGCGAGGCGAGAGCGCAGGGCGGACGCTTCACCCTGTTGTTCCACGACACCCACCACCGTGCGGTCAGCGAGCCGGAAGGCATCAAGGCCTTCGATCTGTCCGGCTACGACGGCGTGCTGGCCTTCGGGGAAACGCTGGCGGAGGTCTATCGCCGCTGGGGCTGGGACGGCCGCGTCTTCGTCTGGCACGAGGCGGCGGATGTCCGCCTGTTCCATCCGCCGGCCGAGGAGGGCCCGCGAGACGGCCTGATCTGGATCGGCAACTGGGGCGACGGCGAGCGTACGCGCGAGCTGGAGACCTATCTGTTCAAGCCGGCTCAGGATGCGGGGCTCGGCCTGGACATCCACGGCGTTCGCTATCCCGCCGACGCGCTGGCGACGCTTGAACGCTACGGCGTGCGCTACCACGGCTGGATGGCCAATGCGGCGGCGCCGGCCGCCTTCGCCCGCCACCTGGCGACGGTGCATGTGCCGCGCCGCTTCTATGTCGAGCAGTTGCCCGGCATCCCAACCATCCGTGTGTTCGAGGCGCTGGCCTGCGGCATTCCGCTGGTCAGCGCGCCGTGGAGCGACAGCGAAGGGCTGTTCACCGTGGGCGAGGACTTCCTGATGGTGCGCTCGGGCGAGGCGATGACGCAGGCGCTGACCGACCTGAGAAACGACCCTGATCTGTGCAACGCCCTGACATCCAAGGGGTTGGAGACCATCCGCGCCCGCCACACCTGCGCCCACCGGGTGGACGAACTGCTGGCGGTGTATGACCGGCTGAAAGGCGTCGCTCCGGCTCAAGCGGCGCTGGAGACCGCCTGATGAAGATCGCCTTCTACGGCTCCAGCCTGCTCAGCGCCTATTGGAACGGGGCCGCCACCTACTACCGCGGCATGCTGGGCGAACTGGCCAAGCGCGGTTGGGAGGTCGTGTTCTTCGAACCGGACGCCTTTGACCGGCAGCAGCACCGCGACATCGATCCGCCGGAGTGGGCGGAGGTGGTGGTCTGGGAGAACTCTTTAGAAGCGTGCCGCGAGGTGATGCGGCGCGCGTCCGAAGCCGACGTGGTGGTCAAGGCGTCTGGTGTCGGCGTGTTCGATGACGAGCTGCTGGGGGTGTTCGACCACGCGCGGCCCGATGCTCTGACGATCTTCTGGGACGTGGACGCGCCGGCGACGCTGGCGGAGATGCGCGCCGCGCCGGAGCACGCGCTGAAGAGGCCGCTGCCACGCGTCGACCAGGTGCTGACCTATGGCGGCGGGCCTCCGGTGATCGAGGCGTATCTGGCCATGGGAGCCCGCGCGTGCCGGCCGATCTACAATGCGCTTGATCCTTCCACCCACCATCCTGTCGAGCGGAACGAGCGCTTCTCCGTCGATCTGGCCCTGCTGGCGAACCGTCTGCCGGACCGCGAGGCGCGGATCGAGCGCTTCTTTCTTGAGCCGGCGGCCATGCTGCCGGATCGCACCTTCCTGCTGGGAGGCAATGGCTGGCATGACAAGCCGATGCCGCCCAATGTGCGCACGCTTGGCCACGTCGGCACGGGCGATCACAACGCGTTCAACGGCTCGCCGTTGGCGGTGTTGAACGTGGCGCGCGACAGCATGGCCGAGGTGGGCTTTTCGCCCGCTACCCGCGTGTTCGAGGCGACGGGCGCCGGGGCTTGCCTGATCACCGACTGGTGGGAAGGCATCGAGCAGTTCCTGGAGCCCGACGTGGAGGTGCTGGTCGCCCGCGACGGCGCTGAGGTGGCTGAGCATCTGAAGCGTCTGACGCCCGAGCGCGCCCGCGCCATCGGCGAGGCGGCGCGCCGGCGCGTGCTGCGCGACCACACCTATGCCCAGCGCGCCGAAGAGGCGGACGCCCTGTTCCGCACGCTTCTGGCCGAGCGGCGCGAGAGACCGGCGGCATGAGGATCGTCGTCCTGGGGCTCAGCCTGGCCTCGTCCTGGGGCAATGGGCATGCCGTGACCTATCGCGCCCTGCTGAAGGCCATGGCGGCGCGCGGGCACGACATCCTGTTCCTGGAGCGGGAGGTTCCCTGGTACGCGGGCGATCATCGCGATCTGCCGGAGCCGGATTTCTGCACCCTGCGCTTCTATGACGATCTCGAGGACCTGAAGCGGTTCGCGGGCGAGGTGATCCATGCGGAAGCGGTGATCGTCGGCTCCTACGTGCCGGACGGGGTGGAGGTCGGGCGCTGGGTCAAAGCGACGGCGCGGGGTGTTGTGGCCTTCTACGACATCGACACGCCCGTGACGCTGGCGCGGCTGGCGCAAGGCGACCGGGAATATCTCGGCTCTGAACAGATCGCCGACTACGACGTCTACTTCTCCTTCACCGGCGGCCCGACGCTGAAGCGGCTGGAGAGTGAGTTCGGATCACCCGCCGCGAGGGCCCTGTTCTGTTCGGCCGACCCAGAGGTCTACCGCCCGATCGATGCGCCCAAGCGCTGGGACCTGTCATATCTCGGCACCTACAGCGACGATCGCCAGCCCACGCTGCAGCGCCTGCTGATCGAGCCGGCCCGCCGTCTGCCGCATCTGCGGTTCGTCGTGGCGGGACCTTTGTACCCCTCGGACATCGACTGGCCGGCCAATGTCGAACGCATCGAGCACCTGCCGCCCGCCGACCACCCCGCCTTTTATGGCGCCAGCCGCTTCACCCTGAACGTCACGCGCGCCGACATGATCGAAGCGGGGCACAGCCCGTCTATCCGCTTATTCGAGGCGGCCGCCTGCGCGACGCCCGTGATCTCGGACGCATGGGACGGCCTGGAGCAGCTGTTCACGCCGGGCGAAGAGATCGTGCTGGCCCAATCATTTGAAGATGTGGAGGCGGCGCTCTTGGCCTCAGATGAGGAGGCCCGCGCCATGGGTGCGGCCGCACGTCGCCGCATCCTTGAGGCCCACACGCCCGTTCACCGGGCCGAGACCCTGGAGCGCGAACTGGCCGCCGCCGTTCGACGCAAAGACATGATCCGTCAGGAACACCCGATGCAGACCCCGTTCGCCGTCCCAAAAGCCGCCAGGACCATTCTCGTCGCCGGGGGCGCGGGGTTCCTGGGATCGCACCTGTGCGATCGCCTGCTGGATGAGGGCCATACGGTGGTCTGCCTCGACAATCTGCTGACCGGCGACATGGCCAATCTGGAGCAGGCGCGGAAGCATCCGAACTTCGAGTTCGTACATCACGACATCGTCGAGCCGCTTCCGGCCAGCCTGACGAGCCGCGAATTCGACGAGATCTACAACCTGGCCTGCGCCGCTTCGCCGCCGCTGTACCAGGCCGATCCCGAGCACACCATGCTGACCAGCGTAATGGGCACGCTGCACCTGCTGCGACTGGCGGAGCGGACGAACGCGCGCTTCCTGCTGACCTCCACCAGCGAGATCTACGGCGATCCCGAGGTGCATCCGCAGCCTGAGACCTACCGCGGCAACGTCAATCCGACCGGGCCGCGCGCGTGCTACGACGAGGGCAAGCGCGCCGCCGAGACCCTGTCGTTCGACTATGACCGCATGGGCAAGGCGGTGGTGCGGGTCTGCCGGATATTCAACACCTATGGTCCGCGCCTGTCGGCCGCCGACGGCCGGGTCGTGTCCAACGTGGTCAGCCAGGCGCTGAGCGAGCGCGACATCACCGTCTTCGGCGACGGCAGCCAGACCCGCTCCTTCTGCTATGTCGACGACATGGTCGGCGGCTTGATGGCGCTGATGGCCTATGAGGGCGCGCAGCCGGGTCCGATCAATCTCGGCAATCCGGTCGAGCTGACCGTCAATGAACTTGTGGAGACGGTGCTGACGCTGACGGGCTCGCGCTCTCAGGTCGTTCGTCGGCCCCTGCCCATCGACGATCCGCGCCGCCGCCGGCCGGACATCGACAAGGCGGCCGAGGTGCTGGACTGGCGCCCCGCCACGCCGCTGGAGGAGGGGCTGCGCCGCACCGCCCGCTGGTTCGACGCCGAGGCCGGGCATCTGCGCAACGATCCCTTGCCCGAAGCGGTCGGCGCCTGAGCCAAAGACCAAGGGCGGCACTGTCGTCCTCAAGAGACTGGAAAGCGTAGACTATGACCGACGTTCTTGATCGGACCGCCACCATGCGCGCCGCCGTCGTGACGGGGCCTGGCGAGATGGAGGTGCGCGAGGTCGCTCGACCGCAGCCGGGCTCCGGGCAGGTTCGGGTGCGTCTGGAAGGCTGCGGCGTCTGCGCCTCCAACCTGACGCCATGGGCGGGGCCGGAGTGGATGACGTTTCCGACCGAGCCAGGCGGCCTGGGTCACGAGGGCTGGGGCGTCGTCGATGCCTTGGGCGAAGGCGTGACCGGGGTCGCCGTTGGCGACCGCGTGGCGGCCCTGTCGCACAAGAGTTTCGCCGAATACGACGTCGCGGACGAGGCGGCGGTGGTGAAACTGCCGCCAGCACTCGCCGGCAAGCCGTTCCCTGGCGAGCCGCTGGGCTGCGCCATGAACATCTTCCGCAGGGCCGAGATCAAGGCGGGACAGACGGTGGCCATCGTCGGCATCGGTTTCCTGGGCGCGGTTCTGACGCGACTGGCGACCGATGCGGGCGCGCGTGTCATCGCCATTTCACGCCGGCCGTTCTCGTTGGACCTCGCCCGGCGCATGGGCGCCGCCGAGACCATTCCGCTGGAGGATCACTACGGCATCATCAACCGGGTCGGTGAACTCACCGGCGGCGTGTTCTGCGACGTGACCATCGAGGCGATCGGCAAGCAGTGGCCGCTGGATTTGGCGGCCGAACTGACGCGCGAGCGGGGGCGGCTGGTCATCGCCGGCTATCACCAGGACGGCCCGCGTCAGGTGAACATGCAACTGTGGAACTGGCGCGGCTTCGACATCGCCAGCGCGCACGAACGCGATCCGGCCGTCTATGCGCAAGGGGTGCGCGAGGCGGTCGAAGCAGTGGCGTCAGGCCGTTTGGACATCGAGCCCCTGCTCAGCCACACCTATCCGCTGGATCGTCTGGGCGAGGCGCTGGACGCAACGCGCGATCGGCCGGACGGCTTTCTGAAGGCTCTGGTGACGCTGTGACCGACCTCGCGATCGAACGTCCCTCAGGCGTCGCGACCCGACGGCCGCGCATCGGCTTCCTAGGCGTTGGCTGGATCGGCCGCCACCGCATGGAGCACATGCTGAAGACGGGCGTGGTGGACGCCGTCGCCGTGTCCGATCCGTTCGACGGCGCGGTCGCGGACGCCCAGGCGCTGGCGCCGGACGCCGTGCGCGTCGCCGATCTCGATGCGCTGCTGGCGCAGGACCTGGACGGTCTGGTGATCGCCACCCCCAGCGCGGTGCACGCCGAGCAGACGATCCAAGCCTTGAAGCGCGGCGTCGCCGTCTTTTGCCAGAAGCCGCTGGGCCGCAACCGGGCGGAGACCGAGGCCGCCATCGAGGCGGCGCGCACGGCGGATCGGCTGTTGGGCGTCGATCTGTCCTACCGCTTCACCAACGGCGTTCAACGCATCCGCGAACTACTGCAGGCGGGCGATCTGGGTCACGTCCACGCGATCGATCTGACGTTCCACAACGCCTATGGCCCGGACAAGCCGTGGTTTTATGATCCCGCGCTGTCGGGCGGCGGCTGCGTCATGGACCTGGGCGTGCATCTGGTGGATCTGGCGCTCTGGCTGCTGGGATCGCCGAAGGTGGTCGAGGTGAGTTCGCACCTGTTCGCACAGGGGCGGCCGCTCGCCAGCCGCGAGACGGCCGAGGACTATGCGGTCGCGACCCTGGTGCTGGAGGGCGGAACGGTGGTTCGGCTGGCCTGTTCGTGGAAGCTGCCCGCCGGGCAGGACGCGGTTATCTCCGCGGCCTTCTACGGCACTGGCGGCGGCGCGGAGATGCGTAACGTCGGCGGCTCCTTCTACGACTTCACGACCGAGCGGTTCCGCGGCACAAGCCGAGAGATTCTGGCGTCTCCGCCCGAAGATTGGGGCGGACGCGCCGCCGCCGACTGGGCCCGCCGAATGGCGGCCGGGGAGCGCTTCGATCCTTCTATCGCCGGCCTGATCGAGGTCGCCGACGTGCTGGACCGCATCTACCGGATCTGACCGTCGGCAAGCTCCGGTTAACCAGAATGGAAGCGTTGGCGGACCAAGCTGGTCGGCATGGCGCACGCGATCGATCTTCCCGCCCCGACGATGAACCCAGGCTTTGGCCGAGGGTTGCGGGGACTTCTGATCCTGGGCTTGTTCTCCCTCCTGGCCGCCTGCGCCAGCATCGGCGGAGGCGGGCCAAGCGACGGCGGGCCTGCGCCGCTGGCCGTCGCGCCGCCGCCGGTCAGCGATCCCGCACCCATCGTTACGGGCACCATGCGGCCCTATCAGATCAAGGGCCGCTGGTATCGCCCGGAGGAGCAGCCCGGCTACGACGAGGTCGGCATGGCCTCCTGGTACGGAGATCAGTTCAACGGCCGGCCGACGGCCACCGGCGAGCGGTTCGACATGCATGCGCTGACCGCCGCCCACAAGACCCTGCCCCTGCCGGGCCTGGTCGAGGTGACGAACCTCGCCAATGGCCGGCGTGTGGTGCTGCGCGTCAACGACCGGGGCCCGTTCGTGGACAGCCGCATCATCGACCTGTCGCGCGGCGCCGCCGAGCAGTTGGACCTGATCGGCAAGGGTGTGGGCGAAGTGCGGGTGCGCTATCTTGGCCGCGCCCCGAGGCTGGGCGGAGGTCTGCTGCTGCAGGCGGCCGCGCCTGCAGCTGCGACACCCGCTCCGCGTCAGGCGGTGGCCGAGCCGCCCTCGACCTTCTGGGTGCAGGCGGGTTCGTTCGGCGATCCCCTGCCGGCGCGGCTGATGGCCGAGGGGATCGGAGCGCCGGCGTCCGTCAGCGCCGCCAGCGTCGGCGGGCGCGAACTGTACCGCGTGCTGGTCGGGCCCTGGCCTGACGCCAACGCCGCCGAGGCCGCACGCCAGTCTGTGGTCGCTCGCGGCTATGCCGATGCGGCGCTGATATCCACGCGATAAGCGGAAGGCGGGCTTGCCCTTCTGACCGCACGCGCCATTGTGCCCGGCGTGACTCGGGGCAGGTTCATCACGTTCGAAGGCGGCGAGGGCGCCGGCAAGTCGACGCAGGTCGGCCGGCTGATGGCGCGGCTGGCTCCGGTTCTGGCTGAGCGCGGTCAGGGCGTGATCCGCACCCGCGAGCCCGGCGGCTCCAGGGGCGCCGAGATCATCCGCAACCTGGTGGTGGCTTCCGACGCCGAGAACTGGTCGGCCGTCACCGAGACGCTGTTGATGTACGCCTCGCGCTCGGATCATCTGGAGAACACCATCCGACCGGCGCTGGCGGCCGGTGACTGGGTCGTGTGCGACCGCTTCGCCGACTCCAGCCGGGCCTACCAGGGCGCCGGCGGCGGGGTCGCGCCCGAGTTCATTGAGCAGATGGACCGGGGCGTAGTGGGCGATGACCAGCCGGACCTGACGCTGGTGTTCGATCTGCCAGTCGATGTAGGCTTGGAGCGCGCGTTCGGGCGGGGGCTGTTCGAAACCCGGTTCGAGTCCAAGGGCTTGGAGTTTCACCAGCGGCTGCGCGAGGGCTTCCTGCGCATCTGCGAAGCCAACCCCCAACGCTGCGTTCGCATCGATGCGGTCGGGACGCTGGAGGAGGTGGAGGCGCGGGTCTGGAGCGCAGTCGAGGACCGGCTGCTGTGAGCGAGCATCCGCGCGATCGCTATGACCTGCTGCCCGACACGGCGGCGGAGGAGGCCTTTCTGGATGCCCTGGCGCGGGGCCGGCTGCACCACGCCTGGCTGGTGTGCGGGGTCGAGGGCGCGGGCAAGGCGACCTTCGCCTATCGCGCGGCGCGGCGTCTGTTGGGCGCACAGGCCGATCCGGTGCGCGGCCCGCTGGGCGCCAGTCCGCACGATCCGGTCAGCCGCCTGATTTCGGCCCAGGCCCATTCGGATCTGCTGGTGCTGGAGCGTGCGGTCGAGGGCGGCAAGCAGAAGAAGTCGATCTCGGTTGATCAGGCGCGGGAGCTGCCGGAGTTCTTCTCCAAGAGCCCGTCTCAGGCCGCCTATCGCGTGGCCATCATCGATGCGGCGGACGACCTGAACCTGAACTCCGCCAACGCCTTGCTGAAGGTTCTTGAGGAGCCGCCTGAGCGTGGCGTGCTGTTCCTGGTCACCCATGCCCCGGGGCGGCTGCTGGCCACCATCCGCTCGCGCTGTCGGCGCGTGACCCTGCCCTCGTGGCCGCAGGATCGGTTGGAGCGCCTTGTGCGCGACAGGACCGGCGCAGACCGCGAGGACGCGGAACACGCCGCCGCCATGGCGGGTGGATCGCCGGGCGCGGCGCTGGCGCTGGCGTCCGGCGCGACGTCCGAGATGGATCAGCTAGCGCGCGGCTGGGTCAAGGGCGCGGACGCGGATCGGG
>ERZ501064.164-NODE-164-length-18338-cov-10.035224_pt1 | contig 18338 bp, 17 predicted proteins | sample MGYA00510851_ERZ501064 | MGnify/ENA primary metagenome ERZ501064 (study PRJEB25958, sample SAMN03398529) | human skin metagenome | study: EMG produced TPA metagenomics assembly of the Human Skin Microbiome Metagenome (human skin metagenome) data set. | reverse complement strand
TCACGGTCAACAGTTTCGCCTCGAGGTTGGCCCCGGCGGAGGCGACCTGGGTGGTACCGAGATCGACCCGGTCGCCCAGCGATGCGGCCAACCCGGTCGACTCGGCCACTCTCATGACCGGTACCAGTCCGGCGTGCGACACCAGGTTGTCGTCGTCGAAGATGGCGGACGTGGCGGAGAACGTGTGCGATACTTTCACTGAAAGTGCCTTCTGAGCTGGAATGTTTTGTTGTCTCAACACCACCAATCATTCCAGCTCAGAGGGCATTTTCTTGTCATCGACACCCCGCACCCATCCACGGATCCAGGCTCAGGGAGCGGAGGGGGCCACGGCTTCCGCAAGCTCCGGGCGCTCCTCAGCTCAGGGCGCGGGGGTGGACGGCGTGTAGCGCAACCAGTCGACCGTCATGGTTGCCGGGCTCGGAGTCGTCGACGACGGGGGCCCGGGCCAGATGCCGCCGACCGCGACGTTGAGCAGTGCGTACATCGGCTTGTCGAAGACCCACCGTTCGTCGCCGGTGAGCGAGGAGCGGTTGATCGTGTAGACCGCGTTCCCGTCGATGGTGAAACGGATCTGCGACGACGACTTGGTCACCGCGTAGACGTGGAAGTCGCCCGGATCGATGCCGGTGAGGTCGTGGCCCCGCTCCCAGCGGCCGGCGAGCGGTCCCGGCAGCGGCAGTCCGGGGAGGAGATCGGCGAGCGAGAGATCGAGTGATCCCATCGCGGTGCCCAGCGCCGTCGGGCCGTGCACGCCCACGTGGACCCAGTCGGAGGTGTTGATCGTCTCGGCGATGTCGACCTCGCCGGCCGCCGGGTACCCGACGGAGTCGATGTCGCTCCCCAGCAGCCAGAACGCCGGGTGCAACCCGCGACCCTGCGGCAGGGAGATGCGCGCGGAGATCGTCCCGTAGGTGAACTCGAAGCTGTCCTTGGTGGTGAGCCGGGCCGACGTCCAGCCGCCGGTCGCCGCGCGGCGCGCCTCGATGAGCAGGTTGCCGTTGCCGTCGAGCCGCGAGTTCAGCCGATCGGCGGTGTAGTTCTGCACCTCGTTGTTGCCCCAGCCGCCGGCGCCGGTCTCGTGCTGCAGCGCCGACGGGAGCGTGCCGGCGGCGCCGTCGAATTCGAGGCTGAACGGCTCGTCGGCGTGGGCGGCCGCCGGCACGGACAGTGCTGCCGCGGCTGTCAGTGCGGTGACGGCGGCGACGGGCGCGAGGTGCGCTCCCAGTCGGCGGAGGAGTCCTCGAGGTTGAGGTGTGACAGTCATGGAGAACAAGTACCACACGTCACTTCTGTCTCATATGCCTCGTTCGTCACATTCGCCGGTCAGGCGCCTGTGGAGTCCGGGAACGCGGGACGTCCCCAGCGGCCCGCGAACGCGACCTCGGACAGCGGGAGCCGGGTGCGGGGTTTCTCGTCGCGGGCGCGGATCTCCTCGGGAAGGGACGCCGGGTCGGCGAGCGCGCCGACTCCGAGCAGCACCAGCGGTCGTTTGTCGGCGGGGATCCCGAAGATGTCCCGGGCTGCCTCGGCGTCGAAACCGGCCATCGGATGGGCATTGAAGCCGAGGGCCTCGGACTGCAGGATCATCTGCGCCACCGCCAGTCCACAGTCGACGGCCCCGTACGTGTGGGCCTTCGCGTCGTCGGGGTCATCGGTGGTGCAGACCAGGATCAGGGCTGCCGAGCGCGGCGCCCACCCCGAGTTCCCCCGGGTCACGACGCCGGCGAGGGCGTCGAACGTCGGGTCGCCGCGCAGTCCCGCGATGAAGCGCACCGGCTGCACCCGGCCCCAGGTGGGAGCCCAGCGCCCGGCGTCGACGATCGTGGTGACGTCGTCGAGCGAGATGGTCGAGGACGGATCGTAGCCGCGGGCGCTGCGGCGGCCCGAGATGAGTTCGTGCATCCGCCCGAGGGTAGTGGCGCGGCGATCGCCGGGCTCGCCGTCAGGAGTCGGTGCGTGCGACGCCGACGGGACCGGTCGCCGGGAGCGAAGCGAGCGGGACCGAATCAGCACCGTCGGGAAGTTGCACCTCGGCGACCTCGGCCTGCGGATCGGTGGGCTCGTCGCGCATCACGAACAGCAGGACCGTGCCGAGTGCAAGGAGCGCGAGACCGCTCGCCAGCGACGCCGCGTGCATGCCGTCGACGAAGGCCTGCTTCGCGGCGGTGGCCAACCCCTCTCCGGCCGAACCCATGTCGGTCGCCCGGTGCAGGGTCTCGCCCAGGGTGTCGCCGAACGACCAACCCCGGTCGCCGTGTCGGAACACGAGGGTGGCCAGCGATCCGAGAAGGGCCAGGCCCATCGCGGTCCCGAGCTCGAAGCTCGTCTCCGAGATGCCCGACGCGGCGCCCGACCGCTCCGGCGGCACCGAGCCGACGACCACGACCGACACCAGGCTGAACTGGATGCCGTAGCCGACGCCCGCGATCGTCGTGCACAGCACGTACACCCAGACCGGGGTCGAGGTGCCGAGGGTCAGCATGCCGAGATTGCCTGCGGCGGCCAGGCCGACAGAACCGACGAAGGCCAGCCGGGTGCCCAGGAACGCGGCGACCCGGGTCGCGCCGATGGAGAACACCGCCACCGCGACGGCCATCGGGAGGCCGGCGATGGCCGCGGCCAGGACATCGTGGCCCATGACCGACTGGAGGTAGACGCCGGTCAGGTACGACATGCCGCCGAGGGCCATCATGCCGATCAGCGCAACGGCGACCGCTCCGCTGAACTGCGCGTTGCCGAACAGCTTGAGGTCCAGGAGCGGTGACGTGACCCGGCGCTGGTGCAGCAGGAATGTGACGAGCAGCGCGGCACCCACCACTCCGGCGACCACCACGCCGGTCGTGGCGCCTTCGCTCGCGACCGTCTTGACGGCATAGACGAGCGGGAGGATTCCGGCCATCGAGAGCACGACGCCGACGACATCGAACGGGTCGTTCGTCGCGGCCCGGTACTCGGGGATCAGGCGCGGCCCGAAGACGAACAGTGCGGCGAGCACCGGGACGTTGATGAGGAAGACCACGCCCCACCAGAAGTGGTGCAGCAGAACGCCTCCGATGACCGGGCCGACCGCACTGCCGCCGGCGAACGCCGCGGTCCACACACCGATCGCGCGCCCGCGCTCGCGGGCGTCGGGGAACATGTTGGCGATGAGCGACAGGCTCGAGGGCAGCAGGGTGGCACCGCCGATGCCCATGAGGGCGCGCGCCGCGATCAGGATCTCGGGCGAGGGTGCGAAAGCAGCGATGACCGACGCGATGCCGAACAGGGCGGCGCCGGCGAGGAGGATGCGTCGACGGCCGACGCGGTCACCGACATTGCCCATCGTGATGAGCAGCCCGGCGATGAGGAAGCCGTAGATGTCGAGAATCCACAGCTGCTGGGCTGCGGACGGCGCGAGTGCATCGGTGATCGACGGGATGGCGAGGTACAGCACCGAGACGTCCATCGAGACCAGGAACACCGGCAGGGTCAGCACGGCCAGTCCCAGCCACGTTCGCCGGTCGGCGGTACCCGAGGTGGTCGGGCGGAGCCGGTTCGACGGGTCGAGCTGGGCGGACATCATTCCTCCTTCGCGGCAGACGGCAGCTACCTACGCGTACGGTGTACGCGGGTCAGCGTACGGGGATGAGTACGCTGTACGCAATCGGATTATTCCCGCCCTGAGCAGGAGGAACGAGAACGTGACGGCCGACACCTCGAAACTGTCGACGGCGACGATCGTCGATGCCGCCATCGCCGTGGCCGACGATGCCGGGATCGGCTCGCTGTCGATGCGGCGGGTCGCCGAGAAGCTCGGGGTCGGGGCCATGTCGCTGTATCGCCACGTCGAGGACAAGGACGCGCTGCTGCAGGCGATGTCGACCGAGGTCGGCCGGCGGTTCCCGTACCCGGTGGACACCCAGCCCGGGTGGCGTGCCCGGGTCACCGTCGCCGTCGACGTCGACTGGGACCTCTACACCCGGCATCCGTGGGTGGTCCTGGCCTACTCGTCGCCCCGACACAGTTACGGCGAGGATTCGCTGGCGTGCCTCGACTGGCTGGCGGCCGGATTCCTCGAGCTCGGCGTCGGCATCGAACGCGCCACCGACATGGCGCTGTCGGTCTGGAGCTTCGTCCACGGCGTCGCCCTTGTCGCGGTGAGCGATCAGTTGCTCCACGACGACGCCCTGCTGCCGTCCGCGGGACTGGCCGAGGTGATCTCGGGGGAGTCCGAGGTCGAAGTCCCGTCGCATCTCGCCCGCCTCGCCGGCCGTCGCGATGCCGGCCGGCTGCTCGATCCCCGGGCGCGGCTCGACGCCGGAATCGACTACCTCTGCCTGGGATTCGCGGCGTCGGCGGAGTGACAACCTTCGGCTCCCTGAGAGGCGAGCGAAGAGGGTTTTTCTGCTCCCTGAGGTGCGAGCGTAGCGGGTCGTCTCCTGCTCCCTGAGGTGCGAGCGTAGCGAGCCTCGAAGGGTCTCGCACGGCATCTCACCAGGCCCTTCGAGGCTCGTCGCTATCGCTCCTCGCACCTCAGGGAGCAGAGGGTCCGCTCGTCGCGCTTGGGGGCAGAGGGGGTCCGCTCGTCGCGCTTGGGGGTAGAGGGGTCGCGCTCCTCGGGGAGCAGGGCAAGCGGTTGTCACATGGCGTGGGGGAACACGGTGAGCATGTGCGCGCCGAACCACGAGCTGCCGACCACGATCGGCACGACGATCAGTCCCGCGACCACCGGCCGCATCCGCGCCAGCGCCATCGCCAGCGGGATCAGCAGGACGAAGGCGGGCAGCAGCAACCGGGGCCGGCTCATCATCAGTCCGCTCGACAGCACGATCTGCGCGACCAGCAGCGAACCGTAGAGCAGGACCGGCCACGGCACCCGTGACCAGACGGCGACGCCCAGCATCACCAGCGTGCTCAGCACGATCCACGACGTGGCCACCGGGGCGATCTCGGCCGAATGGACGAGCATTTCGTTGATGAACTCGAAAGCGGCCACGCCCCAGTCGAACTGGGTGTCCCAGCCCTCGGTCTGGATGCGGAACCACCCGGTCGGCGAGCCGGTGTGTGCCCACACCACGCAGAGATAGGTGAGGTAACCGAGCGGGCTGATGACGATGGCGACGATCGCGCGGACGCGTGCCGCTCTCGGGACGTCGGTCCCGCGCGCCTGCCACAGGAACACGAGGGCCGCGAGCATCACGACCCCGATCAGGACCGCCGCCGTCGGCCGGCACAGACCGCAGAGCGCGGCGACGACGCCGGCGAGGAGCCAGCGTTTCTCGAGGACCCCCACCAGCGCCCACACCGCGAGCGCGCAGAACAGCGCCTCGGTGTAGGCCATGTTCAGCACGATCGACATCGGCGTCGCCGCGAAGAGCACCACCAGGAACAGTCCGGTTCCGCGTTCGGGTGCCGGGCCGATCGGGGACCGTCGTGCCATGAGTCGGGCGCACACCATTCCGAGACGTGCCGCACCGACCGCCGCCACGCATCCCAGGATCAGGTTCACCGTGATCGCCGCACCGAAGGGACTCAGGCCCGGCAGCTTCGCGATCAAGCCCACCAGGTACGGGTAACCGGGAAAGAAGGCGTACGCGGTGTCGACGGTGTGCAGACCCCGGGCGTCGGTGAGCGTGTAGGGCACGCCGTCGTAGCCGTGGGTCGCGATCGCGATCATCCACTGCCCATCCCAGACCGCCAGGGAGTCGCCCAGCGTGGTGCCCCGGAGATCGGCGAACCGCGCCAGGACGAGGATGCCGATGGCGCGGATGACGAGAAAGACGAGCAGCGCGTCGAGCCACCAGCGATGACCACGGACCGCGGCGGGCGACGACCCGAGAGGACCGAAATAACCGCGGGTCATCGACGCCAGTCGACGGCCGTAGCTGTTTGTACCGACGGGACCGGTTCCGGTGTCACCGACGTCGGTTGGGGAGGCCACGCGAGCGATCCTAGGGCGGATCACCTCGGTCCGGTCCCGTCGGGTGGGGCGGAGACCAGGTCAGAGCGGTCGCGGCGGTCCCGGTAAGGTTGTCCCGGCAAGTTGACGTCTATCGACCGGCACACTGGCCGGCGGGAGGTAACTCGACGTGGCCCTCGTGGTGCAGAAGTACGGCGGATCCTCGGTCGCAACGGCCGAACGCATCCGTCGCGTCGCCGAGCGGATCGTCGAGACCAAGAAGCAGGGCAACGACGTCGTCGTGGTCGTGTCGGCGATGGGCGACACCACCGATGAGCTCCTCGACCTCGCCCAGCAGGTCAACCCGGCGCCGCCGGCCCGTGAGATGGACATGCTGCTGACCTCGGGTGAGCGGATCTCGAACTCGCTCGTCGCGATGGCGATCAGCTCGATGGGCGCGCAGGCGCAGTCGTTCACCGGATCGCAGGCCGGTGTCATCACGACGAGCAGCCACGGCAAGGCCAAGATCATCGACGTCACGCCCGGGCGCGTTCGCAGCGCACTCGACGAGGGCAAGATCGTGCTGGTCGCCGGCTTCCAGGGCGTCTCGCAGGACACCAAGGACGTGACCACACTGGGACGCGGCGGCTCCGACACCACCGCGGTCGCGCTGGCGGCCGCGCTCGAGGCCGACGTCTGCGAGATCTACACCGACGTCGACGGCGTCTACTCGGCCGATCCGCGGATCGTGCCCGACGCCCGCCGTCTCGACACCGTCTGCTTCGAGGAGATGCTCGAGCTGGCTGCCTGTGGCGCCAAGGTGCTGATGCTGCGGTGCGTCGAATACGCGCGCCGATACAACGTTCCCGTTCACGTGCGCTCGTCGTACTCGACCAAACCCGGCACCATTGTGACCGGATCGATGGAGGACATCCCCGTGGAAGAAGCCATTCTCACCGGCGTCGCACATGACCGCAGCGAGGCCAAGATCACCGTCGTCGGCCTCGACGACAAGCCCGGTTACGCCGCGCGGGTGTTCCGCGCCGTGGCCGACGCCGAGATCAACATCGACATGGTGTTGCAGAACGTCTCGAAGGTCGACACCGGCAAGACCGACATCACCTTCACCCTGCCGCGCGAGCTCGGGCCGCTCGGCGTCGAGAAGCTCACCAAGCTGCAGACCGAGATCGGGTTCACCGATCTGCTCTACGACGATCACATCGGCAAGGTGTCGCTCGTGGGCGCGGGCATGAAGTCGCACCCCGGCGTCACGGCCACCTTCTGTGAGGCCCTCAGCGACGCCGGCGTGAACATCGAGCTGATCTCCACCTCGGAGATCCGGATCTCGGTGCTGTGCCGGGACACCGAACTCGACGACGCGGTGCGCGCTCTGCACGCCGCCTTCGATCTCGGCGGCGAAGAAGAAGCCGTCGTCTACGCCGGAACGGGGCGATAGCAGTGGGCGTACGTATCGGAGTCGTGGGCGCGACCGGTCAGGTCGGCGCCGTCATGCGAACCCTGTTGGCGGAGCGCAACTTCCCGGCCGACGAGGTGCGCTTCTTCGCGTCCTCGCGCTCGGCGGGCAAGAAGCTGCCGTGGGGCGACGGCGAGATCGTCGTCGAGGACACGGCCACCGCCGATCCGTCCGGACTCGACATCGCGCTGTTCTCGGCGGGTGCCACCATGTCGCGCGAACAGGCGCCGCGGTTCGCCGAGGCCGGCGTGACCGTCATCGACAACTCGTCGGCCTGGCGCAAGGATCCCGATGTGCCGCTGGTGGTCTCGGAGGTCAACGGTGAGCTGGCCAAGAACCCGCCCAAGGGCATCATCGCCAACCCGAACTGCACCACGATGGCCGCCATGCCGGTCCTCAAGCCGCTCCACGATGAGGCGGGCCTGCAGCGACTGATCATCTCGAGCTACCAGGCGGTCTCGGGTAGCGGTCTGGCCGGTGTCGACGAATTGGCCACCCAGGTGCGTGCGGTCGCCGGCGACGCGGAGAAGCTCGTGCACGACGGCTCCGCCGTGGACTTCCCCGCCCCGAACAAATACGTCGCGCCCATCGCGTTCAACGTCGTGGCGCTCGCCGGTTCGCTCGTCGACGACGGTTCGGGTGAGACCGACGAGGACCAGAAGCTGCGCAACGAGTCGCGCAAGATCCTCGGGCTGCCCGAACTCCTCGTGAGCGGAACCTGCGTACGCGTGCCGGTGTTCACCGGCCACTCGCTGTCGATCAACGCGGAGTTCGCGAACCCGCTGTCGGCGGCACGTGCACAGGAGATCCTCGGTGGCGCAGCGGGTGTGGAGCTCGCGGACGTGCCGACGCCACTGGCCGCCGCCGGCAAGGACGCCTCGCTGGTCGGCCGGATCCGGCAGGACCCGGGTGTTCCCGACGGCCGGGGTCTCGCGCTGTTCGTCTCGGGGGACAACCTCCGGAAGGGCGCTGCCCTCAACACGATTCAGATCGCCGAGCTGCTCGTCTAGAGCACCTCAGGTGGCGGGGGCGATACAGCAGCCGCCGCTTCGGTGATGATCGCGCGCATCGACGCCTCCGCGACCTCCGGGTCGCGGAGGCGTATTGCTCTGGCGACGTCGTCGTGCAGTGCGATGGCCACCGGATTCGGTGTCGCGGGCATCATTCCGTGGTGGGTGCGGCCGGCGAGGACCTCGTTCACCACCCCGGTGAGCGACCGGAACATCTCGTTGCCGCTGGCCTCCAAGAGCGTTCGATGAAAGACCTTGTCGGCCAACAGGTACGACTCGAGATCGCCGTTGCGCCCGTGCACCGACATGTCCGACACCGCCGCCGCCAGGATGCGGCACTGGTGCTCGTTCGCGCGCTCGGCGGCGAGGGCCGCCGCCACCGGCTCGAAGCCGCGTCGTAGCTCCGAGAGGGTGGCGAGGAACTCGGCGCGGTCGGCGCCGTCGAGGCGCCAGCGGATCAGCCGGGCGTCGAACACGCTCCATCGGGTCCGCGGCTGGATCGTGATGCCGACGCGGCGCCGGGATTCGACGAGGCCCATCGACTCGAGAACCCGGATCACCTCGCGGGATACCGTCCGCGACACCCCGTGTTCGGCGCTGATGGCGTCGAGGGTCAGCACGCTGCCGGCCGGCTGCGCTCCCGAGACGATGCGTCGGCCGATGGCCGCGAGGATCTCGTCGTGCCGCTCGCCTGTGCTCCGTGTGCCCTGACTCACCGTTTCATCTTCTCATTCATCGAGGTACGGACAAATGTGCGTACTTAATGGTCGCGAGGGCTTGCAAAAGTATTACTATTGAGGCAGCCTACGTGATCAGCAGCACAGCGTGGTGAGGAGTGAACATGCGATCGCCGATCGTCGTCATGGGGGTGTCGGGGTCCGGGAAGTCGACCGTCGGAGCGGCGTTGGCACAGCGCCTGCGGGTGCCGTTCGCCGACGCCGACGACTTCCACCCCGCCGAGAACATCGCCAAGATGTCGGCGGGAGAACCGCTCGACGACGACGACCGCCGACCCTGGCTCGAGTCGATCGGCGTCTGGCTCGCCGAGCACGCCGACGGCGGTGTCATGAGCTGCTCCGCGCTCAAACGGCATTACCGCGACCATCTTCGTGATCACGCACCGACGACGCTGTTCGCGCATCTGGCCGGGTCGGTCGAGGTCATCTCGCGACGGCAGGCATCACGCCCGGGGCATTTCATGCCACCGGCCCTGCTCGCCTCGCAGTTCGAGACCCTCGAGCAGCTGACTCCCGACGAACGCGGCCTGACCGTCGACGTGGACCAGAGCGTGGACGCCATCATCGACGAACTGGTCGAGGCCCTCTCGAACAGTTCCGATCTCGACGCCGAGGAGAACTGATGTCGCCGACCACCACGATTCTCGCCGCGAGCACAGATCTGCCGCAGCCGGTCGCGCCCGGCTGGCAACTCATCGTCGCGGCGCTGGCGGGTATCGCCGTCATCGTCGTGGCGATCACGATCGCCAAGGTCCATCCCTTCCTCGCGTTGGTGGGCGGCGGCGCGACCGTCGGCATCGTCGCGGGTGAGTCGATCCCGACGGTCCTCGAGTCGTTCACCGCCGGGTTCGGCACCACCGCAGCGGGAGTCGGCATCCTGATCGCACTCGGCGCCATGTTCGCCAAGCTGCTGGCCGACTCCGGTGGTGCCGACGAGATCGTGGACACGATCGTCGGTCACGCCTCACCGCGGATGCTGCCGTGGGCGATGGCGCTCGTCGGCGCGATCATCGGTCTGCCGATGTTCTTCGAGATCGGTCTCGTGCTGTTGATGCCGGTGATCTACCTGGTGGCCCGACGCTCGGGTCTCGGCCTGATCCCGATCGGCATCCCCGCGCTGGCCGGGTTGTCGGCGATGCACGGGTTCGTCCCGCCGCATCCCGGCCCGCTCGTGGCGATCGACGCCCTCGGCGCGGATCTCGGCATGACACTCGGACTCGGTGTGCTGGTTGCCATCCCGACCATCATCGTGTCCGGGCCGCTCTTCGGCGTGCTCGCCGGGCGATGGGTGACGGTCGAGGCCCCGACAACCTTCGACGTCGATCCGTCCGACGGCCCGACCACCAAGCGACCGTCCTTCGCGATCACCATGTTCAGCGTTCTGCTGCCCGTCGTGCTGATGCTCGGCAAGGCACTCGCCGAGATCTTCATCGCCGACGAGGACCAGCCCGTGCGCAAGGTCCTCGACATCCTCGGCACGCCTCTCATCGCGCTCCTCATCGCGGTGATCGTCGCGATGTTCACCCTCGGCCGCGGTTCCGGGATGGACCGCGAGACCATCTCGAAGTGCACGGGCGCGGCACTCCCCGCGATCGCGGGCATCCTGCTGATCGTCTCCGCGGGTGGCGGATTCAAGGAGGTCCTCGTCGACACCGGGATCGGCACCCTGCTCGCCGACTGGGCGACCGGCGCGAACGTCTCGGTGCTCCTGCTGGCCTGGACGCTCGCGGCACTGATCCGCCTGGCGACCGGATCGGCGACCGTTGCCACGATCACCGCGTCGTCGCTGATCCTGGGTCTGGTCGACGGGATGGGTTCGGGAGAACTCTCGCTGGTCGTCCTGGCGATCGGTGCCGGGTCGGTGTTCCTGTCCCACGTCAACGACGCCGGTTTCTGGCTGGTGAAGGAGTACTTCGGCATGACCGTCGGACAGACCTTCAAGACCTGGTCGATGATGGAGACGGTCCTCTCGGTGACCGGATTGATCGTGGTACTCGCACTCGGCTTGGTCATCTGAGCCGGCCCTCTGTGCGGTAGCTTGACCACTCATGACACGGAAGATGCGGGTCCGGGCGGCGGTGGTCACCGGGGTTCTGGCGTTGGCGGCGACGCTCGCGTACCCCGCAGCGGCACAACCCGATTCGCCGAGCACCGGACTCGGACCGAGCGACACCTCGCTCATACACGGCGACCTCGCCTCCACGGACTCCACGGCGCATCGAGGCCCCGGCCGCGGGGCTCGACTGGCCGGCTCCTCGATACCGGGCGGCGCCTGCGCGGCAACGTTCGTGGGACGCGACGGGATGCCCGTCGCGTTGTGCACGCAATTCGTCGGATCGTCGCCACCGGCATTCGCGGCGCCGTCGGTCGTCCTCTTCGATCCCCGGACCGCGCAACCACTGGCGTCGACGCAGCTGACGAAGGGCGGACTGCTCGGCGGCGTGTACGGCTATCTCGACGACCGCGACCGGGTGGTCGTCGCCGACGGGTCCGGGTCGATTCTCCGTGTCGCGCATGCGAAGACGGCCAGCGGCTGGCGGGTGTTCGTCGACGATCGGGTCGACGTCGACCACGCGATACCGGCGGGTGACGCGATCACCGGCCTGGCGCCCGACTTCGACGGCCGCGTGTGGTTCGCGACGACGCGCGGGGTGGTCGGGACAGTCGACCGGCATGACACCGTGCGGGCCACCCGGCTGTCGGCGGGAGAGGAACTGGGCAACGGCTTGTCGATCCGGCGAACGGGGGCGTCGATCCTGACGACGCACGCGCTGTACGAGATGCGCGCCGAACCGGGGCGCGCACCGCGAGTCGTCTGGCGTCGCGCGTATGACCGGGGGCCGGCACGCAAACCCGGCCAGCTCACCTGGGGCTCGGGGACGACGCCGACGTACTTCGGTCCCGGTGGCGATGGTTGGGTCGCCATCGTCGACAACGCGGAACCGCCGGATCTCCGCGTGCTGCGCAGCGATGACGGCTCCGAGGTCTGCCGCATGCGGGCCTTTTCGACGTCCGGGCCGGGCACCGAGAACTCGCCGATGGCCTGGGGCAACTCGCTGGTCATCCCGAGCACCTACGGCTACCAGTACCCGCCGATGGCGGTGCAGGGGCCGTCGGACCCGGCCGATGCACCGTTCGTCGGCGGCGCCACCCGCATCGATGTCGGGGAAGGCGGCTGTCGTCGCGTGTGGGAGAACGGCGACCGGATCGCGACACTCCCCAAGTTGTCTCGCGCGGACGGTCTGATCCACGCGATCGGGTATGGCCCGATCCGGCCGAACCTCCCACAGCAGATCGGTGAAGTCGACTATGTGGCAACCGACTTCGCGACCGGCAGGCGGGTCGCGACGGTGCCGGTCGGGACGGCGCCGTTCGACGAACCACTCGAGCTGACCGGGACGATCACGGCCGACGGATCGCTGTGGCAGGCAACTCTCGGCCGCATGCTCAAGGTGACGCCGGGCCGCTAGGCCGTCGATCGGCGACACCCCTGTGGCCCTCTGCGAGGCGTCACACACTCGGAAGCGACACCAGTCACCTGACTCAAGTTACTGTGCGGTAGGTTACACAGCCATGAACTGGAAGTCGGGGAGAACCATGACCCATCGCAGGACATCGAGACGGACGCTCGGGATCGCCGCGCTGGTGGCAGCGTGCGTCGCGTCGCTGGCCCCCGCAGCGGTCGGTACTGCAGCGGCGGCGGATTTCTACACCCCGCCGGCCCGGTTCGCGTCCGAGCCGGGATCGGTGATCCGCAGTCAGCCGAGTCCGCTGCTGCTCCAGATCCCCGGCATGGCGGGTCAGTGGCCGGGGACCGCCCGCAAGGTCATGTACACCTCGCGTTACCAGGACGGAAAACCCGCCGCGGTCACCGGAACCGTCATCGAACCCACCGCGCCATGGCGCGGCAAGGGACCGCGACCGACCGTCGTCGTCGGCTCCGGGACCATCGGTCAGGGCGACCAGTGTGCGCCATCGAAGCTGATGACCATTCCGTTCGCGGTGGATCTGATGAAGCCGGGCATCTCGGTGAACTACACCGCCCCGGAGATGTACTACATGCTGGTCAACGGCGTACGGGTGTTCCTCACCGATTACATCGGGATGGGCACGCCCGGTGTCCACACCTACGTCAACCGCGCGGAGACCGGTCAGGCGATGCTCGACGGCGCCCGGGCCGCACTCGCGATCTCGGGCGCCCCGAAGGACGCCCCCGTAGGTTTCGCCGGTTACTCGCAGGGCGGTGGCGCAGCCGCGTCGGCCGCCGAACTCGCCGAGACCTACGCACCGGAACTGGACGTGCGCGCGACCTACGCCGGCGCGCCCCCGGCCGACCTCGAGAAGGTCATCCCCGCGATCGACGGCACCACCATCGCGGGGGCGATCGGCTTCGCTGTCAACGGGCTGACCGAGCGGTATCCGAACGTCGCCGAAGTGGTGCGACGAGAGACCAACCCCACCGGCAAAGCCGCGCTGAAACAGCTCTCGACCAGCTGCATCGGGGACATCATCCCGGCCTTCGGTTTCCGCCGCGTCGAGACATGGACCCGAACCGGCGAGACACTGTCGTCCCTCATCGCACGATCCCCCGGACTGCAAGAGGCTGTCCGCCAGCAGCGGATCGGTCGCCTGAAGCCGAACGCGCCCGTCTTCGTCGAAGGCGGACTGCACGACGACGTGATCCCGTACGGCCAGGTCGCGCAACTCGTGGCGGACTGGCGCGCCCAGGGCGCCGACGTCACCTTCGTCACCGACCCCACCCCGCCCATCTTGACGAAGTCGATCGTGAACCATGTCGTCCCCATGCTCGGCACGTTCGTCCCCGGGATGGAGTTCGTCCTCGCCGAGTTCCGGAAGTGAGCCGCTCGCGGCCGAACCTCCTCGACGCTGGAGGCCCGCCGGGGTGAGTGGCAGGATCGGGACATGACGGATCCGAAGGACCCGGCCGGGGGCGCGTCCGGCGATTCTGCCGCGGATGACCCCGATCGCGTCCCGAGCCAGGCCGAGCTGGACGCCGAGGATCTGGCGGCCATCGAGCGGTCCTCGCGCGATCGGGACCAGTCCGCGCTCTATCCGACGCGGCCGGGCGATGCGGGACCGCCGCCGGAGGCGCTGGCGGTGCACGCACGCATCGTGTGGTGGGGCGCGGCCGTGATCGGTCTCGTGCTGACGATCTACGGCTTCTTCAACCTCGGCACCATCACCGACGATCTGCGCAACCGACTGCTCGAAGGCGTGGTCTCGGACCCGGCGAACTCTGCACCCGAGAGTGAGGTCGAGACCCTCGCCGGCTTCTTCCCGCCGTTCATGCTGGTGATGATCGTCGTCGTGCTCGCCATCGAGTACGCGTGCCTGGTGACCGCTGCGTCGCAACACAGCCGCCATCTCCGCAACTTCTTCCTGGCCGCCGTCGTCGTGCATCTGCTGTGTATCCCCGTCGGCGTCGACCTGCTGTTCCGATACCCGGACGTGTCGTCCGTCATGGTCGTCCTGAGCTACCTCCAGTTCGGTCTCCTGGTGGTCGCCGCCCTCTGCACCCTCCGGCGACCGGTCAACCAGTGGCTGCCGGAGTCGACCCGGATGAAGCCCACGCGGATGATGCGCGGACGGTGAACCGGACTCCGACGCCGGTGTCGTGACCATCACGTCGCCGTCGCCGGTGTCGTCGGAATGTTCCGCGAGCGGGGTGGGTTGAACCGACCGTTGGCCCGAACCCGCACTGAGCATCCAGGAGGATTTCGAATGGCAATCGAACCGGTGTACACCATCTCGTCGAAGGCGTCCGGCGGCGGACGCGACGGCGAAGTCGTCTCGGCGAGCGGCCAGATCGATCTGGACCTGCGGCCGCCGAAGGAGCTGGGTGGCAGCGGTGAGGGGACCAATCCCGAGGAATTGTTCTCGGCGGGTTACGCCGCCTGCTTCCTGAGCGCGCTGCGCGCCACCGCCAAGCAGGCCGATACCCCGGTGCCCGACGGGGCGACCGTGGACGTGGCCGTTGGGATCGGAAAAGACCCGGCGGACAACGGGTTCGGTCTCACCGTCGCCATCGAGGTCTCGCTGCCCGGCCTCGACGAGGCCAAGGCCAAGGAACTCGCCGACCTCGCCTACACATTCTGTCCGTACTCGAAGGCGACCAAGGGCAACATCGACTCGTCGGTCACCGTACGCGTCTGATCGTTGAGCCGTGCGGGGTGTCGGTGTCGGCGCCCTTCGTGGCTCGTCGCTATCGCTCCTCGCACCTCAGGGAGCAGAGGTAATCCATAGGACAAGAAGGGAGTTCTTGATCATGACCAACCCGATCACCAGCACGCTCACCGACGAGCAGCAGTCCGTCGCCGGAAAGGCGTTGCAGGACACCCTCGTCGACCTCATCGACCTGACGCTCATCGCGAAGCAGGCGCACTGGAACGTCGTCGGCAAGCAGTTCCGGTCGGTGCATCTCGACCTCGATGAACTGGTCACGGTGTCCAGGGAGTTCACCGACGCGGCCGCCGAGCGGGCCACCGCGATCGGCGTGAGCCCGGACGGCCGTGCCGAGACCGTCGCAAAGACCGCCCACACCAAGGGATTCGGTGAGGGCTGGACCAAGGACAGCGACGTCGTCGAGTCGATCGTCGACAATCTCAAGGCAGTGGTCGCGGGTCTCCGCGAGCGAATCGGGGTCACCGAGGAGGCCGATCCGGTCACTCAGGACCTGCTGATCTCGTTCGCGTCGAAACTCGAGCAGCTGCACTGGATGTGGCAGGCGCAGATCGCGTGAGCGAGTACGCCTGACCCTCTCACAGCAACGAACCCCCGTCGACTCGCGACGGGGGTTCGTTGTGTCCGGGGGCCTGTTCAGTCGACGGACCGAGCAGATCCGGGGATGCCGGGATCGGGGGCGTCGACGGCGGGATCGGCGTCATCGTCGGCATAGGAGTCGCTGAAGGAGACCCGAGGCGTGGTCGCCGAGTGGTACAGCGCGATGCCGACGTACACCAGGGCGGCCACCGCGAACACCGCGGACACGAGGATCGCCGCGATGTGTGCGACGGTCGCGAACACCCCGTCGAGCGGTCCGGTCGCGAGCGCTCCCGCACCGGCCAGCGCCGCGCCGAGCAGAGCCCACGCGGCACTCCGTATCCACGGGGCCACCACCGAGACGTAGAAGAGCCGTTGATAGATGGTCAGCGAGAACTCGTCGACCGCGGCCAGCCGGACCTCGTCGCCGCCGGCGAGGTCACGCAGTTCGCGCGCCAGCTGGGTCTGACGCTGCAGACTCGTCGATTCCCGCTCGCGGTACCGCACGAACCCGATGACGCCGAGCGCCGTCGCCACGAGCCCCAACCCGACCATCACACCCCAGTAATCCACGACGTTCACGCTACAACTAGAACCTGTTGCAGTCGTGAAGCGGGTCACACGCCCTGGGCGGCGGTCGGCAGATCCCGGTGGACGCGACCCGGACGCGACCGAGGGAACGTGGCGCAGATTGATCACCGATCCATCGGCGGAACTGCCGACGGGCTGGAAGAATTCTCCCTCGGAGGACTTCGTTTTCGGCGGCGTTCACCCGCGGGTTCCGACCGGGCCCGGACACACGGACCTCTGCCTGTGGCGGGGCCGCATCGACGTGAAGGAGCACTCCGTGTCGACACTTCTGTCCACTCCGCCCACCGCTGTCGAACTCGCCGCGTGCCCGACGCCGACGGAGCGGGCCGACCCGCTGCGCATCCTGGAAGCGCAGGCGCAGACCCGGGTCGCCGATCTCGTCCCGGTCCGGCACGCGCGGATGTCGGCGACGCCGTTCACCTTCTATCGTGGTGCGGCCGCGGTGATGTCCGACGACCTGTCGAGAACGCCGGACACCGGGATCATCACCCAGCTGTGCGGCGATGCGCACCTGAGCAATCTGGGCCTCTTCTTCAGCCCGGAGCGTCGAATGGTGTTCGACCTGAACGACTTCGACGAGACGCACATCGGACCGTTCGAGTGGGACGTCAAGCGTCTCGCCGCGAGCTTCGCGATCGCGGGACGTAACAACGGACTCGACGACGCGACCAATCGTAGGGTCGCCAAGACCGTTGCCAAGGCGTACCGGCGGGCGGTCGTGCGCAGCGCGTCGAAGACGACTCTGGAGAACTGGTACGCCGGGATCGACGTCGACCATTTCCTGGCGGAGTTCGGACCCAAGCTGGACACGTCGATGAGCGAGCGGACGCAGAAGGCGCTGAAGAAGGCGCGGCACCGCGACAGTGCGCAGGCCCTCGCGAAGCTCTGTGTGATCGGCGCCGACGGCTCCGCGCACATCCGCAGCGACCCGCCGCTGCTGGTACCCCTGCACGAGCGGTTCGCGGCCGAGACCGCCGAGATCGTGGCCGAACGGGTCCGCGAGCGGGTCAGCGCCTACCGTGACACCGTGCCCTTGCACGTGCAGGCGCTCCTCGACCAGTTCGCGATCGTCGACATCGCGTTCAAGGTGGTCGGCGTCGGCAGTGTCGGCACGCGGGCGTGGATCATCCTGCTCACCGGAAAGGAGCTGGGTGATCCCTTGTTCTTGCAGGTCAAAGAAGCGCAGCGATCGGTGCTCGCCGACCATGTGCCGGCATCGGGCTTCGACAACCAAGGGCAGCGGGTGGTCGAGGGACAACGCCTGCTCCAGGCGACGAGCGACCTGTTCCTCGGCTGGTCGACCGGGATCGACGAGAACGGTGAGCGACGCGATTTCTACGTGCGGCAGCTCCGTGACGGAAAGGGTTCGGTCGTCGTCGAGGCCCTGAGCGCGGAGGGGATGAAGTTGTACGCGCAGCTGTGCGGGCTGGTTCTCGGACAGGCGCACGCCCGGACCGCGAGCCGGTTCCGGATCGCCGAGTATCTCGGGACCACGAAGGGCTTCAGTGACGCCATCGCCGAGTTCTCGCTTGCCTACGCGGATCTCAACGACTCCGACCACGCCCGGATGATGGCGGCCATCGGTCGAGGCGAGCTGGAGGTGTACGACCTGGCGGCCGAGGGAAAGAGCTGAGTACGACAGGGTCGATTACGACGGGGGGAGGGTTCGCCGGTGGAACCGACTGCGCGCGAGGACGAGACGCTGCGGGAGCGGGTGGCCGCGCTGATGCCGCAGGCGAGATCGGACCTCTCGGACATGGTCCGGTTCCGGTCGGTACACGATCCACAGCAGTTTCCCGTCGAGGAGTGTGACGGGATGGTCGACTGGCTGCTGGCGGCCTTCGGTGCCGTCGGCGTCGACGACG